>ERZ888423.441-NODE-441-length-42378-cov-49.000425_pt1 | contig 42378 bp, 45 predicted proteins | sample MGYA00520523_ERZ888423 | MGnify/ENA primary metagenome ERZ888423 (study PRJEB32303, sample SAMEA104408611) | aquatic metagenome | biome: Brackish water; feature: Pelagic; material: water | place: Baltic Sea | collected 2014-06-08T10:24:00 | depth 30,27 m ... | reverse complement strand
ACCCGGATGAAAGCCGCGTCTTGACCTCGGTAGCTAGCGTTTTGAACACCAATGGGCAGCTCCTGCCCAGGCTCAACACTTATGATGTAAGCTTTGGAAGCCGCTGTTTGCACAAGTGCGTCGATCGCTAAGATTTTCTGTCCCACGTTGGCTGTGGTGTTGTTGAAATCTTTCATGCTCGTCTTCCCTATTTTAGTTCAGGTGGCTGACGGCGGTGCCGCAGCTGTGCGTTTCGGGACCGCACGCGATTGAAGGGCGCACAGCAACATTTCTGAGAGTGTGAGCTTCGAGACCACGTGGGGCTCTCGGCTGTGTGGGCATTCTTGATGTGATGCCGTCGCGCGGCCGCGAAGCTATCAAACACAGATGTTGTTGCTTGTCCGCATGAAGCCTCGGCGCGTCAGCATCCATGGGCGCGATGATCGCCGCCGTGATCTTGGGTGGGCGGACACTGGCGCCACTGTCGCAATTGGCTTCGGCAATGTCCCGGGCCAACGGCGCGCGCCAAGCCTATCGCGCGCTTTCCTCTGTCATGAATGATACCTTTGACCAGATTGACAGCAACCGTTCACGGCTGAGCCGCCCCCATTTGTCCGGTGCGGTCGAATTCAAGAATGTGAGCTACACCTTTCCGGGTGCAACCAATCCGATCATTCGCAATTTCTCGTTGAAGATCCCTGCGGGGCAAAAGGTTGCCATTGTCGGCCGGATGGGCTCGGGCAAGTCGACCATGTCGCGCCTGATTTCGGGACTGATCGAACCCGGTGAAGGCTCCATCCTGATTGATGGCGTGGACTTGCGCCAGATCGACAAATCGGATGTGCGGCGCAATGTGGGTGTCATGTTGCAAGAAACCTGGCTGTTCTCGGGTACGGTGAAAGAGAACCTTCAGATGGGGTTCTATGAATATGACGATGCGCATCTTTTGAACATCGCCAGGCTTTCCGGGGTTGATGATTTTGTCTCCAGCCATCCGCAAGGCTATGACATGGAATTGCGCGAACGGGGCGAGGGGCTCTCGGGTGGGCAGCGCCAGTCAATCAACCTTGCCCGGGCTCTTTTGCATGATCCCAACCTGCTTGTTTTGGACGAGCCGACAAGTTCGATGGACACCGCCACAGAAAAGGCCGTGATCGGGCGATTGAAAGCTTGGGCTGGTGGCCGAACGCTGGTGATGGTGACGCATCGCAACACGTTGCTCGAACTTGCCGACCGCGTTCTGGTTATGGATCAAGGCACCATCGTTGCAGACACGACGCCCGAAAAACTCAAGGCACAAGCGCGGTAAGAGGGCAACATGGCTGACATCGATTTCAAAACCTTGTCGCGTGACATGGCCGGCCGTGAAGGTCTGGCCGGATCGGCGATCATGCTCAGCATTGTTGCGCTTTTGGGGTTAACTTTGATCTGGGCAAATTGGGCCGAACTGGACAGCGTGACCCGAGGCGAAGGTCGGATTGTTTCCTCGGTCCAGAACCAGATGGTGCAGGCGTCAGAAGGGGGCGTTATCTTGCGCCGCTACGTGTCGGAAAACACCGTCGTCGCCGAAGGCGAGGTGCTCTTTGAAATCGATCCAGTCGATGCCAGCAGCGAGTTGAACCGCCTGGCCCAACGTCTTGCTGGACTTGATATCAAGGAGTTGCGACTGCAGGCAGAAATCAACGGCGGCGACTTTTCCGTGCCGGCTGACTTGAGCGCGCGCTCACCGATGGTGGCGCTGACAGAACAAAGCTTGTTTGCCGCGCGCCGCGCGGAACTGGCCGGGATGCTTGCGGTGCTCGAACAGCGGTTGCAGCAACGCCAACAGGACCTGCGCGGGGCCGAATCCATGGTGGGCACAGCCGAACGTACGGCAGGTTTTCTTGAGGAAGAGATCGCAGTGGTCGCACCCCTTGTGCGCGACAGTATCGCACCCGCCACCCGACTGTTGGAATTGCAGCGTCAGTTGGAACAGATCCGCGGCGAAGGCGATCGTGCGCGCGTCGCGATCGAACAAGCCCGCTCGGGCATGCAGGAGCTTGAGACCGAGGTGGAAAACGCGCGGGCAAACTATGTGCTGCGGGCAATGGACGAATTGAATTCCGTCGTCGCCGAGCAAAGCGAACTGCGTGAATCGCTGCCCCGGCTTGAGGAACGCGTCAGCCGCACGGTGATCCGTGCCCCGATGGAGGGGATCGTCAGCCGGCTGAACTTCCGCACGCCTGGCGGTTTCGTGAATACCGGTGACGTGATGCTGGAACTGGTCCCCACAGGTGAGGCTCTGATCATCGAGGCACGCATCATGCCCCAAGATATCTCGCGCATCAGGGTGGAGGATGATGTGCGCATCCGCCTGTCGGCGTATGATTCCGCCAAATACGGTTCAGTCGATGGGCGCGTGATCCGCATCAGCCCCGATGCCGTCGTCGATGACCGGAATCAGGGTGCCAGCCATTACCTGGTGGATGTGGCGATCGAGGGTGAATTGATCCTTCAAGACACCGGCCTTGCCGTGACGTTCATTCCTGGCATGACGGCAACGGTCGATGTGCTTTCGGGCAAGCGGACCGTGCTGGAATATGTCTGGCAGCCGATGGCAAAGATACAGGAGCTTGCGTTGCGCGATTGACCAAGGATGGTGCGTTGCCACCCCATGGTTGCGCTTTGCGCCAGCGCGCTTGACACCCAAGACCGGCGCGCTGTCTATGGTTCGGCTGTCGGAGACCGCTGATGCAAGATGCGCCTGAGCTGTTCGTGACCAACTTCAATCCCCGCTACACGGGGGTATCGGCCACCGCCGCTGCGGTTTTGCCAGAGCAGATCCACAGGTTCAGGGCCGTTTTGGTGGGCTGTGCCTTGCCCGGCTGCCCGGACCCGATCACCAGGAAGCGCGCCTTGGCCTTGTCGCGCACCGCCCCAAAGGATCGGCCTTTTGCGATCTGGCATGTGCGCCGCAACACCGAGATGCAGCTTGCGCTGATCGCGCGCGATCTGTTGCGCTTGCCCATTCGGATCGTCTTTACCTCGGCGGCGCAGCGCCGGCATTCGGCCTTTCCACGATGGCTTATCGGGCGCATGGATGCCGTGATTGCCACGACCGATGCAGCGGCAGGTTTTGTGCCGGGATGCCGGGCCATCGTCCCCCATGGCGTTGACACAGTTCGGTTTTGTCCCGCGACAGACAGGGCAGCGGCATGGCGCGCAACGGGCTTTCCCGGCGAATATGGTATCTTGACCGTCGGGCGTGTCCGACCCGAAAAGGGCACCGATCTGTTTGTAAAGGCGATGATCCGAGCCTTGCCGGACCTGCCGGGGGCCGTCGCCGTCGTGGCAGGCATCGCCAAGCCGGCGGACCGGGCCTTTCTCGCGGGATTGAAGGCCGAGGTCGCGGCGGCTGGCCTGGCTGATCGCGTCATCTTTGCGGGGGATGTTCCAGCCGAACGGATGCCCGGTCTCATGCAGGGATCGCGCTTGCTCATGGCGCTGCCGCGCTACGAGGGGTATGGCGTCACGCCGATCGAGGCCATGGCCTGCGGTGTGCCGTTCATCGCAAGCCGGACGGGGCATTTCGCGGAATTCGCCGGACCCGAGGGCGGCCCGGATCAGGCAGGAGCGGTGGTGGCACCCGAGGATTGGCGATCGGCGGCTGATGCTGCGCTTGCCCTTCTGACCGATCTGCCGCGCCATGCGGTGATCTCGACCGCGGCGCGCAACCGCGCCTTGCGTCTGTTCAGCGTCACACGCGAGGCCGCCGCCATCGGTGCTGTTTATGAAGATCTCTGGTCAGGACGCCACCCTTGATTGCGCAAAAAAAGGTGCATTCTCGGCCCCTTGGGCGGTGCATGGTCCGATGATATGTGGTTTTCGCCAGAGGCGACGCATGGTGTTGCTTCCCGACTGCGCTGTGTCAGGTTTTCAACGCGCCTATGACCTGCTACTTCTGTTCCGTCAGAAAAGGTGTGGCACGATATGCAAGGCGATTGGCGGTCAGTCACGGAGATGGAGCAATCCGCGCTTGATCCTTATTCTCACCTCCCGTTCGGATATTTCGCGCCAAACGTCGTTCAGCGCATGCTGATTGGACTTGGTCGCGCCAGCTTCCTGAAGCGCGGCGTGTTTCGGGGGGGCATGACGCGGTTGATCCTGGCTTTGGGCCGCAGCCCGCTCGACATCCGTTTTCGCCGGGCTGGCTATCGTATCCGCGGGGAACAGAACCTGATCGAATACGGTCTGCTGTTGGTGCCCAACTACAATGGCACTGATATCGATTTCCTGCTCGACGGAGCGCCGGAGGATGCAGCGTTCGTCGATATCGGCAGCAATATCGGCCTTTACGCCTTGCCCTTGGCTGTGGCGCGTCCCATGGGGCGCGTCGTGTGCGTCGATGCAAACCCCAAGATGATCGCGCGCATCCTGTGGAATTCCGCCGCCTCCGGCCTGAGCAATCTGGTGGCTGTTCATGCGGCTGTCTCTGACAGTGATGGGCGTGGCGATCTGGTGATCCGAAAGGATGACGTGGCCATCGTCGCAGTCAGGCAAAGTGCGAGCGGGGAAATGCCCATTCGCACGCTGGCGGCGATCTTGTCCGAAACCGGCCTTACGGCGATCCATGGGCTTAAGATCGACATCGAGGGCAACGAAGATCGTGCGCTCGTGCCGTTTCTCGACACATGCGACGAGAGGCTGTTGCCCCGCCGGATCGTGATCGAACATCCCGAGCCCGATGCCGATTATCCGGGCTGCGCCGCCGCATTTGCCCGCCGGGGATATCGTCTTGTGGCGCGCACGCGGAACAATTCACTCTATACGCTGCCCTCATGATCACGCAAAAATGGGCGCATACACCATGAACCCACCACTTGGACTAGCGGCCAAGGCCACGAAACATTCTTGGGAAACACTGTCAAATTTCATAATTTTATGGCCATTACGGTAGCAATCGGCGATAGACTTAAAGCCCTGTGACAACTATTAATTATCTACTGACATTGACAACTGTTTTGGACCTCATATGGATCAGCTTGCCACCTTTGTGATTAATCTTGACTCTAGCCCAGAACGATTGTCCGCAACCGCAGTGCAGATGGACAAAATCGGATTAACCTTTGTGCGGCTGGCAGCAGTTGATGGGCGTCGATTGGATCACAAGACCTTGGGCATTGGAGCCATCAACACTATAGGGCGTCAATTAACCCCGGGTGAGGTGGGTTGTTTTCAAAGCCATATCAAGGCCGCCGAGGCATTTTTGCAAACTGATGCTGAATTGGGTCTTGTACTGGAAGATGACGTTGCTGTCACAGAGCACACAATGGCGACTCTACAGGCATTTTGTCGGGACTGGCCGCGGCAGTCAATCTGGGATGTCGCCAATTTGGCACGTCCTGCAAAACGATATTTTACGCCCATTCGAGACGCAGTTTGGAGTGGTCCGCTGCCTCTATTTCAAGCTCATTATATGCCCGTGACCACAACCGCGCTCATGTGGACTCGCGGCGGCGCACGAGCTTTCTTGATGATGGTGCAGGCAACAGGAATGCGTTATCCAGTAGACGTGCAAATTCAGCGTTGGATTGCGCGGACAGATCGTGGTCTCGCCTGCCAGCCCGCACCATTCGGTGTACGCTCGGAAATCAGCACCATCTCCACAGATCATCGCCGCAGTTCGAAGGGGTTGCGCGGCCATCGTTTGCGGTTGATGCATTTGATACAAATCCATTTATTGGGACTTAAGGCGCGATTGCGTGCGCAGGGACGACTGTCATGAAGCCTAGCCATCGTCCTGAATTCAATGCACTTGCTACGCGACTGCAGACGATAGCAGCAGGACGCCCTGCTGTGTTCTTTATCAACCCTGGAAACTGGGGTGATAGTTTGATTCGTGAAGGTGCCGAAGCCTTTCTAAGGTGGGCAAATATTTCATATGTGCCGATCCGCGCAAAGGATATCCACAAAGGCCGTCTAACGATTGAAACTGCCAAGGCAGCAACAGGTCACCCAGATCCAATCATGATTTATAATGGGTCTGGTGCGCTGACCACACACTATGATATTCTGCCGAGATTAGCCAATCTTGCCACTGCTTTTGACACGGTTGTGATTTTGCCGTCAACCTTTGCAATACCCATAGATCGTAACTTGTTTCCCAAGGATACACATTTTTTTGCACGGGATCACTTTCAAAGCCAAGAGTACATGCCTGATAGTTTCTTTTGCCATGATATGGCGTTCTTTTTGGATATTGCGTCTGCGGCTCCTATCGAACCGCATGGTCTGTTCTTCCGGGAAGATGCAGAAGCGCCCAAAGATGGTTTCATGCTGCCCAAATCTAACGTCGACTTGTCGAGGCTTGGGCGAGCGCACACGCCCGTTGATCGTTTGCTGGAGCGGATTGGGCGCTATGCTCAGGTGTCCACGAATCGGCTACACATCGCGATTGCCGCTATTATGTTAGGGCGACGTGTTCATATGGCCCCCAATGATTATTTCAAGATCAAGGCGATCTTTGACAGTTCGATAAAGTCCCACTACCCAAACGCATATTTTTTCAATTCAGCAAAAGAGTGTTTGAGTCATATTTCATGATCGATTACTGATTTTTCTGTCGTGGTCTTTTCGTTTGTCAAGCAAGGCACGATGTCAGCGGATTCTTCATCAAGCTGCTCATGCAGACTACGGGTATGAGTGCGAGGTCTCGAACTGGAAAAGATCGTATTGCGCTGCTTTTTGATTTAAGCCCTTTTTTGATCGAACCCTTAAAGGCTTTTTGTTGTGTCGTGCTTTGAAGAGGTGGTTCGCTTTAATTGGCCGGGCGTTTCCCCCAAACATGGAAAGGGTTCGGGGGCCGCCGGTGATAAGGTGATCTTGCTGACCGAGAACCAGTCGGTCTATGTTCCCCCCGGCGCAATCCACCGGCTGGAAAACCCCGGAAGGTTGCCCATGGTCTTGATCGAGGTTCAAACCGGCAGCTATTTCGGAGAAGATGACATCATCCGCTATGAAGATGTCTATGCGCGGACCTGATCTTTCACGGCGCTCACGCGGCCCCCGTTTGGGTGCGCCCTGAGACTTTGGTGCGATTGCTGCCCGAGGATCACTGTATCAAGGTGAGGTGTGACTAACCCCGGCGTGACCGAGGCGCAAACCAGACAGGGGCACCCGTGGCCAAACAAAAAGACGACCGTCAGCGCCCGCTTGATGCCGTGGTCGCGCTGGAAATTGCGAAATCCCAGCGTGATTTCTACCGCACCCAGCTTGATGATCTGCGCGCTCAGCTTGCTGCCGCCAATGCGCGCGCCGAAAAAGCCGAGGATCGGCTTCAGGAAACCACACGGATGCTGTTCGACCTTGGCCGCGATGCGCTTGCTGCACGCCCGCAATCCAGCGCGACCGAAGTCATGATCGAAGGCCGCAGCGTGCTGCGCCTTAGCCGCCCTGTGGCGCATGATGGATACGCGCCACACGGATGGCCGCAGGGCTGAGCGACCGACCCAATCGGCGTGGCTTTTGGGCGGGGTGGATCGCCGTCGTAACCGGCCGATCGGGCCGTTGCGCGCCGTCAATGCGTGATTCCCTCAAGTGCGGCATTCTGAAATCTCTCGATGGGAAGATCAGGAACGGACATAGGCAGTGATCTGGCGCCTTCGGGCAAGGGACCACAGGCCGATCCTCCGAAACTGTATCGACCTGTCGGGCCGATCCACCGCGGTCGGGCAAAGATTATCCGGGGGTGACCCCGATGAACGATGCCCGAGCCGCGGTGGATCTGGTCCTGCCCCGGACCAAGGGGGTGGGGCGGTCGAGATGTCCCCAGCTTCTCCCGCCTCGCCCCCGCCCCGGGGCATGCTGGCGTTTGGCCGGCAATCAAGCGCCCTTTCGCCCCCTTGAACTGCCCCCGGGTCTTGCGGATGCGCGGTGCGTGTTGCGCCCCGTCAATGCCGCGATCCCGGCAAGCGTCAAGCCTGTCGCCATGCGGCACACAAGGGCCGAACCCACGAAAATCACGGAGAAAACCCGATGTCCTTGACAGAACGGCGCGTTCCTCAGCCATCGTCCGACCCCGCCCTGATCTTGTCCAATCTTCAGATCGCGGACCGGTTTTCGCGTTTTGCCGATCTGCTCGATCAACAAGGCGCCGACCGCTTTCGCATCCGCGCCTATCGCGCCGCCACCGATGAGATCGTGGCGCTGGACGTGCCGCTGGAAGACATCCACGCCCGTGGTGGCATCGCAGCCTTGATCGCGCTGCGCGGTATTGGCCGCGGCATCGCTGCCGCCATCGTCGAGATGCTTGCGACAGGCCGTTGGGGGCAACTCGACCGGCTGGAGGCGGCGCTGACACCGGCGCGGCTCTTTGCGACCATTCCCGGCATCGGTTCCGTTCTGGCCGAGCGGCTGGTGGATCTGCTTGGCGCGCAAACGCTGGAAGATCTGGAGGCCGCGCTGCGTCTGGGCGATGCCGAGGTGCCGGGGGTCGGCGCGCGCCGGCGGGCGGCGATCCTGGCGGCCCTGGCTGCGCGCCTTTCACGCGTCCCTCGTGGGCGGGCGGGCCGCACAAAGCCGCCCGCGCCGCCGGTTGGCCTGCTGCTCGAGGCCGATGCGCTCTACCGCCGCAAGGCTGCGGCCGGCCAGTTGCGCAAGATCGCACCCCGTCGCTTCAACCCTGAAGGACAGGCGTGGTTGCCGATCCTGCATCTGCGCCGCGACGACTGGCATCTGACGCTGCTCTATTCCAACACCGCACGCGCCCATGAGCTTGGCCGGACGCAAGATTGGGTCGTGGTCTATTTCCGCGAGGGCGCAGGCCCCGAGGGGCAATGCACCATCGTGACCGAAACCCAAGGGCCCCTTGCGGGTCATCGTGTCGTGCGCGGGCGTGAGGCGGAAAGCATGGCCCGTCTGCCCGACGACGCCTCCGGGCCCGATCAAGGCGCGGAGGCGTGGCTGCGGTCAAGCGGCTGAGCCGGGTCGTGTCAGGCGACCGTCAGATGATCGATCACCTCGGTCACGCCGGGGGCCGACCATGCCGCCCGTTCGGCGGCGCGGCGTTCGCCCAGATACCGCACCCGCCCCTCAAGGGTGACGCGGCTGCCTGCCACATTCACCCGGATCGCGCTGGCATCAAGCTCGGCATCGCGCTTGAGCGCCTTTTGGATGCGGTCTGACACATCGGCGGGTTTGACTGCGGGGGTGATCTTGATGCGGTTGTTCACGCCCGTGACACCCACCAGGCGGCGCACCGCCTGTTCGGTGGCGGTGGATTGATAGTGCCATTCCACATCGCCCTCCAACGTGACCCAGCCCTTGGTGACAGTTGTGGTGATCTTTTCATCCGGCACCGAGCTGTTCCATTTCAGCGTGTTGACGATGCGCTTGGCGATTTCGTCATCCGCGGTGATATGCGCGCCGATGGGGCGTACTTCGATGTCATCGGCGATGGCGCGCACGCCTGGGATGCGCTCGACGATGTCGCGCACGGTGACCTTGTCGCTGAAGGATCGCACATGGCCCGTCAGCGTCACCACATTGCCATCCACGGCCACGCCGATATCGGCCGCGTCAAAACTTGGTTCGAGATCCAGTTCTTCCAGAATATCCAGTCTCAGTTCCTTGTCGCCCATGATGATCCTCCATCGGCTGCGGGGTGAACAGGGGGTGATGCTAGCGGGGCGTGGGTCATGGGCATTGACCATGCGCAAGCCCGCCGCGGATGGGCATTTGCGTGCCGTCAATGCTGTCGATCGCATCCGCGCCAAGACTGTGGGCACCCAAGTCTTCCCACATGCAGGAGATCATGATGCCCAAGCGCACCCTTGTTTCGCGCCGGTTTGTCCCGGTGCTGGCCCTTGCCCTCATCGGACAGGCCAGTATGCCCGCCCTCGCTTTCGCCGACGAGGCAGGTCGGATGGAATACATGTACAGCTGTTCGGCCTGTCACGGCGAAACCGCGCTGGGCGATGGCCCGGTCGCGCGCTATCTCAACGTGCCCACCCCCGGGCTGACCCGGCTGTCGGCGGAAAACGACGGCGAATTCCCCTTGCTCGAGATCATTCAGGTGATCGACGGGCGCAGCGGGGTGGGCCCGCATGGCACGCTCATGCCTGTCTGGGGCGCGCGCTACATGGCTTCGGCGGTCGAGGATGCGGGCCATTTCGGGGCCGAGGTCGTCGTGCGCGGCCGCATCCTGTCGATCGCGCGCTATCTGGAATCGGTCCAAGAATGACCGCGCCGTGATCGGCGCTACAGGGGCCCGGCGGCGTGGGGACTAAACACCGCCGGGCCCGCGGCGCACCGATTGCTCGGCGCGCCCAAGACGGCCCCTTGGGGTTAGGCCGCCTTGATTTCGATCTTGCGTTCTTGCTGGCGGGCTTGCGCCGTTTTGGGCATCGTCACCGTCAGGATGCCTTGGGCCAATTGCGCCGTGATCTTGTCGGGATCAGCCCCCGTCGGTAGCCGCAGGCCGCGCTGAAAGGCGCCATAGCGCCGTTCGCTGAGCAGATAATCGGCCTTTTCGTCGCGGGTCTGTTCGGATTTCTCGCCCCGGATGGTCAGCATGCCATCGGTGACGCGGATGTCCACATCCTCGGCGGTCAGGCCCGGCAATTCGGCGGTGACGCGGTATTCACCGTCGCAGTCGATCACCTCGACCACCGGCGACAGCGGCATGTCGACCCTGAAGCCTGCGCGCGGCCCCATGCGCCGCGCCAGCGGATGGCGCCAGAAACCGCTGCCGAAATCGTCGAACAGGCGGTCGATCTCGTCGCGCATGGTCACCAGCGGCGCCCAGCCGTCGCGGCCTGCCTCGGTGCTGGGTGCGGCCTCGTGCTGCACATCCACGGATGAACTGTGTTTGGGCATCTGTGTGTCTCCTGTGTGGGGGGCTGCCACCCGGCGGCAGCGATCCGGCCTCCGACATCATTATGGCGCGTGGGGCGGTGGCGGCATTGACGACCATCAAGGGCCGGGCCGCACCGCCCCTTGGCTTACTGGCGCGCGGCGCCTTGTCCTGCCCCCGGCAGACGTGACCGCGCCGACAAGACCCCGCTGCCCATGCGTGATGCGGTGGACATGTGCAATGTGTGCGTCTGCAAGGCGTGGCTTGTCATGCCATAGGGCCCTTCGGATGTGCCGCGGCAATGGGCGATCTTGTCCAGATCGGGGTCCAGACCAGCCAATTCCGACAGCGCTGCCAGATCGTTGATCCGGTATCGCGCGGGCGACACGCTGTGCAAAACATCGGCTTCAGCAAGCTGGCCCAGGGTCCGGCAGATCGTTTCGACGGTGGTGTTGGTGACATCGGCCCAATCGCGCCGCGATATGGGAATAGAGACCACAAGACTTCCGTCCGGCATGGGTTCGCCGGGCATGATTTCAGCGGCCATGACCACAAACGCGATGATGCGTTCACGGCTGTTGAGCGCGCCACGCCGCCAGACCAGTTCAAGCTGGCGGGCATGCTGTTGGGCGGCCGCGCGCAGGATTTCCAGACGCAAGGCGGGATCACGCTCCATCATGCTGCGCAGGATCTTGGGATCAAAGGCACAGATCTCGATGTCGGTGGCGGCCGATATGGTGCAGTTGCCCGTCCCATCCAGCAATGTTCCGACCACATCCGATGGCACAGCCAGATCGACGATGCAGCGCCGCCCGTCTTCCAGGATCCGTTCGGTCCTCAGATAGCCGCGGCGCAAGATGCCGGTCAGCTTGGGTGCCTCGCCAGCATCGCGCATCACCCAATCTTGCGGCAGCTTCCGCACCCGCGCACCTTGGCGCCCGGCGGCCGCTGCCCCCGCATTGATCGCGCGGCAGATCGCGCGGCTTTTCAGCGGGCAATTCATGCAAGCTTCTGCGCTGGCAAGGCTGTTGTGCATCTGGGTCATCGGCAGTCTCTCCTGGTCGGGCCGCGCTCAGGCGCCGCGGCGTTTGTCGTTTTCATGGATCAATTGCAGCACCCGCTTGCGCAACTCAGGCTCGGGCAGCGTGATCAGGTTCAAGGCACGCTCTGCCACAAGGATACGCTTCAGGCTTGCGGGCAGTGCCATCTGCAAGACACCCAGCATCAAGGGGCCTGCAAAGATGGCCAGCCGTTCAAAATCATCCGCACGGCGATGGAGCTCGAGAAAGCCAAGAATGTCGTGTGCAAATTCCTCCATATCCTTGCGGATCGGGCCGCCCGGGGCGTCAGATGTGACATCGCCTTCGTCATCATCGGCTGACAGATCGTCGCGCGATGTGATGGCCATGCTGTCGCGCAGATGCCTGGCCCCCGAGGTGCTGAACAGCTCAACCGGGTCTTCGCCATCGACACTGTCGAGACGGCGCAAGATGCGCGCGCGCATCCCATCCGTCACCAATGCCCAAATGCGAAGTGCCACTATTGCTGCTCCCAATAATATACCCTGTCAACTTTCTGACCTTCGGGGAAACAGGGCGATCAACGCATTGACTTTGCTCAATGAAGGCAAATGAAAGTTTTGCCAATTATTGTCCATGTTACCTTTTTAGTAACGTACGTGACATTCTCATGACGCAAGCGGCACTGCCGAACACTGGTGTGTGGCGCTTTTGCCGGGCCAGATCTTGCGGGCCGTGCGCAGGCAGGGATGCATCTGAACTGCACAAGGGGGAAATATGGCTTTCGTGCCAAAAAAGACCGGAACCTGCGTTTCAAGCATGATCCCGGAACTTGCGCATGTGCCCGAGGACATCTTGGCGGAACTCAATCAGATCTGTCAGGTCCGCAAACTCGATGCGGGTCAGGTCTTGACCGATGCGGGCGATGCTTTTGACACCGTCGGTTTCGTGACGGATGGCATCTTGCGGATGCAAAAGACCCTGCCCGACGGGCGCCAGCATGTGGTGGGTCTGTTGGTGCCGGGCGACATGTTCGGGCGGGTGTTTGACGGCCCGATGCAGTTTGCCCTCGAGGCGGCCATCGAAAGCACGCTTCTGACCTTTCGCCGCGGCCCGTTCGAAGCGCTGCTGTCGCGTTCCCCGGCGCTTGACCGGATCATCTTGCTCCAGTTCCTGACCGAGATCGACCGCAGCCGCGACTGGATGATCGTCTTGTCGAACCCGCGGGTCCGGGGGCGGCTGGCGGGGTTCTTGCTGACGCTCTGCAGCCGGTTTCAGACGGTGGAAAACCTGTTTGGCACGATGAACGGGCGCCTGACGGTCCGCATTCCCATCAGTCGCGCGGATGTGGCCCATCTTTTGGGCGCGCGGCCTGAATCGATCAGCCGTGCCTTTCATGCCTTGGCCGACGACGGCTTGCTCGAGATCATCCGCCCCGATCTGGTCGCGATCGACAGTCTTTAGGATCTGGCCGGCGAAGCGGGCGAGCCGGAATTGGTCGACGCGATCCCCGACACCATCCTGACACAACTCGGCGGCAAGCCGCTGCATTGACATCAAGGACCATGACCGACCCGCGCATCTTTCTGCGCGGGTCTTTGCACGGGCGGTATCGGCTTGTGCGCTCGCCGCCCCGGTCAGGGGCAGGCCGCCACGAAATAGGTGCCATCACCGCGCGCATAGGCACAGCGCCCGACGGCTGCGTTCTGGGCCACAAGCGTGCCGGCCGCAGCCCCGGCCAAGGCCGCGATCAGCCGCCAGTTGGAATCCGCGCCCAGCGCCTCGGCGGTGATCAACCCGGTCGCGGCCCCCGCCGTGATCCCCACCAGCGTGCGCTGCTCGGTCGTCAGGTTCTCGCAGCCTGCCACCAGCGCAAGCGCGGCCAGCCCCGCCCAGCACCGGTTCACGTCGCCACCCCCCGACCCGCGCCGTCGTGATGATCGGCCACCGCATGCAACACCTCGCCCGACAATTCGCGGCTGACCGAATGGGCAATGTCGCCCAGGCTCAGCATCCCGACCAGACGCTTGTCGTCATCGATCACCGGCAGGCGGCGGATCTGTTTTTGTTCCATCAGATGGATCGCATCCTCGACCGTCGACGACAGGCGGCACCACACGATGCCCTTGGTCATCACGTCCTTGGCCGTGGTGGTTGCCGGATCAAGCCCGCGCGCCACGACGCGCAGCGCGATGTCGCGGTCGGTCAGCATGCCGATCAGCTTGTCATTCTGGCCGATGGGCACGGCGCCGATGTCGTTTTTTTCCATCATGCGCGCGACGTCCTTGACCGATGTGTCGGCGCTGGCCCATGTGGCCTTGGGGTGCATGGCTTTCGAGATCTTCATGACCGTCTCCCTGTGTGATCGAGGATCTTGAGCATGGCCTGGCGCGCGGTTGCGGTCATTGATGGGTCGCAAGGGGCACCACGCATGGCGGGGCGGGGGCGGATTGTGGCCTTGCATCATGGATGCATGCGATTGCCTCGGCGATCATCGGGGCCACACCCAAAACCCGCAGCCGCCCCGCCAGACCCATGGCCACCTGCGCAAAAGGCGCGACGCTGTCGGTCACGGTCAGGCTGTCGAAAGCCCCGTTCCCCCTCACCAGATCGACCAGCGTGTCGGTGAACAGGGCATGCGTGGCCAGCCCATGCACCTGGGCTGCGCCATGGGCGCGGGCGGCTTGGGCTGCGCGCAAGAGCGTACCACCGCCACAGATCATGTCATCGACAACATGGACCGAAGCCCCCGCCACATCGCCCGCGAATTGCGTGCCCGACACCACGCCAGCGCTGCGCCGTTTTTCGACGAAGCCAAAGCGCACCGGCCGCTGGGTCGCCGTCTCCAAGGCCTCGGCCATCAGCTGTGCGCGCTTGACCCCGCCCGGATCGGGCGACAGCACCGCCAGCGGGCGCGCTGCGTCTTTGACGCGCGCCGCGATATCGGCCGCCCAGAGCCGGTCGGTCGCCAGATGCAGCACCGGCCGGCGAAAGGCACAATCGAGCGCGGCGATGTTATGGGCCTCCAGCGTCACAAGCTGATCGCAGCCCATCGCCTCGATGGTCTGCGCCACATAGCGTATCCCCAGCGGGTCAAAGGCCTTGGTCCGGCGGTCCTTGCGGCCATAGGGCAGATAGGGGGCAATGGCCGTGACGCGCGCGGCGCCATGATCGCGGCAGGTGGCCAGAAAGAACAGCAAGCGCAGCAAGCGGTCGTTGACCGATGCCTCCGGCCCCCCCTGAAGCGCGGCCAGCACAAAGACATCGCGCCCGCGCGGATCGATCAGGGGGCGGGCCTTGTGTTCGCCCCGGTCGAAATCGCGCTCTTCATGGGGGGCGATGGGCCAGCCGCCCGCCGCCGCGATGCGACGGCCCAGTATGTCCGATCCCTTGAGCGTGAAAAACAGCATCACGCGCCACCATGCGCCGTGCGAGCGGTGCGCGCATTGCCTGCGGTCAATGCCCCGGCGCCCACCGGCGCCCAAGCTTGGCGGCAGCGATCACGCGAAAGGACATCCCATGTCGATCACCGGCATCTCCTCAATCGATCACGCACCACAGGTGGTGGCCGAATGGCTCAATGAATTATGCGCCGATCTGGGCTGGTCGGAAAAGGGCCGTGCCTATCTGCTCTTGCGCGAAACCCTGCATGCGGTGCGCGATCTTTTGACCGTCGAAGAGGCCGCCGATCTGGCGGCCCAATTGCCGATGTTGATGCGCGGCATCTTTTTCGAAGGCTGGTCACCCGCCGCGATGCCCATCCGGGCACGCAGCAAATCCGACCTTCTGGCGCGCGTGAGCGCGACATTCGACAAGGCGCCGTTGCCCGACCCCGAGCGCGCGGTGATGGCGGTGCTGGATCTGTTGCGGCGCCATGTGTCGGCGGGCGAGATCGCGCAAGTGCGCCAAACCCTGCGCAAACCCATCCGCGCCATGTGGCACTGAGCCTTGCGGCCCGGTCTATGGCGCCCATACCCCGCATCCGCCCCCCCGGGTTGGCCGACAAGCGCGCCTTTCTGGAAAGCGGCGCGCCCTGGCCCGATGACCCGCCGCCGCGCTGCATCGAAACCCATGCCTCGCTGGTGTTTCTGACCACGACGCGGGTGTTCAAGCTGAAAAAACCCTGTCGCCTGCCGCATGCCGACATGCGCAGCCTTGCGGCCCGTGCGCGGCTTTGCGCCGAGGAATTGCGCCTGAACCGGGCCATGGCCGGTGAGGTGTATCGCGGTCTGGTCGCGCTGGTGCAGACGCCCGAGGGTGGTCTTGCGCTGGGCGGGCCGGGGCGGATCGTCGATTGGCTGGTCGAGATGGCGCGCCTTCCGGCAAGCGCCATGCTCGATTGCCGTTTGATCCAAGGGCCACCGCCCACCGCCCCGGAGATCACGGATTTCGGCCGCGTGATGATCACCTTTTACCGCCGCCAGATTGCGCCGCCCGGTGCAGGCCAGACCTATTTCACCCGCCTCGCGCGTGAGATGGCCACCGACCTGGCGCATCTGCACCAGATGCGGGCGCATCTGGGCGGGGCGCTGTGCGACAGCATGCTGGCGCGCGCCCGCGATGCTCTGGCCCGGGCGCGGCCGCTCATTCTGGCGCGCGGCGCGGCCGGACTGGTGATCGAGGGCCATGGCGATCTGCGGGCCGAACATGTCTGTCTGATCCGGCCGCCGCTGGCCTTTGACCGGGTGGAATTCGACCATGATTTCCGCCTGATCGATCCGCATGACGAGATGCTGGGCCTTGGGCTTGATTGTCGCTTGCTGGGGGCGGACTGGATCGGCCCGGCCTTGTCTGCGCAACTGGATGGGGCAGGGTTCCCGGCACCTTGCCCCGAATTGGCACAGGTCTATGCCGCGACCCGTTGTCTGACACAGGCCCGCCTTGCCATCGACCATCTGCGCGATCCCAACCCGCGCACACCCCGGAAATGGGCTCCGCGCGCACAGCGCTTTCTGGCCATGGCCACGGCATTGCTGGCGCCCCTGGGCTGAGCCTCAGCCGTCTTTCTGGGCCAGCGCGTCGGTCACTTCGGCATCGGTGATCTGTGGGAAATCGGCGAAATGGGCACCCACGGCATGAAACGGGCTGGGGGTGGCCAGACAGATCACCTGATCTGCGTCCTGGGCAAGCTGCGTCAGCACCTCGCGCGGGGCGACGGGGATGGCGACGATCAACCGATCCGCGCCCTGCCGCCTGAGCCACCCCAGGGCCGCGCGCATGCTGGCCCCGGTCGCGACACCGTCATCGACCACCAAAACGGTCTTGCCTGCGACCGCCACCATGGGCCGCACCCCATGCCACACTGCCCGCCGCCGCGCGATTTCGGCAATCGCGGGGGCTGCCAGTTGCGCGATGTCGGCCTTTGACAGGCCGGCGATCCGGGCAACATCGTGGTTGATGCGGATTTCGGGGGCTTGCCCGTTGGTCACGGCGGCCACCGCCAGTTCCGGCTGGCCGGGCAGACCCACCTTGCGCACCAGCACCACGTCAAGCGGCGCCTTGAGCGCCGATGCGATCACCCGTGCCACAGGCACGCCGCCGCGCGGCAATGCGATCACCACCAGATCGCATCCCTTTGCAAGCGCCGCCTTGATCGGGGGCAAAAGCCTGAGCCCCGCGTCGGTTCGGTCGGCAAAGATCGGCCCCATCACGTTACCTCCGGCAAAGCCGCTCGATGAAGGCCCGAACAAGCGCACAGCAGCACCAGCGCCGCGGCGCCGGTGCCGGATCGGGCGGATCGGGCAGGGCGGGCGGATCTGGCGGCTCTGCCGGACCGACCCAAGGCGGCAGGCCATCGGGCCTGCCCGCGCGCTGTTGCAACTGGCGCACCTTGGCGCGATCGATCCGCAGATGTCGGGCGATCTCGTCTTCGGCCAGCCCCAGATCGGCGAACATGGCGACGGTGGCTTCGGGCCATGGACCCAGATGCGCGCCCATGTCCCCGGTGTCTTGTCGGTCGGTCATGTCTGATCCCGTGTGCGATCGCCGCCGCCTCAGCGGACGATGACAACGGTGCGATCGGTGGCATGCAGCACCTTTTGCGTGACGCTTCCCACCAGAACCTCGCGCAGCCGCCCCAAGCCGCGCCGCCCCAACACGATCATGCCGGCGCCCTCGGCCTCGGCCATGTCGAGGATTTCATCGGCATAATCGCCTGCTGCGACACGGCTTCGGATGTCGCGGGCGCCGGCGTCTGCGGCGCTGGTGCAAGCACGCGCCAAAATCTCGGTCCCGATCGCCTCGATCACCCAGGCGCGTTCGACCGCGCCTTTCGTTGCCTCGTAATAGGCACCAAGACTGCTGGCCGATGAATGGCCCGCGCTGTGCGGGGCACGGGCAAGATGATCGAGCAGATGCTCGGTTTCCGCCAGCCGCGTCAGCTCGATCGAAGGCCGGGCATGCAGTTGCACATGCAAGATGCTCAAGCCACGGTGCAGCTTGTCGGAGAGTTCCGCTGCACAGGCCACGGCGCGCGCGCCCGTTTCCGAGCCGTCAGTTGCCACGAGGATTCGATCCGCCATTGCCGCTTGCCTCCCTTGGTTTCGGTCTTGTCGCGTTGGGGCCCATCCTCGGCTGTGGGGCCTGCGTGCGCATTGTCAGCCGTCAACGCGGGCCTCACAGCGGCAGGGCGCGCGCCATTTGCAGCAAGAGCGCCACCAATTCGCTTTGCCGGGTGGTTCCGGTCTTGCGCAAGATCGACGACAGCTGATTGCGCAAGGTCTGTTTGGACACCGCTTGCGCGCGCGCCAGTTCCGGCAGGGTCCGCCCCTCGAGCAGCGCCAGCGCCAGTTCCGCCTCGCGCGCGGTCAGATCGAACATCGCCCAAAGCGCATCGCGTCCAAGGCGCAGCTGATCGGCGCCATCAATCACCATGATCGCCACGCGCCCCTGTTGCGCACAGCCCCCCCCACAGGGCAGATCGGTTCGGCTGAGCGCGGAAAGCGGCGTCAGCGTCAGCACGCGCGGCGCCTTGCGTGCGCCCGACTTCAGGCCCATCACAGCGCTGCGCGCGGAAACCGACAGGCTCGCCTGGGCGACCGCATCTTGCAGATGGGCGGTATCTTCGGGCTCGACCGCCTGCAAGGTTCGGTCCATGCCCAACACCAGCCCAGTGCCCACCCTGAGCAAGACCTCGCCGCGCCCATTCATGGCGTGAATGCGGCAAGCGGCATCGACGATAAAGGTCGGAAACGAGCTCAGTTCCAGAAAATTGCGCGCCTCGATCTGGGCCTGACCAGCCCCAAGCGTCAGATCGGCAATGCGCGCAGCTTGGGCCAGATGCAGCACCAATTCACCCAACACCATCTCGGCGGCTGGTGCGGCCTGGCGTTCCGCATGGGTGGGGTAACGGATTTCCAGCACCGTCTGCACCGGACCCTCGCGGGCGATGACCACACCGGTCGCGGCGTCGAAATCGCCGCCTTGTGCCAGCCAATCCCGAAAAAAGGCTGTGGCGCGAAAGCTGGACCGCGCCATCAGGGCCGTGTCCGAAAACACGGCACCCACGGGCCGGCGGCGATGTTCGCGAAACAGCGGGTTGTTGGCCGCAAGGCTGGCCGGAAAGGCTGGCATGGCCAAACCGCCCAGCCCGCGATGCAAGATACCGCAAGCCGCCGGTTGCGTGCTGTCTTGCCGGTAAAGCAGGGCCGCAGCCCCGGGGATACGCGCGGCCACCAGATCCAGAACCGCCGGCTGAAATCGCCCCTCAAGGGCCGCCTCATAGAGCGCGCCGATCTCATGGCGCGAGACATGAAGACCATCGTGCAAGGTTCCGTCCGCCATCCATCCCCCTTTGCACATGCATCGCATGCGCGTGCTTCCGGCGGACAAGCCTTACGGGCCCCTCCGATGGAAGGGGGTTGATGTTTTCCCGCTTTGTCAGGTGGTTGCCAGATGTCTTGGCCCTGATGGATCGCCGCCGTGGCGGCCTGTGCGACCGCTTGCAATAGGTCGCGCGAATCGTGGCGGGCGGCATTGATGATGGTCAAACACGCCGCTGACGGCAGCTGGGCCTTCACAGCGTCGCGGTGCAGATCACCACCTCGCCTGTGTGGATCGTCAAGAGCGCGCTCAGCGCGTCGCCTGCCGACACGCGGATCGCCACGGCCCCCAAAAGCCGCTCGCCCCCATCCCTCCGGGCGGTAAACCTGCCATCTTGAACCGTTCGGGATGTCCCGCTCAGGCCCTGCTTCAGCACGGTCAGCCGATAGCTGCCCGCCGCGGGTTCGGGGCCCACAAAGATGCCCACAAGCTGCATGACGCGCCCCTCGTTGTCCATGCGGATCGAGCAGACAGGCGCATCCGGGTTGGTCTGGGCCTTTGGGGTTTGGGGGATCAACAGGGCGATGCACAGCACGAGGCACACCGCCACCGCCCTGCTGACCCCCGACCCCGTCACGGCGCCTGATCGATGTCTGGACAGTCTCTCCATGGTCATGATCCCTTGGGGCTGTGGTGGGGTCGGTCGCAAACCGGCAGCGTGCCGGATCACTCGAACAGTGCATCGAACCGCGTTGAGATGCCGCCCGCCGTGCCGCTGCGGGATATGGCCAGGTCACCCAAACGGGTTGACGCTTGCGTCGAGGAATGAATGGCCAGATCACCCGTCTGGGTAACGGTTTGTTCATGGCCTTCGCCCGATTGCGACAAGGCCGACAGATTGTAGCGCCCTGTCTGCGCCACTGTGGCAACGTTTTCCAAACCCTGTTGAAGTGTGAAGGAGAAATTCCGCCCTTCCTGGGTGGTGGATGCGCTGTTTTCGGCGCCGGTCTGGACCGTTTCCGACAGGTTCTGTGCCGCGACGGGGCCGGCAAGGGCCAGGCACAGTATCAGGCCAAAGTGCAGCGAAAGACGATAGCGGGATGGGGTCGGCATGGGCTGTGCCCTCCATTCAGGGGTGGTGTATCGACCGATTGGGGGCCGTGGGCCGCTGGCTTTTGGCCTTGGTCCCACGACCCCCGACACGGATCAGTTGGACTGAACGGTCATCGATGTGTTGCCGATGCCATGCTGGATCGTCTCGGCCTCATGGCCGACGCCCAGCTGCATCGTGGCGGAACTGTTGACGACACCGAGTTGATCGGTGATCGACAGGTTGCCGCCGCCCCACTGGTTGGTGGCCGAGAAATTGCCCACGCCCGTTTGCATGGTCAGCGAGCCGTTGAAGCCACCCGGCACGCCGTGACCGCCGATTTGCCCACCGACTTGCCCGGTATAGGCGCCGTTGTAATTGCCGTTCTGGATCGTGCCTTGTGCGTTGCCGATGCCGAACTGCTCGACGAGCGACCAGTTGCCGCCGGCATTGGCAGCCCCGGCAGCAAGAACGGTGGCAGCGATCAGGGGCATAATGAAACGTTTCATGATTGGATCTCCTTGGATGAACCTGTCGACCGCAGTTCGGCCGACATGACCCATCTTCGGTCAGGCCGCCGGTGCCCGCCTGCTTGCGAACGTATGGTCTGGCACGGACAGGCGACTGGTGCTTTGGCACGCATGCGCGATCTTGCGCCCCGACAGGACGGATCATCTTGCCATTGAGTGCGGTGTGCGGTGCTTTGCGTCAGGGGTTTGGGTTGTTTGCCCGCCCCGTCGTGCAAAAGACAACCGCGCATGGGACGACTGACCCAAATTGGCCGCGATCAATCCGAAATCGGGTATGGTTGAGGCTGTTGACTATGGTCAATGCAGCCTGATCCACGCCGCGCCAGCCTGTGACCCATCGGGGTAGCGAGGGGCAGGGCGTCATCATGAAAACCGGATTTGGACAGAGCCGATGGCTTGCACCACGGGCGCGCTTGCTTTGGCTTGTGCTTGCCCTTTCGCTTTGTCCGCCAGATGCCCGCGCCGACACCGCGTGGGATGGGCGCTATCTTGCCCTTGGGATGGCCATTGGCCGCCAAGGGCTTGATCTGGATGGATTTGCACAGACGGTCAACGGGCACAGCTTGCGGCAAGCTGGGTCGCGGGCCGATATCGGCTTGGCGGGGCTTGGGTATCGCGCGGCGCGGGGCGGCATGCATCTGGGCGGCGAGATCGAACTTCAACCCGGCCCGCGATCCCTGGCGCAGTATCCGCGTTGCGTATTTGGCCAGAATTGTGCCGCTGCGGGTCTGTTGGGGCGGGTCGGGCCGATATATCGGCTGCGCGCCACCATGGGCCGAGACATCGGGGTGGGCGTCTTGATGTCAGGGGGGCTGGGGATATCAATGGCCAAGGTCTCGGTCAGCCATGCTTTCGCGCAAGCTGCCAGCGCACAGGGCGGATCGGGGGTGATCACCTCGGCGATCTCGCCCTTTGCGGTCGATGATCTGGCCCTTGGGGCGCATGTTGTGATCGGGGTGGAACACCGGGTCAGTGCGCGCGCGGCGCTGCGCGTCGATCTGGTGCATGAGCGGCTGTGGGTCGACAACCATCGCCATGTCTTCATTCTGACGACGACCACATCGGGCAACAACACCGCCACCGCGCAGATCAGCGAGGCTGGCCGCTTTGTGATCGACGCCACATCGGTGCGGCTGTCGCTTGTGATGCGCTTCTAGGCCATGTGGCCTTGGGCAAAAGCGCGGCTTGCCCTTAGCTCACGGCGCGCACGGGGTTTTTGGGCATGTCGCAATTGGCATCGATGAAATCCAGCACCAGGGGCCGGATGTTGTTGCGCCAGCTCTTGCCCGCGAAAATCCCGTAATGGCCAGCCTCTGGTTCCAGATAGGATGCCTTGCGCTGCGCAGGCAGGCCGGTGCACAGATCAAGCGCTGCCACGCATTGCCCCGGCGCCGAGATGTCATCCTTGCCGCCCTCGACCGTCTTGACGGCGACGGTGGTGATCTTGCCGATATCCACCCGCTTGCCGGCGACCACAAATCTGTTCCCGGCGATTTCAAGCCCCTTGAAGATGCGCTCGACCGTAGAGAGGTAGAATTCCGCCGTCATGTCCATCACGGCCAGATATTCGTCGTAGAACTTGTTGTGCTTGTCATGATCGCCCGCTTCGCCCTTTGCGACCCGCAAGACCTGGTCGCCAAAGGCCTTGGCGTGCGTTTCGGCATTCATCGCCATAAAGCTCGAAAGCTGTTGCAGGCCGGGATAGACCAATCGCCCCGCGCCCGCATATTTGAAGCCGACGCGCTGGATCGCCATGCGCTCGAGCTGGCCCATGGTCACGCGGCGGCCGAAATCGGTGACATCGGTGGCCGCAGCATCGGGGTTGATCGGCCCGCCGATCAAGGTCAGCGTGCGGGGCTGGGCGCTGGGATCTTGCTCTGCCAGATAGGCGGTGGCCGCCAAGGCCAGCGGCGCGGGCTGACAAACGGCGATCACATGCGTGTCGGGGCCCATGATCCGCAGGAATTCCACCAGATAGAGCGTGTAGTCTTCGATATCGAACTTGCCCGCGCTGACCGGAATGTCGCGCGCATTGTGCCAATCGGTGATATAGACGTCACAGTCGGGCAGCAGGCTGCGCACGGTCGACCGCAGGAGGGTCGCGTAATGGCCGGACATCGGCGCCACCAGCAAGACCTTGCGGCCCGTGGGCGCGCGGCCATGCACCTTGAAACGGATCAGATCGCCAAAGGGCCGGGGCGTGACGCGTTCGACCGTGACCATGTGGTCGCGCCCGTCATCAGCCGGGATCGAATGAATGCCCCAGTCAGGCTTGACGGCCATGCGCGCAAAGCTGCGCTCGGTCACTTCGCCCCACGCGGCGGTCAGCTTGATCATCGGGTTCGCGATCAGCCCGAATTGCGGATAGGAACACATTGCGCGTGCCGTGGATCCCATCCACTGATTGGTCACACGCATGGATTCCATGATGTCATAGGTGAGCATGTAGCGCATCGACGTCTCCTGCCTGACGACCCGCTGCACAAGCACGGCCCCGGATCAAATCGTCGCTTTGCCCCCTCACCCTGGCGCAGCTAAGATTAAGTGAACCATTAACAAGGCGAAATCAAGGTGGCACGAGATGACTCGAAAGAGGGCGAGATGGGTGAGAGCCTTGAGCGCCTGAACCAGAACCTCTCGCGGATGGAGGATCTGTCAAAACGACTCGTTGCCGCGCTGAGCGCGCGCAAGCCCGGCGATGCCGGGCTGGAGGGGCCGGGGCAGGATCTGATGCTCAAGGCCGGCATGGCCATCTGGCAAGAGGCCCTGACCAATCCAGCCAAGCTGATGGAGCGTCAGGTGCAGTATTGGTCACAAACCCTGACGCAATACATGGACCTGCAAAAAGAGCTGGCACAGGGTCATTTCGTCCTGCCCGCCGGCGACACCCCACCCGAAGATCGCCGGTTTTCCAACCCGCTTTGGCAAACGCACCCCTATTTCAACGCAATCAAGACCCAATACCTGATTTCCGCCGAAGTCATGCGCAACGCCGTCGAAGAGCTCGAAGGCCTCAGCCCGCGCGACAAGAGGCGGGTGGAATTCTTTGCCGGTCAGATCATCGACCTTTTTGCGCCGACCAACTACCTTGCCACCAACCCCGACGCGCTGGAAAAGGCCGTGCAGACCGAAGGTGAAAGCCTTGTGAAGGGGCTGGAAAACCTTGTGCGCGATCTGGAGGCGCGCCATGGCGAATTGCTTCCGGTGCTGGCCGATCCCACCGCGTTTCAGGTCGGCCAGAACATCGCCACCGCCAAGGGATCGGTCGTGTTTCGCAATCGGATGATCGAGGTGATCCAGTATGCGCCGACCACCCCAACCGTGCATCAGACACCGCTGGTCATGTTTCCACCCTGGATCAACAAATTCTATATTCTTGATCTCAAGCCGCAGAATTCCCTGATCCAGTGGATCGTCGATCAAGGCTATACGCTGTTCGTGGTCAGCTGGAAAAACCCCGATGCAAGCTACGCGGAAACCGGTTTTGAGACCTATATCGAAGAGGGCTATCTCAAGGCGATCGATGTGGCCTGTGCCATCACCGGCGAGGATCAGGTCAACGCCATCGGCTATTGCGTGGCCGGCACGACCCTTGCGCTGACCCTTGCGCTCAAGGCCAAGCGCGGGCAGGCGCGGGTAAAATCCGCGACCTTCTTCACGACCTTGACCGATTTCGCCGATCAGGGCGAATTCACCCCGTTTCTCGACGGCAATTTCGTCGACGCGATCGAACGTCAGGTGGCAGCCGAGGGCTATCTGGACAGCCACTACATGTCCAAGACGTTTTCCTATCTGCGCGCCAAGGATCTGGTCTATGGGCCTGCCGTGCGCAGCTACATGATGGGGGAACCGCCGCCCGCCTTTGATCTGCTGTTCTGGAATGGCGACAGCACCAATCTGCCCGGCAAGATGACGGTGCAGTATCTGCGCGGTCTGTGCCAGGACAACGGCTTTGCCGGTGACGGGTTCGATCTGATGGGCGAGAAGCTGCATGTGTCGGATGTGACGCTGCCCATCTGTGCCATCGCCTGTGAAAACGATCACATTGCCGCCTGGAAAGACAGCTTTCGCGGCATCGTGCAGATGGGATCAAAGGACAAGACCTTCATCTTGTCAGAATCGGGCCATATCGCAGGTATCGTGAACCCGCCCTCGAAAAAGAAATATGGCCATTGGCAGGGCCCCGAACCGATCGGCACACCCGATGGCTGGAAAGCCCGGGCCGCTTATCATGAGGGGTCATGGTGGCCCTATTGGGAAAAATGGCTGGCAGCGCGCGCGGGTGCCATGGTTGCCGCCCGCATGCCGGGGTCCGAATCGCACCCCAGCTTGGGACCGGCCCCGGGTACCTTTGTCACGGAAAAGCTAAGCGGCTGATCGAACGACAGAAACCGAGCGAAATGCTGCAGCGCAGAAAAAGTGTTGACTTGCTGCGCTGCAGCATGCATATATGCTGCATACGCACAGCACAGCCCCGTTGTACCGGGGCCCACCCCGGAGAAGACCAATGGCACCCAAGACCAACGATTTCACCAAGATGATGTCCGACATGATGTCGAGCTACCCGATGGACATGACGGCCATGACCGACGCCTTCAAATCCTCGGCTGCGATGGGCGAAAAGATGACCAAGGTCATTCTGGACGCCGCCGAGAAATCCACCGACATCTCGTCAAAATGGACCAAGGACACCATTGCCAAGCTGGCCAATGTTGCTGCCGCCAAATCCGAGCCGACCGACTACACCAAATCGGTGACCGATTTCGCGTCGGCTCAGGCTGAAATGGCTGCTGAAACCATGGCAGCTTTCGCGGAAATCGCCAAGAAAGTGCAGATGGAAACGGTCGAGCTGATGATGGCTGCCGGCAAGGAAGCCACCGAAGAAGCGACCGCTGCCGTCAAGAAAGCGACCGCCGAAGTGACGACCGCTGCCAAGAAAGCCGCCTCCGCCGCCAAGTGAGCGACGCGCAAGCGCACAGGAATTCGTGCCGGCGTCCTCCCCGCAGGCATGAACACCAGAAGGGCAGGCCCATGTGGCCTGTCCTTCGCATTTTCTGCCCGTGCACAATAAATTTGCATTTCCCGCTCAGGCGCGTAGGCTTTGCATGCTGCATGGCACGAAGGGATACGGCTCATGGCGGACACAAGCGCACCGCTTCTGATCAAGCGATATGCAAGCCGCAGGCTCTATAATACCGAAACCTCGGATTACGTGACGCTGGAGGATATCGCGGGCTTCATCCGTGGTGGCCGTGAGGTCAAGATCGTCGATCTCAAATCCGGCGATGACCTGACCCGGCAATATCTGCTCCAGATCATCGCCGAACATGAAAGCCGTGGCGAAACCATTCTGCCCATCGCGGTTCTGACCGATCTTGTGCGCAGCTACACCAACCAAGCCTCGACCGTTGTGCCCGATTTCCTGACCATGAGCTTCGAAATGCTCAAGCAGGGCCAATCGAAGATGATGGAAAACATCACCGTCATCAATCCTTTGGCGAAAATGCCCGGATTTGAGGCGATGCGCGCCCAGCAAGAGGTCTTCCTGAAGGCGATGACGGGCGGCATCGGCGCGCAATGGTCAGGCCCGGCCACCGACGACGGCGATGACAAGCCTGCCTCCCAGGAACTGGACGACATCAAGCGCCAATTGGCCGAATTGCAAAGCAAGCTGAACCGTCTTTAGCATCCCACCCGATCGCGTGGCGGCCCGGGCGCTGTCGACCGGGCGTGTTTTTGCGCCAAGATCACCGACTGTCAGCTTACAAAGCGCAGCCGCTTGTTGAGCGGCAGGTCACGTATGCGCGTGCCCGTCAGATCAAAGATCGCATTGGCCAGCGCCGGTGCGGCGGGGGGCGTTCCGGGTTCGCCCACACCGCCGATATGCCCCGAAGTTTCCAGAATACGCACCGCGACTTGCGGCATCTGGTGTTGGCGCAGCGCGTCATATTCGGTGAAATTGCCCTGATCGACAGTGCCACCCGAAAAGCTGATTTCTTCCATCATCGCAGCCGACAGACCATAGACCAGCCCACCCACCATCTGCGCCTCGATGATCGAAGGATCGAGCGCGGTCCCGACGTCACAGGCCATCCACGCGCGGCTGAGCGCAATGGCGCCGTCTTGATCGGTCACTTCGATCACGACGGCCACGGGCGTGTGAAAGGAATGGGTCATCGCCACGCCCATGCCGGTTCCGGGCGCGCGCGCGCGATCCCAGCCCGACATTTCGGCCACGGCACGCAAAACGCCTGCGCTGGGCGCATGTTCGGCTTCGGCCAAGTCCAGCCGGAACGCCAAGGGATCGCGGCCTGCGGCAATCGCCATCTCGTCGATGAAGCTTTCCATGAAAAAGCCGTTGAAGGAATTGCCGACCGACCGCCAAAAGCCGATCGGCACGGACAATTCGGCCAGATGCCCGGTCACGCGATAGTGGGGGATCGCGTAGGGTTGGTTGAACATCCCCTCCACATGGCCCTTGTCGGGGCCGGGCGGCGCGTTGCCCGTCATGCGCGCCATCGCCTGACGGCTGACCGATGGCGCGGCCACCCGACCATCAAGGGCAAGGGCCGCGCCGTCGCGCAGCACGCCCCGCATCCGGGCACAGGCCGCGGGGCGGTAGAAATCATGGCGCATGTCTTCCTCACGCGACCATGTCACCAGCACCGGCGTGCCCGCCATGGCCTGTGCGATGCGTGCGGCCAGCACGACAACATCATTTTCGCCACGCCGCCCGAACCCGCCGCCCAGATAGGTGACGTGGCAGCGCACCTGTTCGGGCGCAAGTCCCACAGCACGCGCGGCCGCCATTTCGGCAAAGCCCGGCGCTTGCGACCCGGTCCAGATGTCCAACCCGCGGGGGGTGAAATGCGCCGCCGCACTCATCGGTTCCATCGTGGCATGGGCCAGCCATGGCACGCTGTATTCGGCCTCGATCACCTGGTCTTCGGCGCCAATCTGCACGGCATCAACATCGCCGTCGTCGCGCAGCTTGGAATTGGCGGGGCCATCCAGCGCGGCGCGGATCACGGTCAGCATTTCGAGCGAGCTGTCCGGGTAGGGGGCGGGGGCCCATTCGATCGCCACGGCCTCGGCGGCCTTCATGGCCGTCCAGGTGGTCGTCGCCACCACCGCGATCCCATGGCCCAGATCGACCACCCGCTCTACCCCCGGTATCGCCAGCGCCGCGCGCGCGTCAAAGGACACCATCGCGCCGCCCAGATGCGGGTTCATCCGCACCGTCGCAAAGCGCATACCGGGCAGGCGTACATCGATGGCGAATTGAGCGGTTCCCGTGACCTTTTCCACCATGTCGAGCCGCGGCATGGCACGGCCAAGGTATTTCCATTGCGACGCCGGGCGCAATTCGACCTGGCGGGGGGGGCCGATGCGGGCGGCATCTTCGGCCAGATCCTGATAGCTGAGTTCGACGCCCCCCGGTGCGATCACGCGGCCATCGCGTGTCTCAAGGCTGCCCATGGCGACGCCCAGCCGATCTGCGGCTGCTTGTTTCAACACCTCGCGCGCGGTGGCCCCCGCCTGGCGCAGCTTGTCATAGGCATCCAGGCTGGAGGTAGACCCGCCCGTCACCTGCAAACCGATCATTTTGGGCAAGACCGACATCGCCTCGACCATCACTTCCTGAAAGCCGGTGCGGTCGTAATCTGTCGAGGGAAGCGCATGGCTCATCAGGCCTGCGTTGAAATAGGCTTGCGCGGCGGGCCCGTGAATGACCCGGATCTGGTCCCATGCCACGTCCAGCTCTTCGGCCAACAGCGCGGGCAGGGTGGTGTAGACACCTTGCCCCATCTCGGCGCGCGCCGCGATCAGCGTGACGCCGCTTTGATCAATGATGATCCACGGGTTCAATGCCACCCCATCGGCGCCGGGGTCCAGCGGGTTGGGCAGTTCGCGGCGGTATTGCCAGACGCCGAATGCCACGCCCCCGGCCATGGCGGCCGACCCGATCAGGAACGTGCGGCGTGCGATCTTGCCCCAATTGGCCATGCCTCAACCCTCCCGCAGGGCGACGGCGGCGGCATGGACGGCCGCACGGATCCGCGGATAGGTGCCGCAGCGGCACAGATTGCCCGCCATGGCGGCGTCAATATCGGCATCGGTGGGCGCGGGGGTTACGGCCAATAGATCGGCGGCTTGCATGATCTGGCCCGATTGGCAGTAGCCGCATTGCGCGACCTGATGGTCGATCCACGCCTGTTGCAGGGCATGAAGGGCGGCGGGCGTGCCCAAACCTTCGATGGTGGTGACAGGCCCCCAGACATCGGACAGCGCCACTTGACACGATCGCACGGCCTGACCTTCGATCTGGACGGTGCAGGCCCCGCAGGCTGCAACACCACAGCCATATTTGGTGCCCGTCAGCCCCAGCGCATCGCGCAAGACCCACAACAGCGGCATGTCGCCGGGCAATTCGACCAGATGGGCAGTGCCGTTGACGGTCAGGGTGGTGGCCATTTGTCCTCCGGGCGGTCTTGTGCCGATCAGGTAGCGATGCGCTGCCTTGCGTCAAGGGGCAAGACCCTCACGACGTGGCGTCAATGCGTGGCCCCTGACCAGATGTTCAAGACCACGACCCCTGCCACGATCAGCCCGATCCCCAAGAGCGCGGGCAGATCCAGCCTTTGGCCATACATCGCCCAACCGATCACCGTGACCGCGGCCACGCCCACGCCTGACCAGATCGCATAGGCGATGCCCAGGGGGATGGTACGCAACACCTGAGCCAGCATGAAAAAAGCGATGCCATAGCCCGCGACAACCAGCACACTGGGCCCAAGGCGAGTGAAGCCATCCGAGGCCTTCAGCGCCGTGGTGCCGATGATTTCACCGGCGATCGCAATGGCAAGATAGAGCCAGGGCATGGGCCTGCCTTTCGGGATATGCTTTCCACCTCCGCTTAGGCCGCCCCGGTCGGACCCGCAAGCGCGGCTCGCAAAGGGAGGGGAAAACCGGAGTTTTCCCGCGCGAAAAACCCAAGGTTTTTCGCCCCCGCTTGCGCGGGCGGTTCAGCGCCCGCGAATGCGCGGGTCAAGCGCGTCGCGCAAACCATCGCCGATGTAATTCACCGACAGCACCGTGAGCGAGATCGCCATCCCCGGCCAGATCACGCGCTCGGGATTCTGCGTCAGCCAATCGGTGGCGTCAAACAACAGCCGCCCCCATGTCGGGAAATCCGACGGAAACCCAAGGCCCAGAAAGGACAAGGCGCTTTCCGTGATGATCGCATTGGCAATGCCCAGCGTCGCCGACACCATGATGGGCGACATCACATTGGGCAACAGATGACGGGTGATCATGCGACGGCTGGGCGTGCCGATCGAGCGGGCGGCCAGAACGAATTCGCGTTCCTTCAGCGCCAGCACCTCGGCGCGCACCACGCGCGCGGTCTGCATCCATGAGGTGACGCCGATCATGAACACGATCAGCACGAAAATGCCGCCTTCGGGGCCGAAATTCGCCCGCAGCGGGTCGCGAAACAGCATGATCGTGACCAGCAACAGCGGCAAGAGCGGCATTGCCAGAAACAGATCGGTGGTGCGCATCAACAACCCGTCAAGCCGCCGGAAATACCCCGCCAGAACCCCCACCAGCGTGCCCAGAAGCAAGGCCAGCGCCATCGCCGTCAGGCCCACCGCGATCGAGGTCTGCCCGCCCGCCATCATCCGCGCCATGGTATCGCGGCCCAGCTGGTCGGTGCCCATCGGATGGGCAAGGCTGGGCCCTGCATTGCGGGCGCGGATGTCGATGAATTGCGGGTCCATCGTCCACACGAGCGGGCCAACAAAGACAAACAGCAGCGTGAAGACGAAAAACCCAAGCCCGAACAGCGCACCCTTGTGGGTCTTGAATTGATCCCAGACATCCCACCATTGATTGCGCGGGGCGGCATAGGTCTCGAATTCTGCCGCAAGGGCGGGTGTGGCCGGTGCGGGCGCTGCGGTGCGATCTGCGGTCTCAGTCATAGCGGATCCTCGGATCAAGCACGCCATACAAGATGTCGGCAATCAGGCTGAACAGGACGATCAGCACCGCAAAGATGAAGCTGACGGTCTGCACCACTGGCACATCGCCGCTTTGAATCGCGATGATCAGAAGCTGGCCGATGCCGTTCACCTTGAACACCTGTTCGGTGATGATCGCGCCGCCGAACACGGCCGGCACGTTCAGCGCGATCACGGTCACCACCGGGATCATCGAGTTCTTCAGCACATGCACCAGCACGACGATCTTTTCGGTCAACCCCTTGGCGCGCGCGGTGCGCACATAATCCTGATTGAGATTGTCAAGCATCGAGGCGCGCAGGTAGCGGCTGATCTGGCTGGCATTGTACAGGCCCAGCACCATCACCGGCATGATGATCTGCTTGAGCTGCACCACAAAGCTGTCCCAGTCGGTCACCACATGGGTGGTGTTGTAGACCGACGGAAACCAGCCAAGGTTCACCGCAAAGATCACGATGAACAGCACACCGGTGAAAAAGGTGGGCACGGAAAACCCCACCATCGAGATGAAGGTGCCGACCTGATCGAAGATCGAATATTGCCGGTAGGCCGAAATGATGCCCAAGGGCAGCGCGATCAGGATGCCCACGATATAGGATGTGCCAACCACCCAGAGCGTCTGGGGCATGCGCTGGGCGATCAGATCCATCACCGGGCTGCGGGTCTGGTAGGAAATGATGCGCGGGCCTTCGGGGGCCACCGGCCAGCCGGTCGCCCCTTCGATGAAATGCAGCGGCTCATCCCAGACCATCAGCTTGAGCCATTTGAAATACTGCACAAAAACGGGATCGTTCACGCCAAGGCTTTCGCGGATCAGTTCGCGCACGTCGGGCGGGATGGTCAGCGGCAGGCTTGCCGTCGGATCCGAAGGCGACAGCTTGACGATCAGAAAGATGATGAAACTGATGAACAGAAGCGTCGGGATCGCAAGGATCAATCGCCGGATCGTGTAGGTCAGCATGGGGCCAACGCCTCGGGTCAGAAGTTTCGGGTCAGGAAATGGCCCGCGCCACGAGGGGCGGCGCGGGCCTGTGTCAGATCACACCGTCACTGGGCGCGGCGCCAATCCATGATGTTCCACAGTTCGCTGTCCCAATCCGACATCAGATGCCCCTCCAGCGTGGCGGCACGGGCCGAAACGCCACCCCGATGCACCAGCGGCACGATGGCATAGTTCTGCATCAGCATGTCGTTCATGGCGCGCGCCAGACGGCCACGTTCCTGAAGATCGGCTGTGCCTGCCATCTCGCGGATCATGGCATCGTATTCCGCCATGCAGAAGCGCGGGATGTTGGCCCCCTGCCACTGGCTCGACGGGTTGGGTGCCTGATCGCAGGCCCAGTCGGCCATATAGGCCTGTGGGTCGACACCGGCGAAGTTGTTGGTGTACATCTGCACATCGGCAAAGAACTTCTGGAAGGTATCCGGGGATGCCGGATCGCCGCCAAAGAACACCGAAGCGTCGATGTTGCGAAGCTCGGCATCGATGCCGATTTCCGACCACCACTGCTTGATCAGCGCCTGCGTGTCCTGACGCACGGCATTGGTCGAGGTCTGGTAAAGCACGCGCAGCGGCATGCCGTTGTATTCCCGGATGCCGTCACCATTGCTGTCCACGATCCCCGCCCCATCCAGAAGCGCGATGGCGCCGGGAATATCCTGCACGAGGCAGGCGTCATTCGCGGTCGAGGCATAAAGCTCGGGCGCGGGCAGCACGTTGCAGGTGGCCTTGCCACCGGCGCCATAGCCCACATCCACGATCAACTGACGGTCGATGGCCATCGACATCGCCTGAACGATGGTCTGGTTGGTCAGGAAGGGGTGCGCGCCGCCTTCGGCGGTAGAGCGGGTATCGCCCAGCGCCGCATCGGGGTTGGTCTGGTTGATTTCGATCCGCTCGACCGAGGTGCCGAAGGATGTCATGACCACGCAGCGGCCCTGTGCTTCCATGCCCGCCAGAATGGTCGGATCCATCTGCAGGTTCCAGGCGTAGTCAAACTCGCCGGTCTCACAGACCGAGCGCGCCGCCGAGGTCGCATCGCCGCCACCCTTGAAGGTCACGGTCGCGAAATGGGGACGGTCGGGAAAGCGGAAATTCGGGTTGGCCGACAATTCGATCACGTCGTTGGGCCGGAATTCATCCACGACAAAGGGGCCGGTGCCGATGGGGCCGAAATTCGCATCCGTGCATTCGGGCGCGCGCGCCCCGAGGCAATCGGCGAATTGCGCGGCCTGGAGCACCGGGCTCTCGGAGCCGACGAAGGCCGTGTAGGGGAAGGGCGTGGCCTCCGCGAAGGAGATGCGGATCGTCCGGTCATCGACCGCCTCGATCGCGGTCACGCCGTCGAAATAGCTCGACTGGGCGCAGCCGCCTTCGGGATGGGTGCAATAGGTCCAGGTAAAGACGAAATCAGCCGCGGTCAGCGCCGATCCATCCGACCATGTGATGCCATCGGCGATGGTCCAGGTAATCGAGGTCAGATCCTCGGAGATGCCGCCGTTTTCAACCGTCGGCACGCTTTCGGCGAGCCACGGCGTGATGGTGCCGTCCTGGTTGAAGCGGGCCAGCGATTCGAGGATCAGCGAGGCTGATTCGACCTCCTTGGTGCCGCCCGAGAGATACGGGTTCAGCGTCGAGGGGGCTTGCCAGTAAATGATGTTGAGATGGCCCGACGCTCCGCGTTCGGCCATGGCCGCAGCCGGCGCAAGGGCCAGCGCGGTCGCGCCAAGCAAAAGGGAATACCGTTTTTTCATTGGTCTGTCTCTCTCTCCTTGTTGGGTGCTCATGCCCCGGTGGATTGTGCCGCATGCGCTGCAGTCTTCTCGGTTTCTTTGGTGTAGAGATGGCAGGCCACAAACCGGCCCGGCGCGATCTCCTGAATGTCGGGGTCGATCCGGCGGCAAATTTCCATCACCTGCGGGCAGCGGGTGCAGAAATTGCAGCCATCGGGCGGGTTGGCGGGCGATGGCACATCGCCTTGCAAGATGATCCGGTTCGCCGCGTCATGGATGGCCGGGTCGGGTTCGGGAACGGCTGACAACAGCGCCCTCGTGTAGGGATGCAGCGGGTCCTCATACAGCGCGTCGCGCGGCGCCAGTTCGACCACCCGGCCCAGATACATGACCGCCACACGATTTGCGATGTGACGCACCATCGACAGATCATGCGAGATGAACAGATAGGTCAGCCCAAGGCGGGCCTGCAATTCCTCAAGCAGGTTGACCACCTGCGCCTGGATCGACACATCGAGCGCCGCAATGGGTTCGTCACAGACGATGAATTTCGGGTTCAAGGCCAAGGCGCGCGCAATCCCGATGCGCTGGCGCTGGCCGCCTGAAAAGGCATGCGGATAGCGATTGGCGAAATCGCGGTTCAACCCCACCGCATCCATCAACTCGTAGATGCGCTCAAGACGCTGATCCGCGGTCAGGTCGGTATGTTCCTGCAGCGGCTCACCGATGATGCCCGCGACCGTCATGCGCGGGTTCAAGCTGGCTTGCGGGTCTTGAAACACCATCTGCATCTTGGGGCGCAGGCGGCGCAGCTTGTCAAAGGGGGCGTGGGCGATTTCTTCGCCATCGATCACGATCGAGCCGGATGTGGGGTCATAGAGCCGCAAGATCGCCCGCCCGCAGGTCGATTTCCCACAGCCCGATTCCCCCACAAGCCCAAGCGTTTCGCCCTCGTAGATGTCAAAGCTGACGCCATCCACCGCCTTGACCGACCCGGTCAGGCGGCGCATCAGCCCGGTGCGGATCGGAAAGTGCATCTTGAGGTCGCGCACTTCGACCAGTTTCCTCGCGCCGCTGGTGTCAAACATGGCGCGCGGCCCCCGATTTGAAATCCCAAAAACAGGCCACGTCGTGGGATGCGCCCAGATCGAAGCGCGCCGGATTTTCGCGCGCGCAGCGATCGAAGGCCTGTGGACAACGCGCGCGAAAGGGGCAGCTTGCGGGTGGTTTGGACAGTATCGGCGGCTGGCCCTGGATCACGCGCAGCTTGTCGTTGCGTGCGCCGCGAATATGCGGCACGGTTTCCAGCAGCATGCGGGTATAGGGATGTTGCGGATTGGCGAACAATTCCCGCACCGGGGCCTGTTCCACCACCTGGCCGCCATACATCACCATCACCCGGTCCGCGATACCCGCGATCACGCCCAGATCATGGGTGATCCAGACAATCGCCATGCCCAACTTCTGACGCAGCTCCTTGATCAGTTCAAGGATCTGCGCCTGTATCGTCACATCAAGCGCGGTCGTCGGCTCATCGGCGATCAGCACCTTGGGCTCGCAAGCCAGGGCAATGGCGATCATCACGCGCTGGCGCATGCCGCCTGAAAACTGGTGGGGGTAATCGGCCAGCCGCGCGCGCGCATCCGGAATGCCGACCAGATCGAGCAATTCCGCCGCGCGGGTCGCGGCCTGCGTCTTGGTCAGGCCCATATGGGTGCGCAACGGCTCCATGATCTGATAGCCCACGGTAAAGACGGGGTTGAGCGAGGTCATCGGGTCCTGGAACACCATCCCTATGCGTGCCCCGCGAATGGCGCGCAGCGCATCTTCGGGCGCATGGGCCAGATCCTGGCCTTCGAACAGCACCTGACCGCCCCGAATTTCGGCCGGTGGCATCGGCAGGAGCCGGATCAGCGACATCATCGTCACGGATTTTCCCGAACCCGATTCACCCACCACACCCAGCAATTCACCCGGCTTCAGCGTGAAGCTGACATTGTTGACGGCATGGACCTCACCGCTGCGGGTGCGAAAAACCGTCTTGAGGTCCCTGACATCAAGGACAAAGGGCGTGGCCCCATCGGGCATCAGCAGATGCTCCCCATCCTGTTGGCGCGCCGCTTCTTGTGGTGGGGTGAGCGGCTGAAGATTTCGGCGACGCTAACATGAATTTTCCATGCGACAAGCCGCAATCATCGCATCATGCCAGATGCTTCATCATTTGCTCAGCGATTGAGCAGCTTTCGCGCGCTCGGGCTTGACGGCCCCGCGTCGCTGGCACAGGGTCGAGGCTACAACCAAGCCGGAGCATGCCATGACGGATGTTTTGAGCCCCCGGGCTCTCTTGGACAAGCTTGTGTCCTTTCCCACGGTCAGCCGCGACAGCAATCTTGCGCTGGTGGATTGGGTCGGGGATTACCTTGCCAGCCATGGCATCGCCAGCCATCGCGATTACGATCCGACCGGGCAGAAAGCCAGCCTTTATGCCCATGCAGGCCCCGATGTCACCGGCGGCGTGATCTTGTCGGGCCATACCGATGTCGTGCCTGTCGATGGTCAGGCATGGACCAGCGATCCTTTCAGCGTGCTTGAAAAGGACGGCAAGCTTTACGGGCGTGGCACCTGCGACATGAAGGGGTTCGATGCGCTCGCCATCTGGGCCACGGTCGAGGCGCACCGGCGCGGCGTGAAGCGGCCCTTGCAACTGTGCCTGTCGCGCGACGAGGAAATCGGCTGCACCGGCGCGCCGCCGATGATCGCCGCGATGCAGGCCCATATGCCCAAGGCCGCGCTGGCCATCATCGGCGAGCCGACCGAATGGGGCATCGTCAATGGCCACAAGGGCGGCGTGGGGCTGGATTTGCATGTCCACGGCTACGAGGTGCATTCCTCGATCGCCCATACCGGCGTTTCGGCGGTGATGGAGGCGGCACGCCTGATCGACTGGGCCAATCGCACCAATGCCGAAAACGCCGCAAAAGCCGATCCCGCCAGCGATTACGACCCGCCCTATACCACGCTGCATGTGGGCATGATCCAGGGCGGCACCGCCCACAACATTACCGCCAAGGATTGCACATTCGTGCTGACCGCGCGCTGCATCCCGCAAGAGCCCAACACCCAATGGGCCGCCCGCATGATGGCCGAGATCGCGCGCATCGAGGCGGGCATGAAGGCTGTGCGCCCCGAGACCGGCATCACCGTCGTGCCGCGCTGGGATGTGCCGGGCCTGCGCGCCGAACCAGATGGCGTGGCCGAGGCGCTGATCCGCCGCCTGACCGGCGAGAACGGGACAAGCGTGGTCAGCTACGGCACCGAAGCCGGTCAGTTTCAGGCCGCAGGCTATTCGGCCATCATCTGCGGGCCGGGCAATATCGCACAGGCCCATCAGGCCAATGAATACATGCATGTCGAACAGCTGACCCGTGGCGAGGGCTTCATGGAGCGGCTTTTGGGCATGCTGAACGAGCGATAGCGCCATGCCCGTCAAGAACCGTCTGGCCGAATTGCACGATGACATCACCGCCTGGCGGCGCGATCTGCATGAAAATCCGGAAATCCTCTATGATCTGGCGCGCACCTCGGCGCTGGTGGCCCAAAAGCTGCGCGATTTCGGCTGTGATGAGGTGGTGACGGGCGTGGGCCGGGCGGGGGTGGTGGGCCTTATCCGGGGCCGGTCGGACAGCCGGGGCGCCTGTGTGGGCCTGCGCGCCGATATGGATGCGCTGCCCATGTCGGAAAAGACCGGGCTGCCCCATGCCAGCAAGACACCGGGCAAGATGCATGCCTGCGGCCATGACGGGCATACCGCGATGCTGTTGGGGGCGGCCAGATATCTGGCCGAGACGCGCAATTTCGACGGCACGGTCGTGCTGATCTTCCAGCCCGCCGAAGAGGGCGGCGCGGGCGCGCTTGCGATGATCGAGGATGGTCTGATGGACCGCTTCGGCATCGCCGAGGTGTATGGCATGCACAATGAACCGGGTCTGCCCGTGGGCGAATTCGGCGTGGCGCCCGGGCCGATCATGGCGGCGGCCGATGAGCTGCGCGTGGTCATCCGTGGGCGCGGCGGCCACGCCGCCCAGCCCCATAACGTGATCGACCCGGTGCCTGCGGCCTGTGCCACGGTCATGGCGCTGCAAACCGTGGCCAGCCGGTCGGTCGATCCGTTGAAATCGGTGGTCGTGTCGATCTGTGTGATGCAGACGGAATCGGCGGCCACCAATGTGATCGACGACACCGTGACGCTGGCGGGAACCGTGCGCACGCTCGACGAAGCGGTGCGCGATCTGGCCGAGGCGCGGATCAAGGCCATCGTGACCGCCACCGCCGAGGCCTATGGGTGCAGCGCCCAGATCACCTATGACCGCGGCTATCCCGTGACCGTGAACCATGAGGACAACGCGCGTCTCGCCGCCGAGGTGGCCGAGGCGGTCGCCGGTCCGGGGCGCGTGCGCTGGGGCCGTCCGCCGCGCATGGGGGCCGAGGATTTCAGCTACATGCTGCAATCGCGCCCCGGTGCCTTCGTGCATATCGGCAATGGCAACACGGCCAAGGTGCATCACCCGGAATATGATTTCAACGATGCGGCCATCCCCTATGGATGCAGCTTCCTTGCCGAGCTTGTCGAACGCCGCATGCCTGCGGGCTGAGGGAAAGAACCATGCCGATCAAGAACCGCTTTGCCGAAATGCTGCCCGAGATCATGGGCTGGCGGCACCATCTGCACGAAAATCCCGAACTGCTCTATGAGGTGCATGAAACCGCGGCCTTTGTCGCGGCGCGCTTGCGCGAATTTGGCGTGGATCAGGTGGTGACGGGCGTGGGGCGCACCGGCGTGGTGGGCATCATCCGGGGGCGGGGCACATCGACGCGCGCCATCGGCTTGCGTGCCGACATGGACGCGCTGCCCATCGAAGAGGCCACGGGGCTACCCTATGCCTCGAAGGTTCCGGGCAAGATGCATGCCTGCGGCCATGACGGGCATACCTCCATGCTGCTCGGGGCGGCCAAATATCTGGCCGAGACGCGCAATTTCGACGGCAGCGTGGTGGTGATCTTTCAACCGGCCGAGGAGGGCGGGGCAGGCGCCAAGGCAATGATCGATGATGGCCTGTTTGACCGCTTCCCGATGGATGAGGTCTATGGCATCCACAATGCGCCCGGCGTGCCTTTGGGCACGCTCATGACCCGCCCGGGCCCGCTTCAGGCCAGTTCGGACGAGTTCGAGATCATCGTAAAGGGCAAGGGGGGCCATGCCGCCGAACCGCATCGCGCCATCGACACCACATTGGTTGCCGCCCATATCGTGATCGCGCTCCATTCCATCGTGTCGCGCAATGTCGATCCGCTCAAGCGCGTGGTCCTTACGGTTGGCACCTTTTGGACCGACAGCGCCGCCTCCAACATCATCCCGGATGAGGCGCGGATGGCCGGCACGGTGCGCACGCTTGACCCCGAATATCGCACCATCGCCGAGGCGCGCATTCGCGATGTCGTGACCCATACCGCCGCCGCCTATGGCGCCACGGCACAAATGATCTGGGATCCCGGCTATCCGGTGACGGTCAATGACCCACAAGGCGCCGCGCGTGCCGCAGACGCCGCGCGCGCGGTTGGGCTTCACGTGATCGACGACGCCGATCCGATCATGCCGTCCGAGGATTTCAGCTACATGCTGGAACAGGTCCCCGGCGCCTATGTGTTCCTTGGCAATGGCGACACGCCCATGTGCCACCATCCGAAATATGTGTTCGACGACGAGGCCATCCCCTATGGGTGCAGTTTCTTCGCCGAACTGGTCGAGCGACGATTGCCGACCGCCTGACCCTTGAGAAGGAGATCAAAGATGCCCGTCAAGAACCGTTTCGCCGAGCTTCTGCCCGAGATCACCGCCTGGCGGCGCGATCTGCACGAACACCCCGAAATCCTGTTCGAGACGCACCGCACATCGGCGATGGTGGCCGACAAGCTCCGGGATTTCGGCTGTGACGAGGTGGTGACCGGCATCGGGCGCACGGGCGTCGTGGGGATCATCAAGGGCCGATCGAACACATCGGGCCGCACGATCGGCTTGCGTGCCGATATGGACGCATTGCCGATCCACGAGGCGACGGGGCTCGACTACGCCTCGAAAACCCCCGGGGCGATGCATGCCTGCGGCCATGACGGGCATACCGCGATGCTGCTTGGGGCGGCAAAATATCTGGCGGAAACGCGCAATTTCGACGGCACGGTGGCGGTGATCTTTCAACCCGCCGAAGAGGGTGGCGGCGGCGGCCGCGAGATGGTCAATGATGGCATGATGGACCGCTGGAACATCGCCGAGGTCTATGGGATGCACAATTGGCCCGGCGTGCCCACGGGCAGCTTTGCCATCCGCTCTGGCCCCTTCTTTGCCGCCGCTGACCAGTTCGACATCTATCTGACGGGCAAGGGCGGGCATGCCGCCAAACCGCAGGAAACGCTCGACACCACGGTCATCGCCTCGCATCTGGTGCTGGCCTTGCAAACCATCGCCAGCCGCAATGCCGACCCGGTGAAACAGGTCGTGGTCTCGGTCACCAGCTTCGAGACGGGGTCGAAAGCCTATAACGTCATCCCCGAAACCGTGCATCTCAAGGGCACGGTGCGCACGCTTGATGCGGGCATTCAGGACATGGCCGAGGCGCGGCTGAAGGCCATCGCCGAAGGCACCGCCGCGACCTTTGGCGGGGTGGCGCGGGTCGATTACCGGCGCGGCTATCCGGTGATGGTCAATTCCGACGCCCAGACCGAATTTGCCGCCGATGTGGCGCGCGCCGTCGCGGGCGATTGCGCCGAGGCGCCGCTGGTCATGGGTGGCGAGGATTTCGCCTTCATGTCCAACGCCCGGCCCGGCGCCTATATTCTGGTGGGCAATGGCGATACCGCCAATGTCCACCACCCCAAATACAATTTCAACGATGATGCGATCCCTGCCGGGTGCAGCTGGTGGGCCGAGATCGTCGAACGGCGTTTGCCTGTGGCCTGACACGACCGCGTGACAAGGGCCCAAGGCTTGTGCGCAAGCACTTTGCGCACAGCGCAGCGTTGGCTATGCTTGTCTCCAGTTACCGCAAGAGGCCCTGTCATGTGGCGTGTGTTCGTTTTCCTTGCCGCTATGGTGCTGCCCCATGCGCTGATCGCGCAAGACCAGCGCAGCCTGTCGGGCAGCGTCAGTTATCTTGAACGCATGGCTCTTGCACCCGAGGCGCGTGTGATCATCGAGGTGCTGGGCCCTGATCTGTCGCGTCTGGCCGAGGCGCGCATCCCGACCGACGGGCAGCAGGTGCCCATCATGTTTCAGATCGACCTTCCCGACACCGTCACGGGCAGCTTGCGCGCCGGTCTGGCCATCGGGGGCCGTGTGGTCTGGCTGGGTGCGCCTGTTACCGTTGCACCCGACGGTGCCGATGATCTGGGCGAGATCATGCTGGCCCGTCACACGCCCATGGGATTTGTGGCCGATTACCGCTGTGGCGCCGTGGATGTGCATGTGGGGTTGTCCGATACGGGTCTGGTGCTGGATGTGGCGGGCGCGCGCCGGCTCTTGCGCGCCGTTCCCGCCGCATCGGGGGCCCGATACGAGGCCCCGGACGATCCAATGACCTCTTTCTGGTCGCGATCCGACGCGGCGCTTGTCTCGGTCGACGGGATCGAGCTGGCACAATGTCATCTCGCCCTGCCCACCCCCGAGACGCCGTGGCGCGGGGGCGGCAACGAACCCTTCTGGTCGGTCAGGGTCGATGCGGGGGTAATGGCCCTGAGCCGCTTGGGGATGCAGGATCTGATCCTGCCGCTCACGGCGCCGCAAATGACCGATGCCGGGGACATTGTGGTGATTGCGGCCGATCCCGACCGCGCCTTGCGCGCCGTTCTGCTGCGCCGCCCCGTGATCTGTCGCGACACCATGACCGGCATGCCGCATCCCGAGACCGTCGCCCTGTCGATGGGCGATCACACGATCCATGGCTGTGGCGGCGATCCCGCCCGTCTCCTGCATGGTCGGACCTGGCTGGTCGAGGATATCGCCGGCGCGGGTGTGATCGATCGCGCGCGGGTGTCGCTGGGATTTGGCACCGATGGCCGTGTCGCGGGTTCGGGCGGGTGCAACCGTTGGTTCGCCCGCTTTGATCTGACCGGCGAGACGCTGAGCATCGGGCCTGCGGGGGCCACGATGATGGCCTGTGCGCCCGCGCTGATGGATCAGGAACGCCGCTTTCTTGCAGCGCTGTCCGTGGTCAGGGGCTTTGACATCGACGCGACCGGCGCGCTTGTCTTGCTGGGCCCGGATGGCGCCGTGATGACCTTGCGCGCCGCAACCGATGGCAGCGCGCCCTAGCGCATGATCGGGCGTCTTGTCCGCGCCAGCCCAAACCAGATCCCCATGCCC
>ERZ888423.439-NODE-439-length-42454-cov-11.458383_pt1 | contig 42454 bp, 42 predicted proteins | sample MGYA00520523_ERZ888423 | MGnify/ENA primary metagenome ERZ888423 (study PRJEB32303, sample SAMEA104408611) | aquatic metagenome | biome: Brackish water; feature: Pelagic; material: water | place: Baltic Sea | collected 2014-06-08T10:24:00 | depth 30,27 m ... | reverse complement strand
TATCCCACGCACCACCTGAGTTGGATAGGAATACCGCCATCAATGTTCCGGTACCAATTGCACCGGCAAGATATGCACCAAGTGCACCAACACCGAGACCAAAACCAACAGCGATTGGCGCCATAACAGCGAGCAGCCCTGGTGTTACCAGTTCGCGCAATGAATCACGGGTACAGATATCAACTACGCGTGCATAATCTGGCTTTTCTGTTCCCTTCATGATTCCTGGGTGTAAGCGGAACTGTTCGCGAACTTCAACAACAACTGCGCCCGCTGCGCGAGATACAGCGTTGACTGCAAGACCTGAGAACAGGAATACAACAGCTGCACCGATGATTAGACCAACCAAGTTACGTGGATCTGCAACATCTAGAACACCTTGGAACTGTAGGCCAACTTCTGCAGCGGTCTTACCTGCATCGATAACCGCGGTCTTGATCGCATCTGTGAATGCTCCGAACAATGCTGTGGCTGCAAGTACTGCGGTTGCAATTGCAATTCCCTTAGTAATCGCCTTAGTTGTGTTACCAACTGCGTCAAGGCTGGTAAGGATCTCTGCGCCTTCACCATCAACATCACCTGACATTTCAGCAACGCCTTGTGCGTTATCTGAGATCGGACCAAAGGTATCCATTGCAACGATTACACCTACAGTTGTAAGTAGACCGGTACCAGCTAGTGCGATTGCAAGGAGTGAGAGAACAATACTTCCACCACCAAGCAAGAAGGCACCAAATACCGCACCTGCGATAAGCAGAGCTGAATAAACCGCTGATTCAAAACCAACTGCGATACCAGCCAAAATTACAGTTGCAGCCCCTGTTTCAGATGAGGCTGCGACATCATTTACTGGACGCTTTCCGGTCTCAGTAAAGAAGCCTGTAAGTACCTGAATTGCAGCAGCTAATGCGATACCGATCAATACTGCGCCAAGTGCTAGAACACGTGGGTTTGTATTTCCTGCAGCTTCGATCGCCTCTGGTGACAAACCTGTCATCAACTTGAAATCAGATGGAAGGTAGGTAAATGTTGCGAGCGCTGTGAGCCCCGCAGAGATAATCGCTGATAAGAAGAATGAGCGGTTAATCGCTGTCATCGCTGACTTATCTGTGCTGCGCAATTTCGTTAGGAAGATTCCGATAACAGCTGTAATTGTTCCGATTGCTGGAACGATCAATGGATAGATCAGACCTGCATCACCAAAGGCTGCCTTACCAAGAATGAGCGCTGCAACAAGAGTTACCGCGTATGACTCGAACAAATCTGCTGCCATACCAGCGCAGTCACCAACGTTGTCTCCTACATTGTCTGCAATTGTTGCTGCATTTCGTGGGTCATCTTCTGGAATGTGCTTTTCAACCTTACCTACAAGGTCAGCGCCAACATCTGCCGCCTTGGTAAAGATTCCGCCGCCGACGCGCATAAACATCGCCAGCATCGCTGCACCGAAACCAAAGCCTTCAAGAACCGCTGGTGCGTTTTCGCGGTAGATAATCACAACAAGTGATGCACCGATAAGTCCAAGACCAACAGTTGTCATACCAACGACGCCACCTGTGCGGAATGCGATCTGGACAGCCTTTTCGCCATCCTTGTTACGTGCTGCATCTGCAACGCGAACATTTGCGCGCACTGCAAGCCACATACCGTTGTATCCAACGAGTGCAGAAAATGCTGCGCCTAGTAAGAAGAAGATTGAACGGCCGACGCGGATTTCAGCATCGCCAGGGAGAGCGAACAAAAGGAAAAATACGATTACGACAAAGAATGACAAGGTGCGGAACTGGCGAGCTAAGAACGCGGCTGCACCCTCCTGAATCGCTTCGGCGATCTCGCGCATCTTGGGTGTGCCATCGCTAGCTGCCAACACTTGGGCGCGTAATCCGTAGGCGATTGCAAGAGCGGCTAGGGAAATTCCTAGAACGATGTATGCATATGTCAGATTGGATCCGGTTACTTGGACCAGTGATACGGTGCTTGCAGCACGCATAGGTTCTCCTCCGTTGGAGTTTGTGCGCCCTAAAACTGAGGGTCAGGCGCGAGACTGTCGAAGTGTAAGCGCAGATACCCCGAATCGGGCAAATTCATACCTTTCTATTAGCGCTTATTAGCGAAGATGGGGCGTGATCCAAGGGCCATAACAAGGGCCAGGATCGCTGGAACCAGCATCGCCCAACGAAGGCCTATGGCATCGCCCAGGAAGCCCAGGGTCGGCGGACCGACTAGAAAGCCAAAGTAGGCGATCCCGGAAACCATGGCCACGCCCTCAGATGGGGCGAACTGGCCATCGAAGCGGGTTTTGGCGATCTCGCCGGCTTGAGAAAAGAGCATCGGAATCACAATTGATAATCCAATTCCAGCTGCCAGCCAGCCGAAGATTACGCCGCCAATTCCACCAGTTAATAAACCACCACCTAAACCAAGAGCTGCGATTAATCCGCCGCCAACAATTAAATTCATGGGGCCGTACTTGCTTGCTGCACGATCGCCAAACAAACGACCGATCACCATCGCTGCAGAGAAACAAATATATGGAAGTGTTGAGATAAATGGAGTTGCATCAAAGGTATCGCGGGCAAGGATCGCTCCCCAGTCACCAGCTGATCCTTCACCGATCGCCGCACATGTTCCTAGTAAGCCAACAATTAAAAAGATCTTTGGTTTTTTAAACTTCTTCTTACCTTCTACCGCGTGCTTATCTAAATCCGCCGGCAGAAACATACTGCGTACCACAAAGTTTGCAACAAGGATTAATGCTGAAAGGGTTACACATTGGGCCATAATTGAAAGCTTTTGCTGTGCAAAGACTCCGCCGATAACACCACCACCTAGTGCGCCCATAGAAAAGGTTGCATGAAAGGTACTCATGTATCGCTTATCTGCTTCATGCTCTAAAACAATTGCATGAGAATTCATGGCAACATCTTGAGTTGATAGACATGCGCCAAAGAGAATAAAGGTGAAACAAAGGGCTGCGTAGTTAAAGACTGGTCCTACAAGTAATAGTGAAAGCCCTAATGCATATGTTGCGTAATACGTGACAGGTGCGCTACCGCGCTTGGCCGATTGTCTGCCTGAAAAACCTAATCCGATCAACACGCCAACTGCGATACATAACAAGGCCACACCTAATGCGCTATTTGAGATATCTAACTGCCTTTTAAAGTCGGGAACTCGTGCATAAAATGCACCAACCGTTGCGCCGTTGATTACAAAGGCGGTAGTAATGGCGATGCGGGCCCGCGAATATTGGCCTATTTGGCTCATTTCAGCAGTCTACTGACAATCAGCGGTAATCCCTTTAGGCTTCAGGTATGGCTACTTTTCCTAAGGATTTCATCTGGGGTGCTGCAACCTCTTCCTACCAAATCGAAGGGGCGGCCTTTGAAGATGGTCGCGGTGCATCGATCTGGGACACATTTTGTAAAGCTCCGGGCAAGGTAGCAAAGGGTGATACCGGTGATGTGGCCAATGATCACTATCACCGTTACCCAGAAGATATTGCAATTATGAAGGAGCTGGGTCTTAAGGGGTACCGATTTTCATTTGCATGGCCACGTATGTTTCCAAATGGAACAGGTGCGAAAGAAGAACGTGGTTTTGCATTTTATGATCGTTTAATTGATGGCTTACTTGAAGCAGGTATTGAACCCTTGGCAACGTTGTATCACTGGGATTTACCACAAGCTTTACAGGATAAAGGTGGTTGGGTAAATCGTGACATCCTTAATTACTTTGCCGATTATTCAACCGCAGTTGTAGAACGTTTTGGTGATCGGGTTAAGAAGTTTTCACCCATTAATGAGCCATGGGTTGTTGCCTGGTTGGGTCATGGAATCGGAATACATGCACCAGGTGTCACCGATCGTAGATCCGCTTTTGCGGCAGCTCACCACACCGTGTTGGCACATGCTGCATCAACTAATGCGATGCGTGCGGTGCGTAGTGACATTCTGACTGGACCAGTTCTAAATCAAGCAAACCATGTTGCAGATGATCCAAGTGATCCCGTGCAAGCAAAAGCTGCCGATATCGGTGATGCGCATCAAAACCGGTTCTGGATGGATGCAATCATGTATGGCACATATCCGCAGATTCTGATTGATAACTATGGGGATGAGCTGACCTCTGTCATCAAAGATGGCGACATGGAAGCAGCCCAGGTTAAGAATGATTTCATCGGAATCAACTACTACTTTGATAACCGTATTGGAAAATCATTGGGCGGAAAGCCTGAATGGCACTCTATTTCAGGGTTATTTGAGCAAGATATCGATGAGACTCCACGTGGTCCGCTGACTGATATGGGTTGGCCGTTGACTCCACAAGGTTTAGAAAACTTACTAGTTCGTTGGCACAAGGAACATGGCGATAAGTTGCCACCGTTGTTCATTACTGAAAATGGTGTTGCCTACGATGATGGTCCAGATGCGTCAGGTCGTGTTGCAGATCAACGTCGTATTGATTATCTGCACACACACTTAAAGGCGGTATCTAATGCGATTGCACAGGGTTCACCGGTGAAGGGCTATTACCAGTGGTCCTTAATGGATAACTTTGAATGGGCGTTGGGTTATGACAAGCGATTTGGAATTGTTCATGTTGATTTTGATACGCAAAAGCGAATCATTAAAGACTCTGGATATTGGTACCGCGATCAGATTAAAAACAACGGGCAACATATATAACTGAAGTCGTTTGGTTAGCGAGGAACCCCTGCCAGATGATCGAAGGCTTTGCCTTCGGACATTACTTGACCGAGCCTGCTAGCAGTCCGCGGACGAAGTAACGCTGCAATGAGAAGAACACGATCAGCGGAATCGCAATTGTGATGAATGCGCCAGCTGATAGCTGGGTATATCCCGATCCGTACTGACCAACTAAAGATGCAAGCTTGCTATTTAGCGGTGCGACCTCTTCTGTTCCCGATGCAAATGTCAGGGCAACTAGTAAGTCATTCCACACCCACAAGAATTGGAAGATTGCAATTGATGCGATTCCTGGGATAGATAGTGGCAAGATGATGCGACGGAAGATGGTGAAGTGGCTAGCGCCATCAACGTAAGCCGCCTCCATCAAATCACGTGGAAGACCTGAAATAAAGTTGTGTAGCAAGTAGATCGCCAATGGCAGCGCAAACATTGTGTGGGGCAACCAGATACCGGCGAAGTCACCAGCGATACCTAGCGCTGGGAAGATTTGAACAGATCCAATATGTGCTCCACCTGTAAAGAGCAGAAGCAATGGAACTAAAGCCATCTGTAGAGGCACGACTTGTAGGGCAAATATTGAGAAAAATAGGAAGTCACTGCCACGAAAACGAATCCAGGCTAACGCGTAAGCAGCCATAGTTGCGATGACAATTGGAAAGATCGTCGCCGGCAGAGTGATAACAATGGAATTAATAAAGTATGGAAGAACTCCGGTGCTAAGAGAGGCTGATCCATCACCTAAGAAAACACCCTTGTAGTTCTCAAAGGTGAAATCTGGGTTGAGCAGAGAGTTCCACCATGCTTCGCCCAGAATATTTTCATTGGTTTTGAATGAGGTTACTAGCAATCCAAGGGTAGGAACGGTCCAAATAATGGTAACGATCCAAACAATTGTGGTTGCAATCTTACTCGAGAAGATCTTGCGACCTGGTGTGTGCTCAGCTATTTTTTTACTCAATTGTGGGCACGCTCCTTTCGCAATGATCTGATGTTATAAATCAGGATAGGTGTAACCAGCAGGAAGAGAATGACGGCTAGGGCTGAACCCTTGCCTTGATCAAATTGAACGAAGGTCTGTGAGTACATCTCATTGGCTAGCACGTTGGTGCCAAAGTTTCCGCCGGTCATTGTACGAATGATGTCAAAGACTTTCAAAGCTCCAACAACACCGGTGGCAAGGACCACGATAAAGGTTCCCTTGACCATTGGGAAGGTGATGTTGCGGAATAAACGCCAACCATGTGCGCCATCGAGGGAGGATGCTTCAACGATATCTGATGGCACGCCTTTGATTGCGGCAGACAAAATCACCATTCCAAAACCCATTTGTGTCCACACATAGATAATCATTAATAAGAAGGTGTTGAGCGGCTTAGAGAGCATCCAGTCCGATGGCACAAAGCCTAAAAAGTTAACGATCGCACTGAGCAAACCAATTTGAACTTGATCTGGCTCGTTGTACTCGTATACAAATTTAAAGATGATGGATGCGCCTACAAATGAGATCGCCATAGGCATAAAAAGAAGTGATTTTGGTATGGATTCATGCTTAATACGATCCAACATGATGGCCAGCAAGAGCGCTAGCGCTGCGGTAAATAGAGGCACCACCATGATCCATAAAATCGTGTTGATCATAATTACCTTTACATTGGGATCTTCAAGCATCCATTGGTAATTACCTAAACCGATAAATTTATTTGAATCTGGGTTCATAAAGCTAAAAAGAATTGTGCGAACACCTGGAATTACAACTCCAGCAAGAAGCAAAACAAGTGCCGGTCCCAAGAAGATTGTTAAAGCAATGGGACGAGCTTTTTTGCCATTTGCACGACCTGCAATTGCAAAGATCACACCAAGTACGATGAAAAATACTGCTATCGCTGAAAGCACTGAGATGAACTTAGGAATATTAGCCGAGAGAAACTCTGACATTTTCTATGTTCACCTCTCTCAATTTTAAAAGTTGCTTTTCAATTATAAGTGCGGAGGAGGCCACCGGTAAAGGTGACCTCCTCCGTTATTACTTAGTTGCGCTTTATTAGCTCTTTGGCCATGAAGCGTCGATTGCCTTTACAACATCAGCAATTGACTTGCCCTCACCGAACCATGCGGTGAATTCACGCCACATTGAACCTTGACCGACAGCAGCTGGCATTAAGTCAGATGCATCGAATCCAAATGTTGACTTTGGATTTGCTAGGTATGTTGCTGACAACTTGTCTACTGGGTTCTTGTAAGCAGATAGTGGTACACCGCTGTTTGCAGAGATCCAGTTATCAAACTGTACGCGTGATGTAGCAAATGTTGCTGATGAAAGGTAAGCCTGTACTGCCTGTACTTCCTTGCGTGATGAGAAAGCTGCTGTGAACTCTCCACCACCAACAACAGGAACAGTTACCTTTGGATTTGTAGCTGGTAGGTAGAAGGCGAATGCATCACCTGTTGGTGAGATTGTTGCGCCTCCATCAGCAAGGATATTTCCGTAGAAAGATGCTTGCTGAAGCATCATGCAACCACCTTCAGGAATACCGGCACCTGCATCCTGGAATGAGGTTGTTGCAATTCCCTTGACGTTGCCAACCCACTTATCGTTCTGCATCCATCCAGCGACCTTCTCCATTGCGGAGACGATGCGCTTGTCAGAGAACTTGATCTTGTGGCTGACCCAGTTGTTGTAAACCTTTGAGCCGTGTTCGCGTAGAACAATCTGCTCTACCCAGTCAGTTGCAGGCCATCCTGTTGCTCCACCAGAACCTAGACCACCACAGAACGCTGTCTTTCCATCTGCGGCCATCTTGTCTGCAAGATCTGTCATCTGTTCAAATGTTGTAGGAACTGTGTAACCAGCTGCCTTAAATTGCTTTGGTGAGTACCAAACAAGTGACTTCATGTTTGATCCAAATGGAGCTGCATAGAACTTACCGTTTACGGTTCCGTATGCCTTCCATGACTTTGACCAATACTTGTCAACGTTTGCTCTAACAGCCTTTGGAGCAAGCTTTACTTTGCCTGTTTCAACAAGCTTTGCAAGAAGTCCTGGCTGTGGGATGAAGGCTAGATCTGGTGCGTTGTTACCCTTTACACGAACTGGTAGCAATGCTTCGAACTGGTTTGAACCTTCGATCTTGATCTTCACACCTGTGCATGTTGTGAAATCTTTCCATGCAGTCTGAAGTGTTGTGAGCTCTGGCTCTAGAATTGAAGTAAAGATAGTTACTGTCTTGCCCTTTAATCCCTTGTAACCTGTAAATGGATCACAGTTAACCGCAGCTGATGCTGAAGTCACTGTAAACATTGACGCTACGAGAGAAAGAGCAGCTGCAGCAGTTACTGCAAGAAGACCTTTTCTTTTCATTTTTATCCTTAAGGGGTCAGCGGTCCGGGCTCCAAGTGAGACCCGCGTCCCGTGGAGGGCTAATTCTTATGCCGGTGGTTGGCAGAGGCAAGGTGTGGGGCATGTAAATGGCATGTACAAATACAACGATTTGGTAACTAGGGCCTTCCTAGGCGTGGGATAGCCTGACCATATGAACCTCCTGGATGCCAGCTCAGTCATCTCGACCCTGGGCCTGATCGGCGTCCTAGGAATCATCTTTATGGAGACCGGGCTGCTCATTGGCCTTGTTTTCCCTGGCGGGGAGATTGTTTTCCTGGCCGGCATCGCAGCCTCTGGATCTGGAGAAGCCTTACTTGGTGATGCCAAGTTATCGACACCACTGTTGTTTGCCTTAGCACCAATTGCAGCGATTGTTGGTGGTGAGGTTGGCTACTGGTTTGGCAAAAAGTATGGCCGCAAGTTTTTTGATCGCCCGGATAGCAGATTCTTTAATCAAAAGATGGTTGCAACTATTGAAAAGTGGTTGGGTAAGTATGGGCCACGTAAGGCCTTAGTTTTCGGGCGCTTCATTCCATTTGCCAGAACCTTGATTAACCCGGTGTGTGGTGTTGCTAACTTAGAGCGCAGGCTTTTTTCAACCTGGAACGCGATCGGTGCAATCATTTGGACGCAGAGCGCAATGGGTGTTGGTTACTTCTTGGGTGATGTCTTTGAGGAAAATGGAGATTACTTCATTGTTGGTATCGTCGTATTGATTGTTATTGGAACTTCAATTCCTTTAGCGATGGAAGTATTTAGAGAGCATCAATCAAAACGTTATAAGCCTAAATCAGATAGTTGATAGGCGGCGCGGTATTCATACCCCGCCTCTTTAATCTTTGGCTCAGCACCACGTTCAACAATTACTGCAATACCAACGACAATCGCACCCGCTTCTAGTAAAGCCTCAACTGCGGTAAGAACTGAACCACCAGTTGTTGATGTATCTTCAACCGCCAGTACTCGCTTGCCCTTTACATCTGGTCCCTCGATACGACGTTGTAAACCATGTGCTTTTTCAGCTTTACGAACTACAAATGAATCAAGCCTCTTTCCTTGGCTTGCAGCCACATGCATCATTGCCGTTGCAACTGGATCTGCGCCAAGGGTTAATCCACCAACGGCATCAAAATCAAGATCTGCGGTTAGATCCAACATCACCTGGCCGACCAGGGGCGCAGCTACTGAATCCAAAGTCACGCGACGAAGATCTACGTAGTAATCAGCCTCTTTTCCGCTAGAAAGAGTGACCTTTCCATGTACAACCGCTTTAGAAAGAATCTGTTCTCTGAGTGTTTCGCGTGAATTCATAGTTGCCACCCTATCTTCTACTTATCTTCCTTATAGACAATTACCTCGCCCTTACGGCGGGTTGCTAAACCTTTAGGTGGATTCTCTTTAAGTAGCGCATCAACTTCAATTCGAAGCTGTGCAACCTCAACCGCCATATTGGCCATGGCAGACTCCAATTCAATGATGCGCTTAATGCCTGCGTGATTGATTCCCTCACCTACTAATTTTTGAACCGCTCGCAGTAAAGCGATATCACGCAATGAGTATCGGCGGTTGCGGCCTTCGGTACGTGATGGAGAAACTAAACCTAACTTGTCATATTGGCGCAGCGTTTGTGGATGCATCCCTGAGATTTCAGCGGCCACTGAAATTACATAGACACCAGCATCATCATCTGGTTGTGGGTTGTTGTTCTCGGTGTTCATATCTTGGCCTTGTTCACAAAGTCGGAGCGAACATCATCGCTTGCAGTCTCTTCTGCAAATTTCTTTAGGGCATCTAGTGCTTTTCCATCAACCCGTTGTGGAACCTGCACCTCAACGGTGACCAATAAATCTCCCGTTGTACTGCCCTTTGTGACACCGCGGCCCTTAACGCGCAGGGTGCGACCATTAGGTGTTCCGGGCGCAATGCGCACGGTTACATCATCGCCAGACAAGGTTGGAACCTTTATATCTGCACCTAATGCAGCTTCTGTAAATGTCACCGGCAAAGTTAATGTCAGATTCTCACCTTTGCGACCAAAGATTGGATGAGGCTTTACATGCAGTTGAATAAAAAGATCTCCGGGTCCTGCTTCTCCGGGTGAACCCTTGCCCTTCATGCGGATCTTTGCACCATCATTAACACCTGCTGGAACACGAGCAGAGATGTTTTGTGATTGCCCACGATCCATTCCTAAACGCAGTTCAAGGGTTGTTCCAAAAACAGATTCGCGAAAGGTAATTGTCGCTTCAGTTTGTAGATCCTGACCTTTACGTGGTCCACGTCGGCCACCGCCAAAGAGGTTGGCAAAGATATCTTGGGGATTTCCACTTCCAAAGATATCGCCAAAATCTCCACCACCTTGTGGCGCACGGAAACCTCCGCGTTCAAACAATGATCTCGCTTCATCATATTCAGCACGCTTCTTAGCATCTGACAAAATTTCATAAGCTTCAGAGACAGCTTTGAACTGCTCCTCTTTTGCCGAATCACCCTTTGTTTTATCGGGGTGTAGATCACGTGCCAGTGAGCGGTACTTTTTCTTAATCTCATCGGCGGCAGCCTTCTTATCTACGCCCAGGACTTTGTAAAAATCCTTTTCATAGAGATCTTTGGCCGCCACTTAACTTACGCTCCCGCTGGATCTGTTACAGCTACACGTGCAGGACGCAAGATGCGCTCTTTGTACTTATATCCTGGTTGCAAAATCTTTGAAGCCGTTGCAACTGAAACATCAGCCGATTCATCATGCATTAAAGCCTCATGAATCTGTGGGTCAAAGGCCTCACCTTCGGTGCCGTACTTTTCTAGGCCGATCCGTGAGGTTATTGAATTGAGCTGGTCTGCCACGGCTTTAAAGCCACCCGTTAACTCGCCATGCTGTTCTGCGCGATCAACATCATCAAGTAGCGCCAATAGCTCGGTCAGAACTGCGCCAACTGCGCTTTCATGTGCAACTGCGCGATCGCGTTCTACACGCTTTCGGTAATTTGCATACTCTGCTTGCAGACGTTGTAAGTCAGCTGTCAGTGTTGCAACCGGGTCAGTCTCCTGACCCGGTTCAACAACCTCTTCAACTACTTGTTCAGTAGCTTCCTCTGACATTACTTCTGATCTTCTTCAATTACTTCAGCGTCTTCAACACCATCTTCTGCAGGTGCTGCATCGCCTTCAGCTGCTGCACCGGCTGCATACAACGCTGCACCTAGTGCTTGGCTAACTGTTGCAACCTTTTCAGTAGCTGTCTTGATCATCTCGTAATTTGAACCACCAAGTGCGGTCTTAAGTTCGGCAAGAGCAGCCTCTGTCTCTGTCTTCTTCTCAAGTGATTCACCCTGAGACAACTTCTCTTCATTATCCTTGATGAACTTTTCAGTTGAGTACAGCAGCGAATCTCCTGCGTTACGGATCTCTGCCTCTTCCTTGCGCTGACGATCTTCTTCAGCGTGTGATTCAGCATCGGCCATCATGCGCTCGATCTCTTCCTTAGATAGTGCAGAGCCACCAGTGATGGTCATGCTCTGCTCTTTACCTGTTCCAAGATCCTTTGCAGATACATGCACAATTCCATTTGCATCGATATCGAAGGTAACTTCGATTTGTGGAACTCCACGTGGTGCAGGTGGCAGGCCTGTTAACTCAAACATTCCAAGCTTTTTGTTGTAAGCAGCCATCTCGCGCTCACCTTGGTATGCCTGAATCTGTACAGCTGGCTGATTGTCATCAGCTGTTGTAAAGACTTCGCTGCGCTTTGTAGGAATAGTTGTGTTTCGCTCGATCAACTTTGTCATCACACCACCCTTGGTTTCGATACCAAGTGAAAGCGGGGTAACGTCTAGGAGCAGTACATCCTTCACTTCACCCTTTAAAACACCAGCTTGTAGCGATGCTCCAACTGCAACAACCTCATCAGGGTTTACACCCTTATTTGGCTCCTTGCCGCCGGTTAGCTCCTTCACTAGTTCAACCACAGCTGGCATACGTGTTGATCCACCAACAAGTACAACTGAGTGAATCTTTGCAATAGGAATTCCTGCATCCTTTAGAACCGCCTGGAATGGCTTCTTGCAACGCTCTAGCAGAGCAGCTGTTAACTGCTGGAACTGTGCGCGTGTAATTGTTTCATCCATGAACAGCGGATTCTTTTCAGCATCAACTGTGATGTATGGCAGGTTAACTGATGCAGATTGTGATGAAGATAATTCGATCTTCGCCTTTTCAGCGGCTTCACGAACACGTTGCATCGCCATCTTGTCCTTTGTTAAATCAATTCCATTTGCTGAACCAAAGGTTTGCACTAGGTGATCAACAAGTGCTTGATCCCAGTCATCTCCACCAAGGTTGTTGTCACCGTTGGTTGCCTTAACTTCAACAACACCATCGCCAATTTCCAATAGTGAAACGTCAAATGTTCCACCACCAAGGTCAAAGACAAGAATTGTTTGCTCCTTGTCTGCCTTATCTAATCCATATGCGAGCGCCGCAGCGGTTGGCTCGTTGATAATGCGTAGAACATTAAGTCCTGCGATCTCGCCAGCTTCCTTTGTTGCTTGACGTTGCGCATCGTTGAAGTAAGCAGGAACGGTAATAACCGCATCCGTTACTGTTTCGCCTAGGTAGGCTTCTGCATCGCGCTTTAACTTTTGTAGAACGCGTGCTGAAATTTCTTGTGATGTGTACTTCTTGCCATCGATATCGATGCTCCAGTTGGTACCCATGTGACGCTTAACGGAACGGATTGTGCGTTCGACGTTTGTCACCGATTGACGCTTTGCGACCTCACCAACAAGGACCTCGCCATTTTTTGCAAAGGCCACGATCGATGGGGTTGTACGTGCGCCTTCCGCGTTGGCGATAACCGTTGGCTCGCCACCTTCGAGGACGGATACGCAGCTGTTAGTTGTTCCGAGGTCGATTCCGACTGCTCTAGCCATTTATATGTGCTCCTTTTATCCCTCTCGAGCCTGATTTAGGGTCGAGGCGTGTTGAACCTGAGTCGATCATACTCAAAAGGTTGAGTCGTCGCGACTCAGGTTTCCATCTGGTTGAACACACATGGGGTGGGGTTTATTCCCTACCCTCTCCCTATGAACCTCGCACTCGCAGGCCTTTCCTACGGCATCACCATTGTCGCCCTGGCGCTTTTAACTCTTCGCACCACACAGCTGATCGGTATCTATAAAAAGGGTCAACCAGATTCAACTCGTGGCGACAATAAGGCGCAGCGGTTCAGAATGGCCTTTCGTGAAATATTTGGGCACACCAAGATGCTTAACTTCACCGTTGTTGGTTTTGCACACTGGTTTGTAATGATCAGCTTCTTTGGTCTCTTTGGAACATTAATAACCGCTTATGGACAGTTAATTAATCCACACTTTGTAATTCCATTTATCGGGCATTTTTGGATTTATGAGTACATCACCGAACTTTTGGCGTGGACAACCGGTATTGCAATTGTTGCCTTGATCGGAATCCGCCAGGTAACTATGCGCACAAATAAGCGCTCACGATTTGCCGGATCTGGAAATAAAAAGGCCTACTACATCGAGTTCACAATTTTGCTAATCGTTTTTTGTGTTATCGCGTTGCGTGGTTTAGAAGGCGCGTTGTCTGATGAAACTGGATGGAACCGCCACTTTATTACAACCTGGTTTATCGCTGCAATGTTTAAATCGATGACACTTGGACAAATCGAGTCATGGATTCAAATTGTTGCAACAATTAAAATTGTTGGATCGATGCTGTGGTTTATTGTGATTGCAAGCAATCTGACCATGGGTATTGCATGGCACCGCTTCTTAGCACCATTTAATATCTTCTTCCGCCGCAACGCTGATGGCGCATCATCACTAGGTGCCCTGCCGCCAATGATGTCCCATGGCGAAGAGATCAACTTTGAAGATCCAAAGGAGGATGATGTCTTTGGACTTGGTACACGTGCAGATATCTCTTGGAAGGGTCTGCTGGATATGTCCACATGTACCGAATGTGGTCGTTGCCAATCACAATGCCCTGCCTGGCACACTGAAAAACCATTGTCACCCAAGCTTTTAATCATGGCTATGCGTGATCACGCTTTTGCTAAAACCGTTGAAAATGAGGCGTTAGTTGGTGAAAACTCACCGATTAGCTTGGATGTTTTGTGGTCCTGTACGACATGTGGTGCCTGCGTTAATGAGTGCCCAGTTGATATTGAACATGTTGATCACATCGTTAACATGCGTCGCTTCCAGGTTCTTGTTGAATCTGAGTTCCCATCAGAGCTAGGTGGAACCTTTAGAAACCTTGAAAAGGCGGGTAACCCTTGGGGTGCTAATCGCGCAGATCGCGAGGCCTGGATCGCTGAATGTGATTTCCCAGTAAATGTTGTTGAAGGTGAATTACCAGAAGAGGTTGAGTACTTATTCTGGGTTGGTTGTGCCGGTGCTTATGAAGAGCGTGCCAAAAAAACAACCAAGGCTGTCGCAGAGCTGTTGTACATGGCTGGCGTTAACTTTGCAGTTCTTGGCAAAAAAGAAACCTGTACCGGAGATCCTGCCCGTCGTGCGGGTAATGAGTTCCTGTATCAGATTCTTTCCCGTGAAAATATTGAAACCTTTAATGTGGCCTTTGGTGATCGACCAAAGGGTAAGAAAAAAGTTGTTGTTACCTGCCCACATTGCTTTACAACAATCGGTCGCGATTATGGACAACAAGGCTTTGAATTAGAAATGGTTCACCACACTCAGTTGCTAAATCAATTGCTGCGTGAAAAGCGTTTGCTACCAATCAAAATGTCCCACACCGCGATGACCTATCACGATCCATGTTATTTAGGTCGCCACAATGAGATCTACCAACCACCACGTGAAATTCTGGAAGCAACGGGTGTTGAGTTAACTGAGATGCCACGAAACAAGGAACGTTCATTTTGCTGTGGCGCAGGTGGTGGCCGTATGTGGATGGAGGAAAAGATCGGTACCCGCATCAATATCAACCGTGTTGAAGAGGCGATCGCAACAGGTGCGACAGAGTTAGCTGTGGCCTGTCCCTTCTGCCGCGTGATGACTAGCGATGGAATGAACGCAAAAGAGTCTGCCGTCGAAGTCTTGGATGTTGCCCAGGTTTTGCTGCGCTCGGTTAAAGAGGGCTAGGGTCAAAGAAACTAGGCGTAAATACGACCCATTCTCAGGAAACTTTCAGGCTGTGAGAGCATTCTCTAGTCATGACAACCACATTAGACAAGAACAGCCAGCGCATACTCGTCGTTGATGATGAAGCAAGCATCAGCGAACTGATCTCAACCAGCCTGCGTTTTGTGGGCTTTGATGTCCGCACCGCGGCCAATGGTGCAGAAGCACTCCGTGTAGCTGAAGATTTCAAGCCCCATGCAATGGTTCTCGATGTCATGTTGCCTGATCTTGATGGCTTTGAGGTGTGCAAAAAGATTCGTAATGAAGGTGTAGATACAGGAGTTTTATTCCTGACAGCTAAAGATGGCATGGAAGACAAGGTCAAGGGTTTAACCCTTGGCGGCGATGATTACATGACTAAGCCATTTTCATTGGAAGAGCTTGTTGCACGCTTGCGCGCACTTCTCCGTCGCACAGGTGTGGATCAGATTGAGATTGATGATGAAAAGATGCGCTTTGCAGATCTAGAACTTGATGAGGCAACTCATGAGGTCCGTCGTGCCGGCGAGCTATTAGATCTTTCTCCGACAGAGTTTGCATTACTGCGTTACTTAATTATTAACGCCGATCGCGTTGTATCAAAAGCGCAGATCCTTGATCATGTCTGGCAGTACGACTTCCGTGGTGACATGGGAATTGTTGAAACCTATATTTCATATCTGCGCAAAAAGGTAGATGCCTTTGAGCCACCACTTATTCACACGGTACGTGGAGTTGGCTATCGTTTACGGATGCCGCCCAAGTAATAAATGAGATCGCGTGCCCAGATTGCAGATTGGACAAATACAAGTCTTCGAAATCGTTTAACGATCGGTGTCTTGGTTCTTTCTGCGATTGGGTTTGTGGGTGCAGGTATTGGTTCACAAGCGCTACTTCGTAACTATCTAATTAATCAGGTTGATGCCCAACTTCTTAGCGTTGTGGCGGGAACGGCAGAGCGTTTAGATCGTGCCGGAATCGCAGATGATGACGCACCGACTACCGCTCGTTCTGTCACACCGCTCAGTCGTGTTCCAACATCTATCTCTGTAACGGTTTTAGACCCATTTGGAAACCTCATTGGTGGAATTGGTGGTGACTTTAACTCCAATCAAATCACCGATTATGTAAAGGGTTTGCTGCCGGGACAGGTAGCTGCTTATGGCAGTGAGCCATTTACTATTGAAGCACCGGGTGCGGATTTTCGGGTTGCTACAACTGTTTTACCATCATCCTTAGGTTCGGTAATTGTTGCTCAATCACTAGCTGATTTTGATAAGACAACTCGACAAATTGGCTCGGTATTTTTAATTATTGGTAGCTTAGTTCTAATCTTTATCGCCTTTGCCTCCCGTCAGGTGGTCAAGGTTGGTATGCGTCCACTGGAAAAGATTGAGGAGACCGCTGAAAAGATCGCAGCGGGTGATCTATCAGCCCGTCTTGATAACTTTGAACCAGATACTGAAGTTGGCCGCTTAAGTACATCTCTGAACACGATGCTTTCCCGCATTGAAGAGGCCTTTGATGCTCGTATGCAGAGCGAGGATAAGTTACGACGCTTTGTTGCAGATGCTAGCCACGAGCTACGCACACCACTGACCGCGATCCGTGGCTTTGCCGAACTTCATCGTCAAGGCGCAGTGCCAGATGGTGAAAAGACAATTGAGTTAATCTCTCGTATTGAAAAAGAGTCGATGCGTATGGGTTACCTTGTCGAAGATCTTTTGATGCTTGCACGTATGGATCAATCACCTGAACTTGTTATCTCAGATGTTAATTTAAGTGAGCTAGTGCAAGAGGCGGTTACATCAGCGCAAGTTGCAGGACCTGATCACGCAATTACAACAAGTATCACTAGCGCTGTTGTGACAAAGGGTGATGCCGACAAGATTTATCAGGTAGTTACAAATCTTTTAGCTAATGCTCGCGCGCACACACCTGCTGGTACCACGATCACTGTCTCTGTTGTTAAGGATCGCGCAGATTCGCTGATTACAGTTGCCGATAATGGTCCTGGATTATCAACTGAGGATCAGGCACGTATCTTCGAGCGTTTTTATCGCGTAGATGCCTCACGTCAGCGCAACAGCAAGGATGGCAGCGGTTTAGGTCTATCTATCGTTGATGCGGTTATGCGCGCCCATGGTGGCGATGTAACTGTGGCATCAGAGCTTGGAAAGGGTGCAGCTTTCACGCTGCGATTTAAAAACTAACCCAGACTCTCCATGCTTTTTAGAACAGCGATACGTTCTTGAATCGGTGGGTGGGTAGAGAACATCTTTGAAACAGATTTTGCATCCAGCGGTGATTCAATCCAAATATGCGCAACCGCGGTAGACCGTTGTTGAACAACGGTTGAATCTGCGGCCAGTACCTCTAACGCTGAACGAAGACCTGCGGGGTTGCGAGTAAATGAAACCGCGGTTGCATCAGCTAAGGATTCACGCTTGCGTGAGATCGCAGATTTCAACATAACAGCAGCAAGTGGTGCCAGAATCAAAATTACTAAGGAAAAAAGAAGTGCGATTGGATTTGCATTGTTGTTGTTATCCCGACGTCCACCAAAGAACATCATGCGGGCCAAGATGTCTGAGACGATCGCAATCGCACCTGCCGTTGTTGCCGCAACTGCACTGACCAAGGTATCTCGGTTGGCAACATGTGCTAACTCATGTGCAATTACCCCCTGCAGTTGATCACGATCCATGACATCCAAGATTCCAGTTGTAAATGCGATTAAGGCGTGCTCTGGGTTTCGCCCTGTTGCAAAGGCGTTAGGCGCATCATCAATAACAACAGCTACCTTAGGCATCGGTAACCCTGATGCGATGGTTATCTCTTGAATCAAATCAAATAACTTTGGATTATCAGACTCTTGAATTAACTTGGCACCGGTCATCGTTAAAACTAATTTATCCGATCCATAGTAAGCGCCCCACACTGAAATTAATGAGATACCAACTGCAATCGGAACAATGCCAGCACCTGTTCCGCCAAAGTAGGTAAGTGCTGCATAGACGACGACCCACATCAACGCGCCCATTCCCATGAGCAGGCCAATTGTTTTGCGGCGGTTAGCCGCCTGCATCGTTCTAAAGTTCATCGTTAGTTAAAGGAAACATTTGGAACGTTGCGATCCTGCGGATCTTCAACCTCGTAGAACTCGCGCTCTGAAACCTTTGCAATCCCAGTAAAGAAGCTGCTTGGGATGGTTTTTACAGCGGTGTTGAGGTTACGTACATTGTCATTATAGAACTGACGTGAGAAAGCAACCTTATTTTCAGTTGTTGCAAGCTCTTCCTGTAATGAGATGAAGTTTGCAGATGCTTTGAGATCTGGATAGGCCTCTGCAACCGCTAGCAACCCACGCAAAGCTTGTGTCAACATTCCATCTGCTGCTGCGGTATCTGCAACTGTTGATGCTGTTGTCGCCTTCGCACGCGCTGTTACTACCGCATCAAAGGTGGATTGTTCATGCTTTGCATATCCCTTAACCGTCTCAACCAGGTTTGGGATCAAATCAGCACGACGCTTAAGTTGTACCTCAATCTGCGCCCAGGCCTCATCAACTGTGATGTTAAGACGAATTAATCGGTTGTACTGTGAGATGAAAAAGACAGCGATAAGTGCAACTGCAGCTAAAGCGATGATGAGTTCCATGCCTAATTAAACCGCGCTTTCTGCGGGTTCATTCCCGCGGGATTAATCTATTTTTGAACGGTGGAAGTTTAAAAATGATCGGCTTGGTGTTGGGCCACGTTGGCCTTGGTACCGAGAACCGTACTTCTCGCTGCCGTAAGGATGCTCGGCGGGAGATGAGAGCTTGATGAGACACAATTGGCCGATCTTCATTCCGGCAAATAATTTGACCGGCAAGTTGGCGACATTGGAAAGCTCCAAAGTGATGTGACCGCTAAACCCTGGATCGATAAAGCCCGCAGTTGAGTGTGTGAGCAAACCAAGGCGACCAAGGGAAGACTTTCCCTCTAGCCGGCCTGCGATGTCATCTGGAAGTGTGATGACCTCATAAGTACTGGCCAAAACAAACTCGCCTGGATGCAAGATAAATGGTTCATCTCCGTCGGCTATTACCTCGCGGGTTAGCTCTGGTTGTTCAATCGAAGGATCGATCACGCTGTACTTGTGGTTTTCAAAGACTCGGAAGTACTTGTCCAACCGCACATCAACTGAGGATGGCTGGATCATCGCCTCGTGGAAGGGTTCGCAGCCGACTCGGCCAGCTGCTATCTCTGCGCGGATATCGCGATCGCTAAGTAACACGGCGTGAGCCTATACGAGCCAGGGCCCCAAAACTCACGCTCAAATGGGGTTGCGTAAGTTACTGGCGGGTAGGACGATTACGCCATGAGCCATTACAAAGCAAATCTGCGTGACATTGAATTCTGTCTCTTTGACCTACTGGGTCGCGAAAAAGTTATGGGTACCGATCCTTATGGTGAGGTCGATCGCGATACTGCAATGGGAATGCTTGAAGAGGTAAAGCGTTTATGTGAAAACGATTTGGCGGCATCATTTGTTGAAGGCGATCGTGTTGGCGCGGTTCTTAACAAGGAAACTGGCAACGTTACATTGCCTGAAAGTTTTAAAAAATCTTACAAAGCATATGTTGATGGCGAGTGGTGGCGTGTTGATGCACCAGTAGAACTTGGTGGAATGAAGATTCCTCCATCTGTTCGTTGGGCGATCGCGGAAATGGTTTTGGGTTCAAACCCTGCAATTCATATCTATGCCTCTGGTTATGCATTTGCGCAGGTTGCCTACGTGCTGGGAACAGAAGACCAGAAGAAGATTGCAAAACACATGGTTGAAAAGCACTGGGGTGCAACGATGCAGCTAACAGAGCCTGATGCAGGTTCTGATGTTGGCGCGGGTCGTACAAAGGCTGTGCAACAAGCAGATGGAACCTGGCACATCACTGGAACAAAGCGTTACATCACATCAGGTGATGCTGATTTCTATGACAATGTTGTTCACTTTGTGTTGGCACGCCGTGAAGGTGGCGGGCCGGGAACAAAGGGTCTTTCACTCTTCTTAATTCCTAAGTTTATGTTTGATATTGAAACAGGCGAGATGGGTAAGCGTAACGGCGTTTTTGTAACTCAACTTGAAGACAAGATGGGTCTTAACGTCTCTGCCACGTGTGAAGTTAACTTGGGCGAGAAGGAGCCAGCTGTTGGTTACCTGCTTGGTGATGTGCATGAAGGTATTGCCCAGATGTTTAAGGTCATTGAATTTGCCCGCATGATGGTGGGAACAAAGGCGATCGCAACCCTTTCAGCTGGATATATGCAGGCTTTGTCATATGCCAAGGAGCGTGTGCAGGGTGGAGATATGAAGGTAATGAATGACAAGGCATCGCCTCGCGTCACCATTATTAAACACCCAGATGTGCGTCGTTCTTTGATGGTTCAGAAGTCTTACAGCGAAGGTATGCGTGCACTTGTTCTGTACACCGCATCAATTCAAGATGAGATTGAACTTGCGATCAAGGCCGGTGATAAAGAACGTGCAGAAGATATGGAAAAGCTCAACGATCTTTTGCTACCTGTTGTCAAGGGTTATGGATCTGAAAAGTCTTGGACACTCTTGGGAACAGAGTCGCTACAAACATTTGGTGGCGCAGGCTTTACCCGTGATTGGCCTATTGAACAGTATGTACGTGATGCAAAGATCGATACCTTGTATGAAGGTACAACTGCGATTCAAGGTTTGGATTTCTTCTTCCGAAAGATTGTTAAAGATGGTGGACGTGCCATTGGTCTATTAGGTAAAGAGATTCAGAAGTTCGCTGAAAGTGGTGGCGTACATGCTGATGAAAAGCAAGCACTTCTTAAGGCACTTGGTGATCTCAATGCGATTGTTGCGGTATTTGGTTGGCCATGCGATGGAGTCACAGACAGATCCGGTAAAGATCTACACAGTTGGTCTTAATACCTCCCGTTGCTTGATGGCTGTTGGCGACATCATTACCTCGTGGTTGTTATTACGTCAGGCAGATATCGCGGCAGAAAAACTGCCAAACGCAGGTAAAGATACAGATTTCTATACCGGCAAGATCGCTGCTGCTAAGTTCTTTGTTCGCAACAATCTGCCACATATCACCGCAGATCGTAAGATTGTTGAAGCAACAGATGGATCGATCATGGAGCTACCTGAATCAGCGTTTTAGACCTGAATCTGCTTTCTAGCTTTGTGATGTAACCTTCTCGGATGCTTACAAGCCACCGCGGTGAGTTTTACCTCATTATGGGTGGCCTTATCTTCTCCTTCAATGGGGTTATCTCCACTATTGTTTTAGAGCACATAACCCCATTTCGTTTGGCGCAGGTACGTTCGATCGGTGCATTTTTCATACTCCTAGCGATTACCTTGTTTATTGATCGCCACTCTTTGAAGGCTCCTAAGAAGTTGATCCCAAAGCTAGCCGCCTATGGAGTTATTGGTTTTGCAGCGGTTCAAGCCGGTTACTTTCTAGGGATCCAGCGTGGGGTACCGCTTAGCCTGGTGCTGATCATCGAGTTCACCGCACCGATTTGGATCGCGCTCTGGATTAAGTATGTACGCAAGACATTTGTTCCCGCATCGATGTGGAGTGCGATCGCCCTGTCATTGCTTGGGTTAATTCTGCTCGCACAGGTTTGGAATGGTTTGAGCTTTGATCTACTGGGGTTGTTTGGTGCGCTCATAAGCGCCTTTGCGTTAACAGCCTACTTTTTAATTGGTAAGAGTTTTGGAACAAGTAGATCTGCACTATCGCTAACTGTGTGGGGACTTGGAATGGCCGCCCTTGCCTGGAGCTCATCGATGCCGATCTGGAGCTTTCCTTTTGAGGTTTTTTCAATTGATATGGATCTTCAAGGTGTATTTGCCGGAAACACCTTGCCGGGATGGGTCTTGATTTTGTGGGTTATTACAATGGGAACAATTGTTCCCTACCTATTTGTGATTAGTGGTTTGCGTTTACTCTCTGCATCAACATCAAGTGTTATTGGGATGATGGAGCCGGTCTTTGCTGGAATCTTTGCCTGGATCTGGCTGGAACAAAGTTGGAATGGTATTCAACTATTGGGTGCAGCTGTTGTGCTTGTTGGAATTTTCATCGCAGATCGCGCACGATCTGCAGCGATTTAACCGCCAAAGTTATCTTCAGGTGGGGTATTTGTAGATTCGCGTTGTTGTGTCCAGTCGGTACCACTGCCTGGATTTTGTGGCATATCAACAAACCGTGCATAGTGCAGTTGAGCAGAGACGGTTATCTTTCCGGTAGGTCCATTACGGTGCTTTGCCACCATTAAATCCGCTTCACCGGTTCTGTTTTGTGAGTCATACATATCATCACGGTGCAACATAATGACAACATCTGCATCCTGCTCAATAGAGCCAGATTCACGAAGATCCGAGAGCATCGGTCTCTTATCAACACGTTGTTCAGGTCCACGGTTGAGCTGAGAGATAGCGATAACAGGGATATTGAGCTCTTTAGCCATCAACTTTAATTGGCGGGAGAACTCAGATACCTCTTGCTGCCGGTTTTCCACCTTTTTACCGCTAGACATCAGCTGCAGGTAATCGATAACAATTAACTTCAGATCATGGCGCTGCTTTAAACGACGCGCCTTTGCACGGATCTCCATCATTGAAAGGTTGGGAGAGTCATCGATAAACAATGGTGCCTCGGAGATCTCACCCATTCGGCGTGCAAGACGGGACCATTCATCATCAGATAGGGATCCTGAGCGAATATTGTTCAAACCAACACGGGCTTCTGCTGACAACATACGCATTGTTATCTCACTCTTAGACATTTCAAGTGAGAAGATAACTGAGGTTTGTGAGTTATGAATAGATGCATGACGTGCAATATCTAAACCAAGTGTTGACTTACCCATCGCAGGACGTGCAGCCAAGATAATCATATTTCCGGGGTGTAGACCATGTGTTAATTGATCTAGATCCTTAAAGCCGGTCATTACACCTTCGATACCAATACCTTTAGAGATCGCTTCAATCTCATCTAACGCTTGTGGTAACAGGGTTGAGAGTTGAACATAATCCTCAGATGAACGTCGTTCGGTTACGGCATACACCTCTGCTTGTGCAAGATCGACCATATCGTCGACCTCGCCCTCCGTTGTGTAACCGTATTGAACAATCTTTGTTCCAGCTTCAACTAAGCGGCGCATAATCGCATGCTCGCGAACAATCTTTGCGTAGTACCCAGCGTTAGCAGCTGTTGGTACAGAGGAAATTAATGTGTGTAGATATGGCGCACCACCTGCACGTGAGATATCTCCGCGCTTTGATAGCTCTGCTGAAACTGTGACCGCATCCGCTGGCTCTCCGCGGCCATACAAATCAATAATCGCGTCGTAAATTAACTCGTGTGCAGGACGGTAAAAATCACGATCACGAATAATTTCGATGACATCTGCGATCGCATCTTTGGATAACAACATTCCACCAAGAACAGATTGCTCTGCGATTAAATCCTGTGGCGGTGTGCGCTCAAACTCGGCGCCAACGGAGTTGATGTTGGGATCACGAGGGCGGTTGTTAGGAAGTTCGGCGATGCTCACCCTCATAACCTCCCTTATAGGACTGACAAATAGCCCTGCTGACCTGCTGCGTAACCTAGGCCTTCACCCCTATCGCAGGCGAGGATCCACCGCGGAGCCTGTGTATGAGTCTGTGTATAAGTAGGTGGATAACCCTGTTTTCCTGTGTAGAAAGCGGTGGATGCAATGTGCATAAGTATGGATGGTGAGACTCAGGTAGTTCAAAGGCGCAGGTCAAGGGTGAGTTGGATGCACACAGGGGTGTGGATCAAAGTAATTTTTCAAATTCCATATCGTGAGATTTCAATCCGAAAAATAAAAAAGCCCGCCACACAAGTGACGGGCTTTCTTAATAGTGAATTACTTGTCAGCTACAACGCTTACTGAAACCTTTGCAACAACGTTGTGACCTAGAGAGATCTTTACATCGTGGCTGCCTAGCTTCTTGATGTGGCCCTTTGTAGCGATCGTGTGACGATCGATATCTAGACCGGTTGCTGACTTGATCGCTGCTGCAACATCCTTGTCAGTTACTGAACCAAAGAGTGCGCCCTTAGCGCCGACCTTTGCCTTTGCAACAACAGATGCGGCTTCAAGCTTTGCCTTGATCTCCTTGGCGTGATCGATATCGCGAACCTCACGTGCTGAGCGGGCGCGACGAATACTTTCGATCTGCTTTTCTCCGCCTTGTGACCAAGCGATTGCATTTCCGCGTGGCAACAGGAAGTTACGAGCGAATCCATCTTTAACAGTTACTACATCTCCTGCAGTGCCTAGGCCTGCAACTTCACGGGTAAGGATTAGTTTCATTGTCAGATCCCCTTATCGCGCTGATGATGTGTAAGGAAGTAGTGCTACTTCACGGCTGTTCTTTACCGCGGTTGCGATTGAACGCTGGTGCTGTGTGCATGCACCTGTAACGCGGCGAGCGCGGATCTTGCCGCGATCTGAAATGTACTTGCGAAGGGTTGCAATATCTTTGTAATCGATAAAGGTGACCTTCTGCTGGCAGAAGCTGCAAGGCTTCTTCTTAAACTTCTTGTTTAAGGCTGCAGCCTTTGCATTCTTATTCTTAGGCTCGCGTAGAGCCTTGTTATTTCTTGCTCCCATTGTGGTGCTCCTTTTCGGGCCCTAGCCCTCGGTTTTTTACTACCTGGTACTAGGAATGGATGGTTAGTTAGTTGGATTTAGAAGGGTGGCTCGTCAGTTGTGGAGGTTCCCCATCCACCACCTGCTGGCGCAGAGGATGATGCTGCCGCCCATGGGTCTTCATTAAATGAATCCGCTGCAGCTGGTGCAGAGTATCCACCGCTCGCACCTGCACGCTGGGCCTTTGTGACCTTCGCTGTTGCATTGCGTAGTGATGGACCGACTTCATCTACTTCTACCTCAAAGACGGTGCGCTTTTCGCCCTCTTTAGTTTCATATGAACGTTGCTTAAGACGACCAGAAAGGATGACGCGCATTCCCTTTGTCAGTGACTCTGCAACATTTTCAGCTGCTTGACGCCAGATCTGACATTGAAGAAAGAGGCTCTCGCCATCTTTCCATTCATTGGTTTGCTTATCTAAATAGCGTGGTGTTGATGCAACACGAAACTTTGCAACGGCCGCACCTGATGGTGTGAAACGTAGCTCTGGATCGTCAACTAAGTTGCCGATCATTGTGATTGTTGTATCTCCTGCTGCCATTTTATTTCCTCTTCTCTATCTCTAGCTCTCTATAACTACTGGTGGAGTCCAAGCATCATGTATGCAAAAAGCTTATGCGTCGAGACGCATCGCCTTTGTGCGTAACACTGATTCATTCAAATTAAGCTGGCGATCTAATTCCTTAATCGCTGCTGGTTCGCAGTTCATATCGATTACTGCGTAGATACCTTCGCCCTTTTTCTGAATCTCAAAGGACATACGGCGGCGGCCCCACAAGTCGAGCTTGTTGACCGTTCCACCTGAGTCTTTGATGATCTTCAAGTATGTTTCTAGGCTTGGTGTGACTGTGCGTTCTTCTAGTTCTGGATCAAGAATGACCATAAGTTCATAATGACGCATGTGTTAACCCGACCTCCTCTGGACTAAGACGGCCACGGTATTTCCGTGACAGGAGGGTTAAATTCCCACCGAAGCAAGCTTTGGTGGGGGTTAAGGGTAAGGCTTGGAGCCCTCAAATAGTAAATCGAGCAGCTTGCTGTGCGTATTTCGGGCCTGTAGCGCCCGGCGGGCCAGGATCGCCATTAGGTAGATGGTGCCCCCGATTCGAACCAGGGTCAGGATCGCGTACGGGGTTGGACCCAAACCAAACTGTGCATCGGTGACCTGTGCGATGTGTTGCCAGATCGCTACATGGTAAATAAGTTCAGTTGCTTGCCATACCCAAAATGCGTGCAGATCCTTTTTATTAGTCAATGCAATTGCAGCAAGTGGTGTCAACCATAAAACATATTGTGGCGAGTACACCTTGCTTGCGAGCATGACAGAGGCGAGAACGAAGAAGGAAACCGATGCCAGAGTTGGTGTGTACTGTAATTCAAACAACAGTATTGCAATAGTTGTTAATGCGATCAGTAGCAAAAGAATTGATAACCAGTTGAGGTTGGTTAGGTTAAGACCAAGTTGTTGTAGCGCCAGCCATATCGATCCCCAGTCAGGACCGCGTTCAAGATTGAGTTTGTAGAAACGCCACCAACCCTCTGGTGTTGTAATTGCAAATGGCGCGTTAATTAACAACCAAGTGCCAAAGGTAATTGCGGTGTACTTGATCGCCTCTTTGACTTTACCTTCCCGCCATAAGATAAAAAGTATTGGGATTAGTAAGAAGATTGGTAGAAACTTGGTTGAGATTGACACTCCTAGCAACAGTGCGCTACCGAGATACTGTTTGCGATCAAACCAATAGATCGCAACCATCATCGTTGCAATCGCCCATAGATCCCAGTTGATAAACAGTGATGCGATCATCGCCGGAGCAACCGGTACAAGGTATGCAAACTCTGGTCTGATTTTGCGAACCACAATAACTGTTGCGATAAAGAGCAGAACTAAAAAGAGGATATTGATATTAAAGTATGAGGCGGGGGAGTTAGCTACAAATGAGGTCAGGTACATAACAAGACCGGTTAGTACTGGATACTCAACACTGTTATCTGCACTGGCGTAAGGCCATTGATTGGTGCTCAAACCCCTTGCTTCATATAGGGATGGAAGATCGCTATAACAGGCGTGAATGTACTGATCTGGCGTTGCCCAGCCGGTGTTTTCGCAGTGGCTAAACTTTGCAAAGGATAGAAGTGAGGCAAGGATTGCTAAGGCAACGAGGGCTCGCCCCTTCAGCACATTGGACTGGCTCATTACTCTTCGGGCTTCTGTACTCCACCTGAGGTCATAACAACTGGTTCAAGCCCACCGATATTAGAGGGCGCTGGAAAATCTAAAACTGGCTCGCCCTTTAACGCCTTTTTCATAAACTGTGTCCAGATACGTGCCGGAAATGAACCACCGGTAAGTGAGGTCATCCCACCAATTCCATTAAGAGATTGGGTTGCGTTATCGCGGAAAAATGCGACAGATGCTGCGATCTGTGGTGTGTATGCACTAAACCATGCCGATGCATTTGATTGAGATGTTCCAGTCTTTCCAGCTGCTGGTCGACCCAAGGCAAGTGCTGCAGCACCGGTACCACCTAGGATCGTTCCCTTTAACGCATAGGTCAGATCGGCCATTACCTCTCTGCTGAAAGCTTCTTCGGTTTGAGGAGTGGCTTCATATAAAACACCTTTGTTTGAACCTAAAACTCGGGTTACTAAAAATGGTTTAGATCTAATCCCTTGCGCGGCAAAGGTTGCGTAAGCATTTGCCACATCGATCACATGTGGGCTTGATGTTCCTAAAACGATAGATGGTGTTGGCATCATCGCAACACTTTCGGGAATGCCTGCTCGGCGTGCTACATCTACAACATTTGTTGGGCCTACCTTGATACCAAGTGGAACAAAGATTGTGTTAATTGAACGCTTTGTTGCCTCCATCAAACTTACTTGGCCCCAACTCTCATTACCGTAATTAGAAACCTCGTAGGGCTTGCCCGCATCATCAAAAATTTGTGGTGAATCGCCATTCCACATTGAGGCCAGCGGGATTCCTTGTTCAAGGGCTGCCACTAATGCAAATGATTTAAAGGTTGACCCTGCCTGTGTAATTGATTGCGTCGCATCATTTAACTGGCGCTCTAAGTAATCCCGGCCGCCATATAAGGCAAGTACTTCGCCGGTTCCGGGGCGGATTCCGACCAATCCGATTCGAAGATCAGCTGGTGCTTTTGATGGATAAAACTTATTAACGGCATCGACAGCGGCCTGTTGCACCTTTTGATCTAGCGTTGTTTTGATGACCAAACCACCAACCAACAATTGATCCTGACTAAATCCGAGTTTTGCTAACTCCTTTTGAACCGCTTCAATTATGTGGCCTTTAGGACCGCTCAACTGTCCCGATGTTGAACGTGGGGCGATCTTTGGCACCTTCATCTTTGCAGCTTCTTCATCAGTCAGCCAACCAGCCTCGATCATGTTGTTCTTTACATACTCAAATCGGGCAGCTAACCGTTCAGCGTTACCCTCTTTAAACATTGGATCGTAAAGGCCTGGTGAGCGCAATATTGAGGCGATCACCGCGGCCTGAGAGTTTGTTAATTGATCTACGTTGCGGTTGAAGTACTGCTGAGATGCTGTCATAACTCCATAAGAGCCGCGGCCAAAGTAAATAGTGTTGAGGTAACTCTCAAAGATCTGATCCTTAGAAAGTTGGTTTTCTAATTTGATAGAGATAACCAGCTCTTTGATTTTGCGTTGAATAGATCTTTCGGGTGTTAAAAACGCGGTCTTGGCATACTGCTGTGTAATTGTTGATCCACCACGGCCCTGACCCAATTTAACAATGTTGTCGATTACAGCTTGAGCGATACCTCTAATTGAAAAGGCTTTGTTTGAGTAAAAGTTTTGATCCTCGGCAGCTAAAACCGCGTTGCGAACATTCAGCGGAATCTTTGACAGTGGAACGATCTGTCGGTTTTGTGTACCGACGCGACCAATCTCTTCACCATTAGAGTATTGAATAATCGTTGATTGACTATTTACATATGCATTGGGATCTGGGATATCCACCGTAAAGTAGGCGAGCGCAAACAAAACTGAGCCGGCGACAAAGCCGATGCCAGCTAGAAAAATAGCGGCTCTAGTCAGTAATTTACGGATCATTTGGCAATGCTATCTCGTGGCGTAATCCTCATCCTCCAAGGTCCGCACCTTACGAGGGGGTTTTCGTTCAATTCCGTCACCTAATATGTATGAAGCACATAGGTGATTCCATGAACAGTTGCGACAGACCTCAACGATGTAGACGGTGAACTCACCAAACTGGCGCTCCATCTCAACTAATTCGCGGGGAGTCTTAATGCGACCTGAGTATTGACCTAGTTGTTCACCAAAGGTGTAGCGCAGTTCAACTAGCTCCTCTTTTTTGCAAACTGGGCAGTTGCGGTCAACCTTGTCACCATGCCATTTAGCTGCACGCATTAGGTACGGGTCGGCATCGCAGGCATCAACGGTCCCACGAAAGAGGGCGATCAAAGTTGCCCGCTTGTCGAGTGAATAATCGATGAATGATCGTTGCGATTTCATTAGGGTGAAGAATAATCCCTAATAGATGGTTACGCTCTTTCTTATGAGTTTTGCTGGGTTGATTCGACATCCTCGGCTATCTCGTCTTTTGGCGGTGCGATGGACGGGGCAGATGACCGATGGTGTCTTTCAAAGCGCCCTTGCATCCTTTGTTTTATTCTCACCAGAACGACAAGCAGATGCACTTAGTGCAGCGATTGGTTTTGCTGTTGTCTTGTTGCCGTACTCGATTGTTGGACCCTTTGTCGGAACGATTTTAGATCGAGTCTCTAGACAAAGGGCGCTCTTTTTTGCAAACCTAGCACGCAGTGCAAATCTGCTTGTGGTTGCACTGTTTGTATTTAGCGGAACAACTGGTGTTGCGTTGACAGCGGTTGTACTTGTTGCCTTTGGAATTAATCGTTTAATACTTGCAGCTTTGTCTGCTGGACTTCCTCTATTAATTGATACAAAATCCTTAATCACCGCAAATGCGATCGCAGTAACTGGTGGATCGGTTTTAGTTGTGTTGGGTGGTGGAATTGGTGTCGGCGTACGCGCACTGGTAGATGGAGCAGCGATCGCAGATCGTGCCGATTCCCTGCTCATTCTTATTGCCGCTGGTGGATATCTCACAGCGGCGCTTCTTACAGGACGGTTAAATAAGTATGAGATTGGCCCACTTGAACATGAAAAGGCGGCTGCCTCCTTTTCCCAAGGATTTATTGATTTGCGAGAAGGTATTGAATTTCTGCGCAAACATATTGATGCCGGCAGGGGAATTGTTGCAACGGCGGTGCACCGTGGTGGTTTAACGGCTTTAACCTTGACCGCTTTGTTATTGGAACGCAACACATTTAATGATCCATCCCGACCAGCCGATGGATTGCAGGGTTTTGGAGTTGCATTAACAATCGCCGGTGCTGGTGTCTTTTTGGGGGCTTTTTTAGCACCTTACGGTGTTGCTCGATATGGTCGTCATCGCTGGATTAAGTTTGCGATGTTTGCAAGTGCTTTATCTCCGGTTTTCTTAGCGATATCGCAGACTCAAATCGCACTTTCTCTTACCGCTTTTTTAGCTGCTTTTTTTGGGCAAAATATCAAGGTCACAAATGATGCTCTGGTTCAATCAAAGATCGATGATTACTATCGTGGTCGAGTCTTTGCTGTTTACGATGTAATTGTTAATAGCGCAATTGTTAGTGGTGGATTGATTGCAGCCTTATTACTGCCAGCCTCAGGTGTTACCGCAAAGGTGCCGCTTTTTGTGATGGGCGCTTACTTTTTGGTAGCGGTTATAACTTTGAGAACTAGCAAATTTAAAGCTACCTACTAGCCCACCATTTCAATAGGGCTTGTGTTGCAGCATCAATGCCTATAGGTCCCTGTTCAAGACGAAGCTCCATTAAGAAATCCATCGCCTCCCCAACCTCACGAGATGGTTTCAAATTGAGAAGTTGCATTACCTGTGAGCCATCTAGATCTGGGCGGATCCTTGATAGCTCTTCCTGCTCCATCAATACTTCAATCCGTTTTTCTAGCGAATCATAGGTTGCAGATAAGCGAGCAGCCTTTGTCTTATTGCGGGTGGTGCAATCTGCACGTGTTAATACATGTAAATGTGTGATCAATTCGCCAGCATCACGTACATAACGGCGAACGGCAGAGTCTGTCCATTCACCCTCACCATATCCATGAAAACGAAGGTGGAGCGCTGTTAATAGTTCAACGGCATCAATGGTGTCATTATCAAATCGCAGCGCTTGTAAACGCTTCTTTACAAGACGTGCACCAACAACTTCGTGGTGATGAAATGAAACACCGCCACCTTCGATAAAGGCGCGGGTCTTTGGCTTGCCAATGTCATGCAGCAGGGCAGCTAAACGAATAACAAGGTTGGGACCACTAAGTCGATCTTCTAGCTCCATCGCCTGTTCTAGCACTGTAATTGAGTGCTCATAAACATCTTTGTGATGGTGGTGCTCATCAACCTCAAGGCGCAGCTTTGGAATTTCCGGCAACACGATATCTGCTAGTCCTGTGTCAACAAGAACTGTGATTCCAATTCGGGGGTTTGGAGACATCAGTATCTTTACAAACTCATCGCGCACACGTTCTGCTGAAATAATTGAGATCCGGTGTGCTAAATCCTTCATTGCTGCAAGCACATCTGGTGCGATCGCAAAATCTAATTGAGTTGCAAAACGTGCAGCCCGCATCATTCGCAATGGATCATCATTAAATGAATCTTCAGCACGAATCGGTGTGCGCAGTACCTTGGCTGCTAAATCTTGTAAACCATTAAATGGGTCGATGAACTCTGGTTCATCGCCAGTTAATTCAAGTGCCATAGAATTAACGGTGAAATCACGACGTGATAGATCGCCATGAATCGAATCACCGTACTCAACTTCAGGTTTGCGTGATTCTGGGTCGTACTGCTCTGTTCGGTAGGTAGTTACCTCAACAGTTGTATCTCCACGTTTTCCTGCAACGGTTCCAAATGCAATTCCGGTATCCCACACATTGTCTGCCCATGATTGCAAAATCTTTTTTGTCTCTAATGGGTGTGCATTTGTTGTGAAATCTAAATCATTTCCAAGCCGAGCTAAAATTGCATCACGCACCGGTCCACCAACCAAGGCCAAGGTAAAGCCCTTGGCCTTGAAGGCTTGGGCTAGGGAGCTAGCAAGGGGCGCACGTTCAATCAATGAACGGATCGCTAACTCGGCGGCTGGGTGTGATCTCACAATAAGTAAGGTTAAAGCACTATCCTTACTTCATGATCCCGGCACCTGGTGCGGGCAGCGAAGGCATGAAGAAGAAGCGGAAGCGCAAGCGTTCCGGTAACCGCGGCCCACAACCACAGATTCAAACGGCTACCAACAAGAGCCCGCAACCAAAGCGCCCGTATGCAAAGCGTGTTGATGAGGTCAGCGCTGGCGGTTTAGTTATTGATGCATCTGGGACCAAGGGTTTGCTCATCGGTCGCTATGACACCAAGGATTCGACTGGAAAACGTATTTTGTGGTCGCTGCCCAAGGGGCATATTGAAGAGGGTGAAACACCTGAACAAGCTGCGATCCGTGAAGTTGCTGAAGAGACCGGAATTACATCAAGTATTACAAAATCATTAGGCGTTATTGATTTTTGGTTTATGGCCGGTGGAAAGAGAATTCACAAAACAGTTCATCACTTTATGTTTACTGAGGTTGGTGGTGTTTTAGCTGCCCAAGAAAGTGAGGTTGATGAGGTCTCATGGTTCCCATTAGAGGAGATCGTTGATCGCCTGGCATACCCTGATGAGAAAAAGTTAATTGCACGCAGCGCGGAGTTAACCCCATGAAAAAACTTTCGGTAGCTCTTGTTTTTATCTTTACCTTTTTAACTCTGCCGCAAGCAACAGCGACTGGCTCCATTATTCGTGTGATCGCTCCAGCTCATCAAAGCTATTCCGGTGAGTTCCGAAATGATGATTTGGTTCAGCAGTTGACACCTTCGGGACGGTTGGGAAAACTTGTTTTCCGCCCCATACAGACAAATCAAACCTGGGTAATTGATCCAGCATTAGTTGATGAGGTCATAGCGATGACTACGACCTACACCCTGGCTAATGGAGCTGAACCATCTGGAATTGATATCGCGTTTGATTGGTTGGTTCAGTTAAAGAAAGCAACCGCAGACAATCAGGTTATTGCTTTGGCGTATGGGAATCCTGATGTTCGACTTGCACAACAGTTAGCACCAAGTGAGCTTCGTTCTTATTACTCGTACGGAAAGGAGCGTTTGCAGTTTGCTCTTGGCCGAGATGTGCGAAGTGAACCAGATGGTGGCTGGAGCGTTGGTAGCTCAGGTTTAAGCAATGTGCTACGCAAGAGTTATAGCGATAATCGCAAGGCGTTAACCAAGCTTTCGCAGGTAGTTGATTCCCGTGATTTAGTAATGATGCGAGCTCGTCTTGGGCAACTTCTTTCACCATCACTGAACAAGGATTCACGAAATTATTTTTCATATAACGCATCAAAAGCTGTTAAAGATGTTGTCGATAAGCTCCGCATCAACAGCGGTAATTATCAGATAACAACATCGTCAGTGAAGTTACCTGTAACTGTCATTAATGAGTTTAATGTGGATGTAACTATAAATGTCTCTATGGTTCCGGTAAGCACGCGTGTACGGGTAGGTAGTTTTGAGGATGTGCTTATACCCGCTGGCTCTAAAAGACAGTTAGAGATGGTGGTTGATGTTGTTGCCCCAGGCCAGACTGTTGTGGCTGCAACAATTACAGATAGCGAGGGTGATGAGGTTGTACCTCCTGCGCTGCTGACATTAAATTCAACAGTAATTGATCCAAAGGTAACCTGGTTTACCACTGGTGCGGCCATACTTCTGTTATTAGCCGCGGTAGCTCAAAGTGTTCGCCGAGTTCGAAGGAGGGGTAAGTGAAATCCAATGAACTCTTCCGCGCCTCGGGAATTATGGCACTTGGAACAATTATCTCTCGCATCACAGGATTTATCCGCGGAATTTTGATTGTCGCTGTTTTAGGTACCGCGTTGCTTGCAGATACCTACAACGTGGCAAACACAATGCCAAATATTTTGTACAACTTACTTGTTGGTGGTGCACTTACCGCGATCTTTATCCCGCAGTTAGTTAGATCCTTTGATCATGAGGATGGCGGAGATGGATTTGCTTCACGGTTAATTACAACAATCTCTTTAATTCTTCTTGTCTTAGTTACCTTAGGAATGGTCTTTGCACCAGCTTTGGTTCGCTTATATGCACCAGAGTTCTTCACCCCCGGCTTTGAAAAAGAGCAAGAGATCGCAATCGCGTTTACCCGTTACTGTCTGCCTCAAATCTTTTTCTTAGGGTTGTTTACGATGCTGGGTCAGGTTGCCAACGCTCGAGGCTCATTTGGTCCGCTGATGTGGGCGCCGATCGCTAATAACCTGGTTGGAATCGCCTTATTTGGCTGGTTTTTGCTCTTTTCACCAGGAATCACGCTTTTAAACATCACATCTTTACAGGTTCAAATCTTGGGTTGGGGAACAACGCTTAGTGTTGTTGTTCAGGCTTTAGTGTTAGTTCCCGTTGTAAAACGTTTAGGTATCACTATCAAACCAAAGCTAGGTCTTGAAGGTTTAGGAAAATCATTTAATTTGGCGGGTTGGACCTTGGTTTATGTTTTGATCTCACAACTTGGTTACCTAGTAACGGTCAATGTTGCAACCTCTGCTGCGGTGAGAAGTGCGCAAGAAGGTGTTGCAACAGGTGTGGGTTATACGCCATATACATACGCCTACTTTGTGATGTTGTTGCCATACTCAATTGTGACGATCTCAATTATTACAGCGATCCTGCCCCATATCTCAAAGCTTGCCCTTGATGGTAAGCGTGAAGAGGTGAAAGCCCAACTAATCCGTGCAATCCGAATAGTTGGTGTTATAACAATTCCTAGCGCTGTTGCCTTTTTGCTTTTTGGTTCATTAATTACCGAGGTAATTTTCATCGGTATTCCAACTGAGGACTCTCGATACATCGGTTATGTTTTATCGGCGCTCAGTTTTGGTTTAGTCGCTTTCTCAATTAATTTAATTTTGATTCGTGGCTTCAACGCCTTTGAAGATACACGAACACAAGTTATTTCAATTTTAATCATTAATATTATTTCAGTAGCGCTTTCCTACTTCTTCTTATACTTCCTGAAAAATCAATGGGTAACCGTTGGTTTAGGTGGTGCCTTCTCATTTAGCTACCTTGTTGGTTTATTTGTAACCCTTGGTTTATTGAAGAGACACACAGGAAAACTGGCGGTGCGGGAATTTATTACTCAACATATGCGTTTACTAAGTGCGGCCTTACTTGTAATGCTTCCGCTATTTGCAATGGTTGAGTATGTGGAGTGGTTTGGATCCACGCTCTCACCTGCAGCACGTGCGGGTGAGTTATTGCTTGTGATGGCTGTGGCATTCTTTGGCTATATCTTTGCCGCCAAAGCGTTAAAGGTTGAGGAGATTTCGATGATCCGCCATCTAGGCAGTTCAATCTCGCGCCGACCAGCAAAGCCAGAGGAAAACCATTAGATTTCGGGTTCTAAGGAGCACACATGAGTGATGTAAGAAATGTCGTAATTGTTGGATCAGGTCCAGCTGGGTACACCGCTGCGATCTACGCCGCTCGCGCGCAGTTAGATCCAATTATTTATGAGGGCTCAGTCACCGCAGGTGGTGCACTTATGAATACAACTGAGGTTGAAAACTTTCCTGGATTTACCGATGGAGTGATGGGTCCAGATTTAATGGACAGTATGCGCAACCAAGCAAAACGTTTTGGTGCAGAATTGATTACAGATGACATTGTTGAAATGGATTTAACCGGCGAGATCAAGGTATTAAAGGATGGTTCCGGAAACACTGTTAAAGCTAAATCGGTAATTCTTGCAACCGGAAGTGCTTACCGTGAGATCGGTTTGGTGAATGAAAAACGGTTATCCGGCCATGGAGTTTCATGGTGTGCAACATGTGATGGCTTCTTCTTCCGTGGACAGACAATCGCAGTTGTCGGCGGTGGAGATAGCGCGGTTGAGGAAGCGACATTTTTAACACGTTTTGCCGACAAGGTTGTAATGATTCACCGCCGTGATTCATTACGTGCCTCAAAGATTATGGCTGAGCGCGCCAAGGCAAATCCAAAGATTGAATTTTTATGGAACACCGAAGTAATTGATGTTTTGGGCGCAGATAAGGTTGAAGGGTTAAAGCTGCGCAACACAGTTGATGGCTCGGAGTCAGAGCGAGCCTTTACCGGCTTATTTGTCGCGATCGGCCATATTCCACGTAGCGAACTAATCATCGGACAGATCGATCTTGATGCTGAGGGTTATGTCATCTGCGAAGGCCGCTCTACCCGCACCAATCAAAAGGGTGTCTTTGCATGTGGTGATTTAGTTGACCACACCTACCGTCAGGCGATTACCGCAGCTGGTTCTGGTTGTGCCGCGGCCTTGGATGCTGAAAAGTTTTTATCCCATTAATTTTCTATCTGTATTACCACCAACAAAAAAGAGGAGTACGAGGATGGCAACAAGCAAAGTAACGACAGCAACCTTTGATGCAGAGGTTCTTAAGAGCAGCACCCCTGTTTTAGTTGATTTTTGGGCTGAATGGTGTGGTCCATGCCGTGCGGTTGGTCCAATCCTTGAGGATATTTCTAATGAGTACGGCGCGAAGATCAAGATCGTAAAACTCAACACAGATGAAGAGTCAGCGATTGCAATTAAGTATGGAATCACATCGATTCCAACTATGAATGTCTATGTCAATGGTGAGGTTGTAAAGACCATCGTTGGTGCAAAGCCAAAGCCGGCGCTATTGAAGGAGCTAGAAAGCTTCCTCGCATAAATATATGTCTGATTTAACCGAAGCAGAGATCCGCTCTTTTCAACAAGCCCGTGGCCTTGATGTCACGGGTTTTGTTGATGCGGTCACTGAGCGGGCGTTAGAAGAAGCGCGGTGGAAACTTGGGGATCGCTCCTTATATCTTCAAGGTTCTCAATTAATGCGTGGCGATGATATCGCCGCATTACAGGCGCGCTTGACTGAGATGGGTTTTGATTGTGGTCGCGTAGATGGAATTTATGGTGCCCACACTGAAGCTGCGATTAAGGAGTTTCAAAAATCTGTTGGAGTAACTGTTGATGGTAAGTGTGGACCGGCGACAATAATCGCCTTGATCCGTTTAACAAAGATTGTCTCTGGGGGAGCACCCTCTGCACTGCGGCAGAGTGCAACACAACAAAGCCGCGGGCCAGCTTTAGCAAACAAGGTAATTGTTTTAAACCCAGATGGTGATAATCAACATGTTTATGATGTTGCTGTTCGCACCGAAGGTCGTTTGCTGGCATTAGGTGCATCCGTGTTTCTTACACGAGGTGCAACAAATAATCCTTCAGAGCAGGAACGAATTGCATTTAGCAATAAAAGTAGTGCAGATTTAACAATCTCTTTAAATCTGGAGATGTACCACAATGAAAAAGCACATGGTGTCGCAACTTATTTTTACGGCAGTGATGCTCATGGTGTGCATTCAATTGTTGGTGAACGTTTTGCTTCCTTGGTTCAACGTGAAATTTGTGCACGAACCGATTTAGCTAACTGCAGAACACATGCAAAAACATGGGATTTACTGCGGCTAACAACAGCTCCAACGGTTCGTATTGATGTGGGGTACAGCAGCAATCCAGGTGATATCTCGCGGATATCCCGCCCTGATTTTCGTGATGTCATCGCCGAAGCCTTGGTTATTGCAATTCAACGGCTGTATTTAGCTGCTGAAGATGATGCAAAGACAGGAACTTTGCGAATTTCAGATCTTCGTAAAGCCGGTATCCGCCGCTAAATAACGCTCAAGCGCATGCTTGGGTATGGGAGACTTACGCCATGTCAGATATCACGCAACGCTTCTCTACGGGTGCTCCCCAAAATCTTGAAGAGAGATTTGCATCTCGAGCAGCGCATATGAAGCCAAGTGAGATCCGCTCACTCTTTGCTGTGGCATCTCGACCAGAGATCGTCTCTCTTGCCGGTGGAATGCCAAATCTCTCCGCCCTTCCTATGGGAATGATGGCCGATGTTGTCGATAACCTGATCCGTAACAATGGGCAGGAGGCGTTGCAGTATGGAAATGGGCAAGGTCACCCAAAGCTGCGTGAACAGATCTGCGAGGTAATGGCGCTAGAAGGAATTCGCGCAAACCCTGATGATGTTTTAGTTACCACCGGTTCACAGCAAGCGCTAGACCTTATCTCACGTATCTTTTTAGATCCGCAGGATGTTGTACTAGTAGAGGCACCTTCATATGTTGGTGCGCTCGGAACCTTCCATCAATATGAAGCCTCAGTTGTACATGTTGAAACTGATGAAGATGGTTTAGTACCAACCGCTTTAGCAGAGGCGATTAAAACTGTTCGTGCAGCAGGTAGAAAGGTTAAGTTCCTCTACACAATTCCAAATTACCAAAATCCAAGTGGTGTCTTACTGCCAGCATCTCGACGAACAGAGATTTTAAGTATTTGTAGCGAAGCTGGCATCTTTGTTGTTGAGGACAACCCATACGGGTTGTTGGGCTTTGATAAACCATCACCCAACGCGATGCGTGCTGAGGATTCAGAGAATGTGATTTATTTGGGCTCATTTTCCAAGACCATCGCGCCGGGTTTGCGTGTGGGTTGGGCGCTAGTTCCTCCATCATTGAAAGAGAAGTTAGTAATTGCCAGTGAATCCTCAATTTTATGTCCCTCTAACTTCACACAATTAACTATCTCCAGTTACTTAGCTAACCAACCGTGGCGGGATCAGATCGCCTCATTTTGCGAGCTCTATAAGGAGCGACGTGATGTGATGCTTGAATCACTTGATGAGTACTTTCCGGCAACGGCTAAGTGGACAAAGCCTGGCGGTGGATTTTATGTATGGGTTACCTTGCCCCCTGAAATTGATACGACGGCGTTAATGCCAAAGGCGATTGTTGCAAAGGTTGCCTATGTTCCGGGAACAGCATTTTATGCAGATGGTTTTGGTTCATGGTCTCTGCGTTTGTCCTACTGCTACCCAACTCCAGAGCGAATCCGTGAAGGTGTGAAGGCGTTAGGTGGGGTAATTAAGCAGGAGATGGCCAATCGAAAAGGTTTTGAACTTAAGGGTTAGTTTTCAATCGCCTTTGTAATTCGCTGTAAATCCTGTGCACCTGCAAACTCAATAACTATCGTTCCTTTTTTTGCGCTGCCTTGAATAGTCACACGTGTGTCCAGCACATCTCCGATCCGCTCGGCGATCTCATGTAGTTCAGGTGTTGCAGATTTTGCACCCTTTGGTTTTTTAGTAGCTTGTCCCTTTGGTGCACCCGAAGAGATAATCTCCTCTGTTGCTCTTACAGATAAGCCTTCACTAACGATTCGGGCGGCTAACTTTTCAATCGATGCCGCATCACTTAAACCTAGTAGCGCACGTGCATGACCTGCAGATAAAACACCTGATGCAACTTTTTGTTGAACCGATGGTGGAAGGTTCATTAAACGGATTGTGTTTGAAATTAATGGACGTGATCGTCCAAGTTTTACAGCTAACTCATCATGGGTGCAGTTGAAATCTGTTAGCAGTTGCGAGTATGCCGCCGCCTCTTCAAGTGCATTGAGTTGGCTGCGATGTATATTTTCAATTAAGGCTTCGCGCAGTAGCTCATTATCGGCAGTTTGCCGAATAATGACGGGGATATGTGTTAATCCAGCCGCCTTTGCGGCACGGAAGCGACGTTCACCCATGATTAACTCATACTTGCCTGCCTTTGTTTGCCGAACAACTGGTGGTTGCAAGATACCGATCTCTTTAATTGATGCGATTAGCTCATCAAGTGCTGCAGGATCAAAGTGTGTGCGGGGTTGGCGTGGGTTAGGGGAGATATCTTTGATATCAACAAGGTTTTGTTGACCAACCTCTGTATCACCAACTGTTAATGAGGTTGGAATCAAAGCATCAAGGTTTGTTCCTAATCCACCACGACGTGCCATTAAGCGATCTCACCTTCACGTTTGTAATTTATTGAAACAACATTAGAATCAAATTGTTTTCCGCGCTCTGCTAACTCGCGAGCAACTGACATATATGCGATCGCACCAGGAGATAATGGATCGTAGGTCATTACTGTTTGCTTAAATCCTGGCGCCTCTGACACTCTAACTGTGCGCGGGATTGGAATATCAATTAACTCTTTTGGATAATGTTTTCTAATCTCATTAGCAACATCTTGTGCAAGGTTTGTATTGTTATACATTGTTAATACAAGTGTGGACAGTTTCAATGTTGGATTTAAACGCTTTTTAACTAACTCAAATGTTTTTAATAGTTGTGACAAACCTTCTAGCGAGTAGTACTCGCATTGAATTGGAATCAATACCTCCTTTGCGGATGTAAATGCGTTGATAGTTAATAAACCAAGTGATGGTGGGCAATCGATAAAGATGTAATCAATACTTTCACCAACAGCTGCGCGATCTGCAACTAACTCTTCAATCGCCTCCTTTAATCGCATCTCACGTGCAACCATTGGAACTAACTCAATCTCAGCTTGCGCTAAAGATGTATTTGATGAAACACATTCCAGTGATGGAAAGCCTGCAACTTTTTGGATTACCTGCGAGATTGTTGATTGACCCATCAACACCTCGTAAACTCCCGCATTATCAAGATGTTCGACACCTAAAGCGGTGGAGGCGTTTCCTTGTGGATCTAGATCGATAACGACAACCTTTAAACCACCCATAGATAGGGCGGCGGCCAGATTGACTGTGGTGGTGGTCTTGCCAACCCCACCCTTCTGGTTGGCCACGGTGAGGATCCGCAGGGAGGCGGGCTTTGGCATCGCCTCTTTGAGGCGACGGGTACCTACAACTCTCTTTGTTTCACGTGAATCATCCACGTGGGTAGTTAAGCACCTTTTCTCACCTCAACTATGCGGCCGAGCTCGATTCCCTCAAGATTTACCTCGTGCAGGATCGCCTTTGGCACAGAGAGCATCTCTTCTTGGGCTTTTTCCCCCTTCATAGCCAGTAATGAGCCATTGGTTTTCAAGAGGTGCCAGCTAATTTTTTTAAGTTTTTCAAGGGGGGCGACCGCACGGGCGGTAACGTAATGGGCGGTCTGCTTAACATCCTGGGATCTGCCGCGGATTACCTCAATATCAAGGCCAACAACCGCCTCTTGGAGAAACTCCACACGGCGCTCCAGGGGTTCAATCAGAGTTACCTTTAAATCTGGACGGGCCAGGGCGATAACTATGCCGGGCAGCCCCGCCCCGGAGCCGATATCAAAGACCGTCGTCCCTTCTGTGAAGAGGGTGGTGACGGGTAAGCAGTTGAGGATGTGGCGCTCCCAGATACGGTCAGCTTCGCGGGGACCGATCAATCCACGCTCAATTCCCGCGGTTTCTAGGAATCTGGCGTAGGCGTGAACCCGCTCAACATCTGGAAAGTGCCTCGCGATGAGGGTTTCACGTGAAACCGCCACTGAATTATCCAATGGGGCTTTACGCTGGATAGATAACTACGAAACGGTTTGGATCTTCCCCATCAGATTCGCTGCTTAACCCAAGATCCTGAATAGTGTCATGGATGATTTTGCGCTCAAAGGCGTTCATCGGCTTCAACTTAATTGAGTTGCCGGTGCTCTTTGCCTCTTCAGCCATATCCTCGGCCAGTTTTTTGAGCTCCTTTTTACGGCCGGCGCGGAAGCCATCGATATCTAGCATTAAACGGCTGCGATCACCGGTTGAGGTCTGTACCGCCAGGCGGGTGAGCTCCTGGATCGCATCCAAAACCTCGCCATCTCGGCCCACAAGGTGGTTGAGCTTGCCGCCCACGATCGCTAGCGCTGCGCGGTCATTTTCAACATCGATATCGATATCCCCATCAAGATCGGCGATATCTAGCAACGCCTCAAGGTAATCGGCGGCGATATCCCCCTCCTCCTCAAGCCTTGCTACCCCTTTAGGGGCCTTTGCGACCTTCTCTTCAACAACTACCTCTGCGCTCTCTACCGTCTCTGCCTTAGCCTTTGCCATGATGCCCCCTTTGTCGGGATTGTAGTGAATTAATAGTATTTGTCCGTTTTACAACGCTTACTTCTTCTTTTTCTTCTTCTTTGGTTGTTGGCGCTGGCCCTTTTCCATAGTTGTTCCTTCAGGGGCCTCTGGCTCTTGACTCTCAACCACACCGTTTTTCTTATTGCGCTTCTTTTGAAGCTCTTCATAGGCCGGAGATCCTGGTGTTGGGTTTCGCTTAATCACGTAGTACTGCTGTCCCCATGTCCACAAGTTTGTTGTCGACCAGTAAATTAAAACACCAACTGGAAAGTTAACACCGGTGATTGCAAAGATTACCGGAAATGCATACAACATAATTTTTTGTTGTTGCAACATCATATTGTTTG
>ERZ888423.438-NODE-438-length-42582-cov-7.789616_pt1 | contig 42582 bp, 31 predicted proteins | sample MGYA00520523_ERZ888423 | MGnify/ENA primary metagenome ERZ888423 (study PRJEB32303, sample SAMEA104408611) | aquatic metagenome | biome: Brackish water; feature: Pelagic; material: water | place: Baltic Sea | collected 2014-06-08T10:24:00 | depth 30,27 m ... | reverse complement strand
GCAAGGGTTAACGATGTCCCGGGACAGGGGTTAACTAAGTCGTGAAACACCACACTGCCCCCGCTACCAGTCAAGAAGGCCCCTCCCACGGGAGGGGCCTTCTATCGTGACTTCTCATGTTGATCATCGCTGGCCACCTCGTTCTCGCTGCCGCTGACCGCCAGACCTACCTGGATCTGACTCACGACGTGGCTCGACAGGCGCGCGCGACCGAGGGGTGCCTGGACTTCGTGCAGTCAGCGGATCCGATTGACCCCACACGCGTCAATACCTCCGAGAGATGGACTGCCGAGCAGCCGATGGTGGCGTTCCGGGAGATGGATCGTCAGGAACTTCCGTTGCCACCCATCGTCGGCGCAGACGTGAGGCGGTACGTCATTGCCAGCATTGAGGCCCCCTAAACCCCTCGAGAGGAGCGTCGGACTCAGCCGACGGCGCCACGGGTGCGAACTTCGGCACTGCCCCCCGAATAAGCGAGGTCTTGAGAAGCCCTTCGGGAACTCCTCGAGAATTCTCTCTTCGGGGCACCCACGAGGAACGCCGCCTTGCGATCGAGACCTGACTCGAACCCACCTACCAGTGCCGCCGACGTCAGCCCGCCGACATCGGCTCCTGACGAACGTCCATCTCGTTCGCCGCGAGGAGGGGTCCCACGAGAAGGCGGAGAAGCCGCTGACGTTGAGCCGTGTTTTGGCTAGACGCTTCCACCGACAGAATCAACCCCTCAACGACCACACCAATCGCGTCGGCCGCCTCCTGCGGATCGATGCCCTTTGCGCATCGACCTTCGAGCAAGTGCACCAGTCGATCCGACCACCATTGATCGAACTCCCAGGCTCGATCGGTGATCTCGCGTTCGATACCGACTCGGGAAGCCGCGACGATCGCCCCCCACACACCGAGGGGGTCAGCATTGATGGACCATTCGAGGAAGGTGACCAGGGGATCCTCGGCCGTCAGCAGCATTGCCTCGATCTCCTCCTGCATCTCGGCCAGGGTTTCGCTGACCGCCTCGCGCAGCAACTCGTCGCGATCCGCGAAGTAGTGCGTGATCGCAGACGTCGAGCGGCCCACTTCGCGAGCCACTCGGCGGATCGTCACCGCCGGGACACCCTCAGTGGCGATGACCCGAATCGTCGCCTCCTTGACCTCGTCGCGCACGCTCATTTGACGAGTCTACAACGAGTGTTGTACAACAGATGTTATGTCGACAGAAATGGCCCCACGGAAAGCCCGATCGATGGCCGACGTCAAGCGCGACCTCCGCAGGGGGGCGTCCATCAGCGCCGTCTGGGCCCTCAGCCGCGCCTACTCACTCCTCGGCGATCCGGGCGGCGTATTCGAGACCACCGATGACATGGCCGGCTTCGCGGACAGCCTGCGCAACGGTCCAATCGTTCGGAGTCGAGGGGGCGAGGTCTACTCGTCCGACTACGAGGTGTGCTCGGCCGTTCTGCGCTCCCCTGACGCTTCCGCGGATATCCCCGAGCCACGCAACCTTCTTGAGTCGCTTCTCCTCGGCCCGACACCGCCTAGGGACCGCATCGATCCGCTCCTCGACGCCATCATCTCCAAAGACGGTGCAGCTCATGCGCGGATTCGACGACTGGTGCAGCCAGCCTTCACCCACCGGGTCATGCAGAGCTGGCGCGATGCCACGGAGCGGGTTGCCGCGCAACTTGTCGAGGCACTTCCTGATGATCGTCCCTTTGACCTCGTGCGCGACCTAGCCGCTCCTCTGCCCATGGCGGTCATCTGCGAGATCCTCGGGGTGCCCTATGCGGATCGCAACCAGTTCAGCGCCTGGGGCGACATCCTCGCCGAGGGGCTGGACCGGCCGCGCTCCCTCGGCCATGCGCGACGCATGGACGCCGCCTCGCAGGCGCTGGTCGGATACCTGGGCAATCTGCTCGAGCAGCGCCGGGCTAACCCCTCGGGCGACCTGCTCAGTTCGATGGCGACGGCCGAGGTCGACGGGGATCGCCTCGACGACCGCGACATCGTAGCTACGGCGTCCTTCCTGCTGTTCGCCGGCTTCGAGACGACGGTCAACCTCCTCGGCGCCGGCACCGAGGTGCTACTGCGTCACCCCGATCAGTTCGCGGAGGTCCTCGCCGACCCGGAGCTCATCCCTGACATGGTCGAGGAGGCGCTTCGCTACGTCAGCCCGGTGCAGTACACCTGGCGCACCGCGCTCGCTCCCATCGAGCTGCCCGGCGGTGAAGTGCTCGACGAAAGCGACACGATCGTGCTCATGATCGTCGGCGCCAACCGCGACCCGAAGGTCTTCGAGGATCCCTCCCGCTTCGACATCCACCGCCCGAATGCGCGCAAGCACCTGGCCTTCGGATTTGGCATCCATCACTGCCTCGGCGCGGCCCTGGCCCGCATGGAGGCCGAGGTGGCCTGGCGCACGCTCTTCGCCCGCTTCCCCGACCCGTCGTCATGGCGGATCGCGGGCGAGCCGCTCCCCAACCCGGGCCGGATGATCCACGGACTTCGCTCCCTGCCCGTGCAGGTGAGCAGCCGCGTTCCCGCATGACGTCAGGCATCCGCTGGACACCGGTCGCACTCCTGGAGACGACCAACCTGCTGTCGGGGATGTCCAACGGCGTCGTCACCATCGCGATCCCCTGGCTGGTCTTGCAACGCACCGGATCAGTCACTGCAGCGGGACTCGTGGCCGCTCTCTCCGCACTTCCCGGGATCATCGCGAGCCCGCTTGCGGGATGGGCGGTCGATCACTTCGGCCGCCGGATCGTGAGCATCGTCTCCGACATCCTCTCCGCGATCTCCGTCGCCGCGATCCCCCTCGTGGCCATGGTCACCGATCTCAACCTCGCGATCATCCTCGCGCTCGCCATGCTCGGCGCGGTCTTCGATCCTGCCGGCTACACCGCACGACGCGCCCTCATCCCCGACGTCGCCGCCGCCAGCGGCATGGAGGTGACCCGGCTCAACGGACTGCATGAGGGAATCTTCAGCGTGGGCTGGATCGTCGGTCCACTTGCGGGATCACTGCTCATCGCCGCGCTCGGTGACACGGCTGCCTTCTGGGTGCCCTTCGCCCTCTTCGTGCTCGCCGCCATCCTCATCTCGTTCCTGCGTGTGAGCGATGCCGGCCAGGTATCCAAGGCCGAGCGTGAGGAGGCAGGCATCGCGCCACTCAGTGCCTGGGACAACGCCAGCCTGGGAGCCAAGCTCATCTGGCGCGACCACACCCTGCGCGCGATCACCATCGCCGTCATGATCCTGGCGGCGATCTACCTGCCTACCGAGACCGTGCTGCTGCCCGCCTACTTCACCGAGCTGGACTCCCCCGAGAGCCTGGGCTTCATCCTGGCCGCGCTCGCCGCGGGCAGCGTGATCGGATCGTTCTCCTACGGCTGGCTCAACCAGCGCATGACCCGCCGCACAATCGTCTACCTGGCCCTGTGCGGCACCGCCCTGACCTTCATCCCCATGGCACTCCTGCCACCGATCGGGATCTTCGTCACCTTCGCCTTCCTCTGCGGCCTCACGTGGGGCCCGATGCAACCGCTGCTCACCACGATCGTGCAGATTCGGGTTGAACCCGATGCGCAGGGCCGCGTCTTCGGCATCCAGACCGCGGCCTTCTACGTCGCCCCTCCCGCCGCGATGTTCCTCGCCGGAGTGCTCGCGGATAACTTCGGCGTCAAGCCAGTCCTGCTGGGAATCGCAGGGCTGCTCGTCCTTACTGCCCTCGGGGTCCTGCGTGTGAAGAGCCTGCGCGATATCGACTCAGATCGCGTCGGCTAGGAGTCCGGTCTCAGCGACGTGTGCCCTGCTGGCGAGGGTCGAGGTGGCCTACGCCGATCAGCGGGGCGGGATTACTCGAGCTCGACCCCTGTCATGCCGAACCATGATCCTGGACGTAGGGCCACGTCAGGGTCCTATGTCACCCGTGACCCCAGAGGTCTCCCTGTCCGCCCAAGCGAGTTCGCGCCAGCCTGAGTTGCTGCCTCGGTGGCGGACGTAGTGCCCAGCAGAACATCGCTGACCGGGGGTGCCTCCCCGTCGTCATGTGTCGTGACGTGAGGATGGCCGATTCGCCCGGGACAACGACGACACGTGACGACAAAGGCAGTAGTTTGTGGAAAACGTCGAATGTTCGCCGGGGAGGCGCCGTGCCGCCCAGCCACGCTACGAAAGGTCCGGGGTGGAGGGTCGAGCCCGGACTCAGCCCGACAGTGAGCCACGTCGGTGAATAGGCAGGTCGGGCATCTTCACATCCGCACCCAGGCGGACGAGGTCGGCGTGTCTGTCATCACCGCCGCAGCGCGGGCCTGCATCCAGGGGGCCGGGGGCGATCCCGATGCGGCGGCGGTCATCGTCTACCTGCTCGCAGCCGATGCAGACCGGCGAACGTACGTCGACTCCGAATCGGAGTACATCGCGCTCACGATCGATGTCGTCGATGACATGGTGTCGATGATGTTCATCGACACCGGGGAGCCGCGAATCGGCGAACCCGACTGCCTGGCGCCGCTCATCCAGTTGGAACTGGTGAAATCAGCGGTGTCGACAATCATCGATCGATCGGTGCACACCAGCGTCACCTTCCCGCTGGGGGCCGGTGCGCCCACCCTCGTCGATGGCGAGGAGCCGGGACCGGGCGACGAGTCGGTCTCATTCCGTCCTGGAGCCCCAGGCGACGGGCTGGAGGTCTCGAGACTCTTCTACCGCTGCTACGGCTGGACGTACGGACACGGTTCCATGTACGCGCCGGACTCGATCGATCAGGCCATCGAAGGTGGCACACGTCTCGTCGAGGTGGCATGCAGCGACTCCGGCGACATCGTCGCCCACTGGGCGTTCACCTTGCACGGGCCGCATCTGGTGGAGTCGGGAATGACCGTGACCGACCCGCGGTACCGCCGAAGAGGTATCGGCAAGAAACTCTTGAGTGCTCTTATCGCGCGCGCGCACCACGCTGGAATCCTCGGAATCTATGGAGAGCCGGTCCTGACCAACGTCGTCAGTCAGTTGGAGACCCGCGAGGGCGGCGGCTTCTTTTGCGGACTTCGGGTCGATGTCTTCCCAGCCATGAACACCGTCGGTATCTCGACACGTGCGGCAGGATCGAGGCTGTCCCTGCTCGAGTGCTTCATACCGCTTCAACAGCTGGAACCGGCGTTGATCTTCATCCCCGAACGATGCACCGGTTTCGTGGGCGACATCATCTCCGCCGGCTCGCTGCCTCGGACGCTCCAGGCGTGCCCGCCCGCCGGCTACACGATGCCGGATGCGACGGTGCTCTCGGTCTCGGACATCGAAGATGAGAGGGCGGTCCTCGTCGTGGTCGACCACGTCGGCGCAGATGCGGCTGACAGGCTCAGCGAGATCCTGGATTCGGCACGGGTCCGCGGAGCGGCTTGTGTCGAGGTGAGTCTGCCCGCATTCGACCCTGGCGCCGCGAACCTGGATCCGCTGGCTCTGCACCTGGCCTTCTGCGCCTTCATCCCGATGGCCTCAGAGGCGGGGGACGTGCTGATGCTTCAGTGGGTGGCGGCTGCCGTTGTCGACACCTCGGACTGGCAGGTGCTCGACCAGGGGGTCCGGGGCCACGTCGAGGCGATCGTCGCCGACATCGGCGAGTCCTGTCCCATGGACGGCCCAGCTGTCAGGTTGTCACGCTGAGGGCTGATACTCCCGCGACGATGACAACAATGCCAGCAATCTGCAGGGCCCCCAGTCTCTCCTTGAACAACACGTAGGCCGCGATCGCGGCAATGGGTGCGAACTGCGAGGCAAAGACCGACATCACAGCCAATTGAGACTCGGCACCGATCGCAAAGCACACGAATCCCAGGACCTCGGTGAATCCCATGGCGATCACCAGAGGTGCCGTCGCTCGGGTCAGGCGTAGGCGACCGGCCAGGATGAGCGGCAGAAGGAGCAGGAGGACCCCGACCAATCGTGCCGGCAGCAGGACCCACGCGAGGGGAAGGTCATCGCTGATGTTCCCGGTCGCAAAGAGGCCCACACCCAGGCACAACGCGGCAAGCGAGGTGATCATGACGACGTATACGGGTCTTTCGTGAGCCAGGGGTGCCGGGTCGGGTGCCACCGCCGAGAGCACGATGCCACCAACGATGACGAGAAGCAGGAAGGCCACGAGTGGCGCAATGCTCTCGCCAAGCAGAGCAGAAATGAGGGCCGAAATCGCGCCACCCGTGGCCAAGATCGGAGCGACGACACCCACCTTGCCCACACGCAGGGCAAAACCAGCGAGCAGGATCCCCACCACGTTGCCCAGGCCGGCAGCCACCATCCAGGGGGCGCTAGACCCGAGGTTGGTCGGAACTCCCGACACGACGGCGAAGGGCACGGTGATGACCAACCCCACCAACATCGTCCAGGCCAGGGATGAGCCAGAACCAATGACCTTGACTGATCGCGATGACATCAGGCTGGTGCTCGCAAAGAAGCTGGCCGTGAGCAAGCCGAGGACGATCGTGACCACGTGAGGACCCTAGGGGGCGCCTGACGCTAGCGTCCTCCCCGTGACCGTCACCCCCCCGGATGCCATCGCTGACCTCGATGCCGCGCTGCGCGATGACATCCGCCGGCTGGGCATCCTCCTGGGTCAGGCCCTGGTCCGCCACGAAGGGCAGCCACTTCTTGACCTTGTCGAATCTGTCCGCCGGGCGGTGCGCGAGGACCCGGATGGTGCCACGCACCTCGTCGATGACCTCGACCTCAGCACAGCCACCCTCCTCGCTCGAGCCTTCTCGATCTACTTCGACCTGGCTAACGTCGCCGAACAGGTGCAGCGTGCCCGTGACGTGAATGCTCGCCGTCGACAGGAGGGCAGTTTGCTCACACGTATGGCAGGCCGGGTACGCGAGCAAGGTGTGGCCGCAACGCAGGTGATGCACCTGGCCCAGTCCATGTCCGTGCGGCCGGTCTTCACCGCACATCCCACCGAGGCCGCCCGACGATCCGTCCTCACCAAGCAGCGCCGTATCGCCGACCTGCTCCTGGATGACTACCTCGATCAAGACACCCGGTGGGCTCGTATCGGTGAGCTCGTCGACCTGCTCTGGCAGACGGATGAACTTCGCCTGGAGAGCCCCCAGGTCCTCGATGAGGCACGAAATGCCCTCTACTATCTCGATGACCTGGCTCGAGGGCCCCTGTCTGAGGTCTTGGATGACCTGGCGACGGCCTTCCGACTGATCGGTGCCGATCTCCCCCCGGACAGCACCCCGCTCACCTTCGGGTCCTGGATCGGAGGTGACCGCGACGGCAATCCCTTTGTCACCCCCGATGTCACCAGAGCCGTCATCGACTTCCAGCGTGATCACGCCATCGGCGACATCCTGCCGATCATCGATCGACTGATCGAAGACCTGTCGGTCAGTGAGCGAGTGGCGGGAGCAGACCCTGTGCTTCGGGCCGCCGTCAATGCTGATTTGGCGTTTCTACCGGAATTCGATGAGCGCTTCCTGCGCCTCAATGCAGAGGAGCCCATTCGGCTCAAACTCTCGTTGATACGCACCCGCCTGAGACTGACCAGGGACAGTATCGCCACGGGAAGTCAGCATGTTCCCCATCGTGAGTACCGCTCCACGCGTGAGTTGCTGGACGATCTGCTGCAGATTCGCGCCTCGCTCACATCAAGTGACGGATCGATCGCCGCACTCGGCGTCCTCGATCGGGCCATCCGCGTGATCGCGGCCATCGGCCTGCCCCTGGCGACCTTGGACATCCGAGAGCATGCCGATAAATACCGCCTCGCCGTTGCTCAACTCATCAGCCGCGTCGACGACAACGTGGACTTCACATCCCTTGATGCACCTGCCCGCCTCGCGGTGTTGAGCGCAGAACTTCGCTCCCGGCGACCGCTGGCACCCTCACCTCCCCCCCTGGATGCGCAGGGAGCAGCGACCTACGGCGCCTTTGTCTCCGCCCGGGACGCCATTGATCGCTTCGGGCCTCGGACTGTGGAGTCGTGCATCGTCTCCATGACCAAGGGGCCCGATGATGTGCTCGCAGCCGTGGTCCTTGCCCGGGAGGCCGGCCTCGTCGACACGGACCGTGGCACGTCCATGGTGGGCTTCGTGCCGCTGCTGGAGACGGTCGATGAGTTGCGCAACGCCCACGTCATCCTCGACGCGCTCCTCTCCGATCGCACCTACCGGCGCCTCCTTGCCTCACAGGGGGATGTGCAAGAAGTCATGCTGGGCTACTCCGATTCCAACAAGGACGCGGGCATCACGACGTCGCAGTGGGAGATTCATCTCGCGCAGCGTCGCCTGCGCGACACCGCAGCGGACGCCGGCATCGGCCTGCGCCTCTTCCACGGACGTGGGGGCACGGTGGGGCGAGGAGGTGGACCGACGTTTGATGCCATCCTGGCGCAGCCCTGGGGTGTGCTGGATGGCCACATCAAGGTCACGGAGCAGGGCGAGGTCATCAGCGACAAGTACCTCCTCCCCACTCTTGCCCGACACAACCTTGAGCAAATGCTGGGTGCTGTCATCGACGCGACACTCCTGCACAACCGGCCACGCAATCCCGAAGCCGAGCTCAAGCAGTGGGACGACGTGATGGCTGTCGCCTCAACATCTGCCCAGGCGGCCTACCGACGACTCGTCGACGACCCTGATCTGCCCGCCTACTTCGCGACGTCCACGCCGGTGGAGGAGTTTGGTGCCATGCATTTGGGCTCACGCCCCTCCCGTCGCCCCGACACGGCCGCGGGCATCGACGGATTGCGCGCCATCCCCTGGGTCTTTGGCTGGACGCAATCTCGCCAGATCGTCCCGGGATGGTTCGGCGTGGGCACCGGACTCGCCGCGGCGCGTCAGGGTGGCATGGGGGATGCGCTAGCCACCATGCATGACGAGTGGCACTTCTTCCGTAACTTCATTGCCAATGTGGAGATGACCCTGGCCAAAACGGATCTGGATATCGCGCAGCGATACGTCGATGCCCTGGTCCCCGACCATCTGCGTCGACTCTTCGACGTCATCGCGGCGGAATACGCACTAACCCTGAGCGAAGTCCTGCGCCTGACCGGTCATGAGGCCGTCCTGGCGGGCAACCCAACCCTGGGCCGCACATTCGCCGTCCGTGACACCTATCTGCTCCCACTGCATGTCATGCAGGTCCGACTACTGGAGCGCATGCGCGGACAGGCTGACCCCGACGCAGATCTACGTCGGGCGCTTTCGGTGACCATCAATGGGATCGCGACAGGCCTGCGCAACACGGGCTGATCACGGACAGGCGCGACTCACCGCACGTCGAGGCCGCGGGATGTCGCGCCAGACATGGGGTTCGGTCCCCTGGGAGTTGCCCATCGGCGCGTTGACGGCGAGGGATCTAGTCGGACCCCGACTCCATCGCCGCCCGGTCCAGGAGTGACTCCTCATCCACGGGGGTCACTGGCGCCGCGATGGCGTCTGCGCCTCCGGCGTCCAGGCGCCCAACGAGTTCGACATGGCCCGGGTGGAGTTGGCCCTGCGCGGCGTACAACTCAAGTTTGGCCCGGGTGTCGGCGATGTCGAGGTTGCGCATGGTGAGTTGACCGATGCGATCCACCGGGCCGAAGGCGGCATCCTCGGTGCGCTCCATCGACAACTTGTCCGGGTGGTAACTCAACGCCGGGCCACGCGTGTCGATGATGGAGTAGTCATCTCCACGACGCAGACGCAAGGTGACCTCGCCTGTCACCGCCGAAGCAACCCACTTTTGCAGCGACTCGCGCAGCATGAGGGACTGCGGGTCCAGCCAGCGGCCCTCGTAGAGCAGTCGGCCGAGTCGACGTCCCTCCGCGTGGTAACTCGCGATGGTGTCCTCGTTGTGGATCGCACTGAGCAGCCGTTCATAGGCGATGAAGAGCAGCGCCATGCCCGGCGCTTCGTAGATGCCTCGGCTCTTGGCCTCGATGATGCGGTTTTCGATCTGGTCGGCCATCCCGAGTCCGTGCCGCCCACCCACGGCATTGGCCTCACGCACCAGATCAATGGCAGATCCGAAGGCAACGCCGTTGATCGACACGGGTCGCCCCTGCACGAAGGCGATCGTCACATCCTCGCTGTCGATCTGCACCGCAGGATCCCAATAGGCCACGCCCATGATGGGTTCCACAAGTTCCATGGATGCGTCAAGGTGCTCGAGTTGCTTCGCCTCGTGCGTCGCGCCCCAGATGTTGGCATCCGTCGAGTACGCCTTCTCTACGGAGTCTCGGTAGGGCAATTCGCGAGCGACAAGCCACTCTGACATCTCACGGCGACCGCCGAGTTCTTGGACGAAGTCAGCGTCCAGCCAGGGCTTGTAGATGCGCAGGCGCGGATTGGCGAGCAGGCCGTAGCGGTAGAAGCGTTCAATGTCGTTGCCCTTGTACGTCGATCCATCGCCCCAGATGGACACGTCGTCATCGAGCATCGCCCGGACAAGGAGGGTCCCCGTGACCGCGCGCCCCAGCGGGGTCGTGTTGAAATACGTCCGATTGCCCGAGCGGATGTGGAAAGCCCCGCAGGCCATCGCGGCTAGTCCTTCTTCGACAAGGAGTTCCCGACAGTCGACCAGGCGGGCAATCTCAGCGCCATACTGCACTGCGCGATCCGGGACCGACTCGATATCGGGCTCGTCGTACTGCCCGAGGTCAGCGGTGTAGGTGCACGGCACCGCTCCCCGGCTGCGCATCCAGGCGACCGCGACGGAGGTGTCGAGACCACCGGAGAAGGCAATGCCGACACGCTCACCGACCGGCAGGGAGGAGAGCACCTTGGACACGGCCGAAGCCTATCGGGAGTGAACGTCCTCAACGGTCAGGCGGGTTGACCGTCCGACTCCCCGGTCAGCCTCGCCTCAGCCTCCGATGCCCGACGCAACGCCGCTTCCAGATCCGCCTGAGCCTGGCCGTATGCCGCGAAGTCTCCCCGGGCCAACGCAGCTTCTCCGCGGGCATAGGCCGCCTGAGCATCCGTGAGGGCGTTCTGCAGATCCACCAGGGGATCACCCGTGGGCTCAGGGCCCGGGCCGGGCGTCGGCTGGGGGGTGGGATCCGGGTTGGGATCGGGGTCGGGCCCCGGTGTCGGGTCCGGGGTGGGTAGGGGGTCGGTCTCAAAGACCGCGGCGAGCGCCCCGTCAAGGGTGTCCTCGAGCGCGACGTTGGCGCCGTAGCCCGCGAGGACCTTGCGCAGAAGCGGGAACCCATCCTGGGTGGCTCGCAGGTACACCGGCTCGACGTACAGCAACCCGCCGTTGAAGGGCAGGGATAGCAGATTGCCGAGGTTGACCTCGGATCCACCGCGGCGCAGCAAAGACAGTTCCGCGCTGATCTCTGGATCGGACTCGAAGTTGTTTTGCACCTGCGTCGGCCCGGGGATCGTCGTGTTGCTCGGCAGTTGGAGCACCCTGATGGTGCCGTAGCCGTCACCCGGTGCTGAGTCCACCGCCATGAAGGCTGCCAGGGTAGGTCTGCGCTGGGGAGCGAACGTCGTCGTGAGGGAGAAGGTCGGCTCCTGCTGGCCGGGCATCTGCAGGGTGAGGTAGTAGGGCGGCTGGAACTGCTGGATGGACTGCGTGGGATCGAAGGGGACAATCCAAAAGTCCGTGCCGTTGTAGAAGGTCGCAGGGTCCGTGACGTGGTAGCGCGACAGGACCACACGCTGCACCTTGAAAAGATCCTGCGGGTAGCGCACATGCGCCTCAATCTCCATGGGCATCGCGCTGCGGGCCTCGACGACACCGGGGAAGGCCTTCATCCACGTCTGCAGGATGGGATCGGACTCGTCCCAGGCGTAGAGATTTACCGTGCCCTCATAGGCATCAACAACTGCCTTGACGGAGTTGCGCGCGTAATTGAGCTGATCACTGGGTGCGATGGCTGCAGAGCCGGTCCGCACGGTGATCGAATCACTGGTCACCTCACCCAGTGACACCCGAGATGAATAGGGGTAGTCGTTGGTCGTGGTGTAGCCGTCGACGATCCACACGATGCGACCGTCGATCACCGCCGGGTAAGGGTCTTGGTCCAACGTCAGCCAGGGTGCGATCTTCTCAACCCGCACCAGAGGGGCGCGGTCCCAGAGGATGCGCGACTCCTCATTGATCAGGTCGGTCAGCAAGATGTTGGACTCCTGGAACTTTGTTGCAAACACAAGCCGTTGGAAGAGTGAGCCCACGGGGGCGCCGCCGTTGCCCGCGTAGGTGTTGTTGACCTGGCCTGTCGGACTGGCATCGTCGGGGTAGTCGAGCTCAATGGGCGTGGTGCCCTCGGGCCCGCCCACGACCGAGTACGTCGGCGACAACTCGCCGAAGTAGATGCGCGGCTCCTCGATGTCGAGCAGCCCCTCGGGTGGGATATCGCTTTCAAAGAAGTCCGGCTGACCCGAGGACTCCGCCGTGTTGTCGTAGGCCGCGACGAGGCCGAAGCCGTGTGTGTAGACAGCATGATCATTGGCCCAGTTGCGCTGGTTATCCGGGATGCCAGCGAGGTTAATCTCGCGCGCCGCGACGATAGCCCCGCGTTGACCGCCTTCCAGGTCATACCGGTCAACATCGAGACTGTTGTTGAAGGAGTAGTAGGCGCGGATCTGCTGCAACTGGTTGTAGGTCGGCGAGGCGAGGGCGGGGTCCAACAGTCGGATGTTGTCGAGTGTGCCGAGATTTGCCTGGACGACCGCCTCACTGGGCACCTCAACCGTGCCGGCGTACTCCTCGATATTCGCGTCGGCGATGCCATAGGCCGAGCGCGTCGCGGTGATATTGCGCTCGATGTAGGGCTGCTCGCGCACCAACTCACTCGGGCGCACCTGGAACTGCTGCACGATCGCGGGGTAGACACCACCCACGAGGATGGAGGTAAGGACGAGCAGACCAAGACCAAGAAGCGGGATAACCCAGTTTTGGATCACCATGTTGACAATGAACAGGGTCGCGGTGATGAGGGCGACAAAGGTGAGGATCTGCAGAGCAGGCAGGACGGCGTTGACGTCGGCGTACTTCATCCCCGTGAAGCCCTGGACGAGCGCCTCACTCTTGACCATGAGCCCGAAGCGATCAAGCCAGTAGGCAGCCGCCTTGAGCAGGAGCAGCAGGGCGATCAGGCCGGATAGGTGCACCTGGGCCGCGCGACTCATCCGATCACCGGGTGGCTGCAGGCGAATGCCGCCGTAGAGATAGTGCGCAGCCAGGGCGAGGCCAATCGCCAGGATCACGACGGTGAAGGCAAAGCCGAGCACGAAGCGAAGGAATGGGTAGATGAATGTGTAGAAGCTGACATCGAGGCCGAACTGGGGATCCGTGATGCCGAAGTCCGTGGAGTTTTGCCAGCGCAGGAAGGTGCCCCACTCCGATGCCGCAGAGAGGCCGGACAGGAGGCCGATGAACACGGCGATCGCTGTCGTGATGAGGATCCGATAGGGATCCAAGGACATGCGGTAGCGCTCGAGGCTCGCCTGCTCCTGGGTGAGGAGTGGCACGCGGGGGCGGAATCGGTAGGCAATCCACAGTGTCCCCGCCAGGACGAATGCCATCGTCAGACCAAAGGAGGCGAAGAGCGCCAGCCGGGTCGTGAGCGTGATCGTGAAGACCTCGGTTTTGGCAACGGATTCAAACCACAGCCAGTCCGTGTAAAAACTGGTGAAGATCACGAAACCGATGACAATGACTGCCAGGACGATGATCGTGGGGAGGAGCACCCTGCCCTTGCGGGGTGCCTGAGCGACGGGTGACGGGGACGTCATCTCAACAACTTACGTCACGCGACTGCAGGTCAGGAGACGGGGCAGGAGGGAAGGACCCCTTGGGCCCTCCACGCGGTCAGAGCGTCAAGGGCTCCGGCCAATGTCGCCACCGGCACGACCGTGAGGCCATCCGGCACGTGCCCGGCCGCCTCCGCACAATGCACCTCTGGCATCAGGAAGAGCGTGGCGCCTGCCCCTCGCGCTCCCGCAAGCTTTTGTCGGATCCCCCCGATCGCACCCACCGCACCCGCGGGATCGATGGTGCCGCTTCCCGCTACATGGCCACCACCGGTCAAATCTTCCGGAGTGAGCTTGTCCACGATGGCAAGGGCAAACATCATGCCCGCGCTCGGTCCGCCGATATCTTGCAGTGTGAACGTGATCGGGAATTCGGCACGGTAGTTGATGCCCACGTTGATGCCGACGTAGCCAACGTCGGGCTCATCCGGCTTCGGTTCTGACACCACCTCGACGTCCACGGCCTGCCCCTCGCGCTCCACGGTGAAAACAAACGTCGAGCCCACAGGCTCCCCCCGGACATCCTCCGCAACATCGGTCGGCGAACGCACCTCGTCCCCATTGATGGCGAGGATGCGCTCACCAGCCTCGATCACCCCGAAGGCCGGCGTTCCCTCGATGACGGCCGTCACGACAACGTCCTCGATCAACTCCTCGCCCACGATATTGAGCGCTGCTGCAATCGCATTCGACTGTGATGTCGAAAAGAGTACGGCGTTGCGCTGCTGCACCTCATCGGTTGTTTGGTCGTCCCTGTAGAGCAACTCTCGCGGCAGGACCGCCCGATTCGGATCCACCCACGCGGCGAGGGCACCAAAAACAGTGAGCGGACTCCGTGGCTCACCCTCTTCGCGAATCGTGGTCATATCCAAAGCGCCCGTCACCGGATATGTCGTTGTCTCACTGATCTCCACCAACGGTGCGCCATCGACCTCACCGATGGTGTTAAAGGTCGGGCCGGGTGACAGCACGATAAAGGGCACGGGTAGGAGGGCTGCGATGGCGAGCAAAACAGCGAGCACGAGTCCCGCGAGGATCGCTACTCGGGCACGGCGACCAGGGCGACGACGCCCAGGGATGTGGGGTGGAGAAGGGTCAGGCGCTGGCGCATCCATGGCTTGCCCACGAGATTCGCTCACGCGAGATTGCGACGCTCGACCGGCCGTCGCGAACGCGTGGGACGCGTGGCTGGCGGTCGGCCGACCGGGTCGGACGAGACCGGGCGATCAGGGCCCTCGCTGGGCAGCGGGCGATCCATCGCCGCACGAAAGCGGGCCATGTCTCCGACGGTCTCATGCGTGTCAGCGGCGCGACGAGGCCGGCTGCGAGAAGCCGCCCACGCCAGGGCCAGCAGGGTCGCCCCGAGAGGAATGAGCCACCACATCAGCGCGGACACGGTGCTCCTCTCAGATCGTCGTGTTTCCCATCGACCGCGGGGGCAGCCGATGGCTCCGCCTAGGGTACGCCCCCGGCGCCGGGGCCACCGACCGAGCACCCGGATGCCCGGGCCCGTACCGTGGTGGTGTGAGCGGCAACCTCCCCTTCGGCTTCGGGGCTCCCGACGATGGATCTGACCCGCCCCCCTTTGACATGAGTCAACTGGGAGCCATGCTTCAGCATCTGGGCAAGCTCCTCGAAAGTGGCGGGGACGGCACCGTCAACTGGGCCCTCGCCCGCGACAGTGCTCGGCAGGCCATCGTGACGGCGGGTGATCCCTCCGTGTCCGACGCCGAGCGGCGCGCCGTGAGTGATGCCATCAGCCTCGCTCAGGTGTGGCTCGACCCCGCCTGCACCTTCCCCGCATCCGCGAGTGGGAGCAATGCCTGGAGCAGGTCGGAGTGGTTGGAGGCGACGTTCCCCGCCTGGCAGCGCATCGTCGCCCCCATCGCGGAACACGTCGCGACCGTCATCTCCTCCAGTGCTCCCGGTGCGGGTGCTCTGCCACCGGAGTTGGCTGCCCTCCTGCCCGAGGGAGCACCACCGGAGGCCCTCGCCATGATGGGGCCGCTCATGGGCATGGCTCGCCAGATGGGCTCCGCCATGTTTGGCATGCAGATGGGTCAGGCACTGGCTGCGCTGGCCGGGGAGGTCGTCGGCTCGAGTGACGTCGGTGTCCCGCTGACCACGGATGGCAAGCCGGCCCTACTGCCGCGCAACGTCGCTGCGTTCGGTGAGGGTCTCGGCATCGACGATGGCGACGTACGCCTATATCTCGCCCTGCGCGAATGCGCGCACCAGCGGCTCTTCACCCAGGTGCCCTGGCTCGCGGCCCGACTCGACGGCGCTGTTGACGCCTACGCCCGCGGGATCCACCTGGATCCGGAGCGGCTCAACGAGGCCATGGGTGGGATCGACCCATCCGCCCTGTCGGATCCGGATCGACTCCGTGAGCTCATGGGTTCGGATCTCTTCGCCATCGGCGAGTCCGAGGAGCAGCAAATCGCCCTGCGCCGACTGGAGACCCTCCTGGCGCTCATCGAGGGATGGGTCGATGACGTGGTCACGCAGGCGTGTGCGGCCACGTTGCCCTCCGCTGATCGACTGGGTGAGGCGGTGCGACGCCGTCGCGCCGCAGGCGGTCCCGCTGAACTCACCTTCACCTCACTCGTCGGCCTGGAATTGCGTCCTCGAGCACTGCGCGAAGCCGCAACCTTGTGGCGTCTCCTGCGCGAGGACAAGGGGATCGCTGCCCGGGACGGGCTCTGGGCCCATCCGGACCTCCTCCCCACAGCAGACGACCTCGCCGACCCCCAGGCATTCCTGTCGGCCGATCCCCTGATCGGCTTCGATGCCGACGACGTCTGAGCCATTCCACGCTGCAGCGGTGCACCTGCTCACGGGGTGGACCGCTCCATCCGCCGATCAAGACACCCTGCGCCGTGACTACCTCCACTTTTTGTCTGAGCACCCCGATGGCCTGCATCGTCAGCAGCGCGCTGGGCACCTCACGGCCAGCGCACTCATCGTGGATCCGACGCGTCAGGTGGTGCTGCTGACACTTCATCCCCTGGTGGGGAGATGGCTGCAGACAGGGGGCCATTGCGAGCCCAGTGACCTGGACCTCCCCGCGGCGGCTCGCCGGGAAGCCGTCGAGGAGGGAGGCATCACGGAGGTCACCATCGATCCTGACCCCCTGCGCCTGGATCGTCATCTTGTGCGCTGCCGGGACGGCGCCGGTGGCGAGACACGGCTGCAGCACCTGGACGTGCAATTCCTCGCCCGAGTCCCCGCAGATGCGGTGGCCATTCCCTCCTCGGAATCACTCGATCTGCGGTGGTGGCCCTGGGATGCACTCCCCGACGGCACCGATGCTTCCGTCCGGAACCTCGTTATGGCTGCCCACGGGCGACTCGGGCCCCTTTTTGACCACGACACGGCGCCCTGACCGGGGCGATCCCCCCATGGCCGCCCCCGCTGCCCTAGGGTGGCGAAGCCGCCCCTTAGGGGCCGGCCCCCCGCCCGGGGGGGCCACGTGAGGCACCGCCTCACAAGCACGAGACGAGGAGGACGGCCATGGCCGAGTCATACACGGGTGAGGCGTACTGCGTGAAGTGCAAGGAGAAGCGCCCCTTCACCGGCAACGTCGAAGAGACAAACGGTCGACGTTTTGCCAAGGGCATCTGCCCGGTCTGCGGCACCAAGGTGACCCGCATCCTGGGCAAGGCCTGACCTAACCTGCAGGATCGGCGTACTGGGTCTCCCATGACGAATGATCCCCGAACGACAGCGCACGTCATCGACGGCGTCGACAGCCTTGGGCTTGTCGGCGCCGTCGAACATTTGGTGGCGATGCCGTCCCTCGGCGGATCCGACGCCGAGGTGGACATCCAAGATGACCTCGCCCGGCAGTGGGACCGTGCCGGATTTAATGTCACGACCTGGGACATCGACGTTGCCGCCATGGCGGCCGCACCAGATTTCCCCGGGATGGAGGTCGAACGCACCGCGGCGCGCGGCCTCATCGCCCGCCTCCCCGGCACCGGCGAAGGACCCACGCTCCTCCTCCTCGGCCACACCGACGTCGTGCCGGCGGGTGACCGCTCCGCCTGGGCCGAGGATCCCTTCAGGCCAGTCCTTCGCGGTGACCGCTTGCTCGGGCGCGGGGCCTGCGACATGAAGGCTGGCATGGCATCCCTGTGGTACGCCGCCCTCGCCCTGCGCGATAGCGGTGTCCGCCTGCGCGGTGATGTTGTCCTCGCAGCCGTAAGCGGTGAGGAGGATGGGGGCCTGGGCACCTACGCACTGCTGCAGGAGGGCATCACCGCGGATGCCTGCATCATCCCCGAACCGACATCTTTGGATCTCATCCCAGCGAACGGCGGTGCGCTCACCTTCCGCCTCACCATTCGCGGTCGAGCAACCCACGCCTCGCGCCGGACCGAGGGGGTCAGCGCGATTGAGAAGTTCCTGCCCGTCCTGGAGGAGTTGCACAGGCTCGAGGCGCGCCGCAATGACGTCGTCGACCCGCTCATGCAACGGTGGCCCATCGCCTATCCACTCTCGATTGGGACGATCCAGGCTGGTGACTGGGCCTCAACCGTGCCGGATCTCCTGACAGCCGAGGGGCGCCTCGGCGTGGCCATCGGTGAGACTCCCGCCCAGGCCCGCGAGGACCTGGAGCAGACACTCGCCCGCCTGAGCGCCGACGACCCCTGGTTGGCCGAGCACCCGATTGAGATCGAATGGTGGGGTGGCCAGTTTGCATCAGGTCGCACCGACCCGCAGCACCCACTCGTCGGCAGCCTCGGCGAGGTGGTGGCCGACGTCCGCGGCGTGACTCCCCAGGTCTACGGCGGCCCCTACGGCTCTGACCTCCGTCTGCTTGTTGCCGCCGGGATTCCCACCGTGCACTTCGGCCCGGGTGAGAGCGCCGCCGCACATGCGCCCAATGAATGGGTCGATGTGCGGGAGACCGTGGACTGCGCCCGCGCATTGGCGGCGTACGCCGTGAGGTTCTGCGGTCTCTCCTGACTCACCTGTGGACGGCGCTTCAGGCGCGGCCGCAATTCATGCGACGCTCCCCGCGTGACCGCCTTCCCACTCGACGCACCCGCGCGCCCCTGGGTGCGCGACGATGTCCCCCTCGTCTGGCGCAGTGACACCAGCGTCGATATCGGTTATCCGCCACACACCCGACGACTCGATCACGTTGATCGCATCGAGATCACCTGGCTGATGTCACTGCGCGGTGATCGGTGTCTCGCCGATGCCCTGACGGACGGTATCCAGCGCGGGATGCGTCGCACTCGGCTCACGTATCTGCTCGGCATCGGCATCAGCACCGGCCTGATCGACGATGCCGGTGCTATCCCCGAGACCCTGCGCGAAGCATCGATCCAGGTGCGAGATCGACTCAGTGGCGATCTCGCAGCAGTCCGCCACATCCACGGGGGCACAGCCCGGGCGCGTGACGTGATCGATCACCGGCAACGATCCGAGGTGTCCATCCGCGGTGCTGGGCCACTCGCCGATGCGGTGTGCCTCTCACTCACCTCGAGCGGCGTCGGCAACGTCCTGCGGGCCGACTCCGCTCACTCCTCATCTCGCCGCCATCGGCGCGCGGCCTCGGAGCGCACCTGCCAGGTGCTCTGTGATGCATCCCATCCTGACGCCGCATCCGATCCTGAGGCTATGGCCCTGGACGTGCCGCACATCAGCGTCACGGCTTTGGGATCGCAGGCCGTGATCGGTCCCCTGGTCGTGCCCGGTCGCACATCCTGCCTGCGGTGCAGGGATCTGCATCGAGCAGATGCGGATCCCGCGTGGCCCAGGCTGGCGGCCCAGTGGGCGCATCGTCGTACACGCCATCCGGCTATCGCAGCCGGCCTCGCGCAGGTCGCGGGTGCCTGGGCCGCCCTGCAGGTGCTCGCGCTCATCGACGCGGGAGTCGACCATGTGGATGCACCCACACTGCAGGGCGCCTTGATCATCACCTTGCCGAGTGCAGGCGTCCGGCGCGAGGCACGGCCGATGCATCCCCTGTGCGGATGCACATGGCCCAGCACCGGCACGGGCAGGCAAACTCAGCCTTCGATCTCCACGAGGTGAACCCGCACGCACGTGGGGCACGCCCGCTGCTCAACCACCCCGGCTCGGGCAAAGGACCAGGTCGGATCGCGCCATTCACCCGCAGTGGCTGTCGGTGGTGCCTCCTGACAGCCACACCAGCAGCACGCGTCGCTCATGACGTCATGGTGACGTCCCCCGGGGTCTAGGGCAACGACATCGGATCCGACGAAACCTCGTGTCGCTGTTCATCGAGCAGGGCCAGCAGGTCAGAGCCGTAGCGGGCGACCTTGTCCGGACCAATGCCGCTGATGGCCAGGAGACCATCGGTATCACTGGGGAGCATCTCCGCGAGGGCCTCCATCGTGGCATCGGTAAAGATGACGTAGGCGGGCACATCACGCTCCCGAGCCTGATCCAGGCGCCAGGCGCGCAGCCGCTCAACAGTTGCTTCGCTGGCCGTGGGCGGGCAGGTGCGACAGCGCAGGCGCGCGCGCTCCGCTCCCGTCACCAGACTGCGACCACAGGATCTGCACGACGCCGGCCCCTGCCTGGCCACCCGCCGCGAGGTGCGGCCTCGGCGGACAGACGAGGTCGGCACAATCCCGGCGGGATCTGAGTCCACCTCGGTGACCTCATCGATGAAACGACTGCGCTGACGCGATCCGCGTCCTCCCGGCTGGCGCGAACGCGACCAGGTGAGGATCAACTCGCGTCGCGCTCTCGTCAGCGCGACGTAAAAGAGTCTCCGCTCCTCGTCGATGCCCTCCGGTGACGTCACCTGCGAATGCGGAAGGGCTCCATCGACGCACCCCGCGATCACGACGGCATCCCATTCCAGGCCCTTGGCCGCATGAATGGTCGCCAGGGTGACCCCTCGCGCCACCGGGGCATGCTGCGCGGCCGCGCGCCGATCGATCTCCTCGACCAGGGACGTCAGGCCACGTCCGTCCTGACCGTGCACAGCCGCGAGGTCAACCAGGGATGCCATCGACTCCCACCGCTCGCGCACCGCACCCGTGGCGCGTGGGGCTTCGGTCGTCCATCCCATGACACTGAGGATGGACGAAACCTGATCGGCCAAGGACCCCTCCTCGGCCACCTCCGTGCCCGAGGCACCGGCCCGAGCAGCACCGCGAATGCGCGTGATGGCCTCGCGGACGACCGGCCTCTCAAAGAATCGCTCCCCCCCGCGAAGTACGAGGGGGATACCCACCTCGGACAGTGACTCCTCGAAAGCCGGCATGAGCGCGTTGATGCGGACCAGGATCGCGATCTCCTCCGCGGGCGTGCCCGCATCTATGAGGTCTCGGATGTAGGCGGCCACGGCCGTGGCCTCGGCCACCTCGTCGTCATACGAGCGCACACTCGGCTGCGGACCCGGACCGCATTGGGAGATGAGGCGACCCTCGGGACGCCCCGATGCGGCAAGGACGGCGTTGGCCCAGGTGACAATCGGCTCAGTGTTGCGGTAGTCGCGGACCAATCGCACCTGGGTGGCATGGGGATAGAGGCTGGGGAAATCCCGCAGGTAGCGATCCGTGGCACCGGCAAAGGAATAGATCGTCTGCGCGGCGTCACCCACGACACAAACCTCCTGACGATCGCCGAGCCACCGTTGGAGCAGGCGATGCTGCACCGGGCTGACATCTTGGAACTCATCGACGGTGAACCACCGGTAGGCCGATCGCACCTCGTCGGCGATATCGGGCCGTTCGCTGAGAATCCCCACGGTCATGAGCAGCACGTCATCAAAATCAATGAGCCGACGCTCCGTCTTGATGTCGTCGTAGGCGGCGTAGATGCGGGCGACCTCGGTCGCAGCCAGTGGGGGGGTGCGCTGGCTGGCACGCTCCGCGTAGGCGTCAGGATCCACCTCCACCTGTTTGGCCCAGGCGATCTCGCCGATGAGGTCACGGACAACCGCCTGATCCGCCGACACCCGGCAGCGACTCGCTGCCTCCGCCACCAGCGGCGCGATGCGCGAGACGACGTCGTACGGCTCACCGCCGATGGCGCGCGGCCAGAAGTGCCGGAGTTGACGCAGGGCCGCGGAGTGAAAGGTGCGCACCTGCATGCCCTCGACGCCGAGACGAAGCAGTCGATCACGCATCTCACCGGCGGCGCGGGTCGTGAAGGTGACGGCGAGTCCGCGCCGCGGATCATGGGCGCCGACCCGCGCGGCGTGGGCAATGCGGTAGGTGACGGCGCGGGTCTTGCCCGTGCCGGCTCCGGCCCAGACGACCACGGGCCCCTCGAGGGCCTCAGCCACGGCCCGCTGCTCGGGGTCGAGGGCATCCAGGAGGTCATCCACCGGGGCATCGTCGCATCCGGGACCGACGCTGCCCCAGACCCCACCGTCCGAGAACTCACCGAGGGACTCCCCGCCGACCGGGTGGCCCCTCCCCGCGTTGCCGAGCCAGCCCGGGAGCGGGAGGATGGCCTCCATGCCCATCACGATGTACACCACGGCCTGGTGCGGCTTCTGCCATCGACTCAAAGCCCAATTGGGGCGCGAGGGCGTTGAGGTCGTGGAGGTCGACATCGAGGCTGACCCCGAGGCGGCTGCTTTTGTCGAGGGGGTCAACGGCGGCAATCAGACGGTGCCCACCCTGGTGTTCGCTGACGGGACAACGATGACAAACCCATCGCTGGGACAGGTGAAGGCCCACCTCGGCCTCGGCTAGGGCCGGATCCAATCCCCCGGCAGAGGCTCACCGAACCACACCTCAATCAACCACCGCGCGATGGAGACGGCGGGTGGCAGGGCCACCTCTCCCGATTCACAGGCCGCGACAAGCTCGGCGCGTGAAAACCAACGCGCCTCGACAATCTCTTCACCATCGACTCTGATGGACGTCGACGTGGCCCGGGCGTGGTAGCCCAGCATGAGCGAGCAGGGGAACGGCCACGGCTGACTGCCGAGGTAGGTCATCTCCCCCACACGCACACCCGCCTCCTCCCACACCTCCCTGCGCACAGCGGCCTCAGCGGACTCACCCGACTCGACGAAGCCGGCGAGGGTCGAGAACCACGTGGGCTGCCACCGTGCCTGACGGCCCAGAAGACATCGATCATCAGCGTCGAGAACCACAACGATGACCGCCGGATCGGTGCGTGGATAGTGCTCACTGCCATGCTCCGGGCACCGTCGCACCCATCCCGCTGACGCGAGCACGGTGAGTGCACCGCAGCGTGCACACCGCGGATGAGTCGCATGCCAATTGTCGAGAGCGATGGCGGTCGTGGCGAGGGCCACCTCGTCCGCCGACAGCTGCGCCCCGATCTCGCGCAAACCCGCAGCGGATGCCGTCACCGGCATGCGAGCGGCAAACCAGGACCGGCCGTCGCTGTCGCTACCGAGGAACATCCGCTCCGTGCCCTGAGGTACCTCGGCGGGGGCGATCGAGTGCAGCCGCACCTGATCCCCCATCTCGACCGGGACCTGACCACCGCTCACCGGCAGCACGAGGGTGGAAGAGGACTCCCAGGTCTGCTGGATCCACGCCTCATTCGTACGCCGCTCCGCCTGGCGATCCACCTGTCCCCGCGCCAGTGCCAGATTCGGGAGAACGATGTCGGGCATGGGGTGAGGGTAGTCGCGGCGTACGCGTGGCACGATGTGGTGTCAGGGGTTGTGCGGCGAGAGGTGGGGCATGGCGGTTTTCATCCGACAGCTCACCGGCATCCGATTCGTAGCCGCCTTCTGGGTCCTGCTCTATCACCTCCAGGATCCACTCGACCGCATCGGCGTCATGGATATCCCCGTCCTGAGCGACGTCATCCGTGTCGGGCGCCTGGGCGTGGATCTTTTCTTCGCACTGTCGGGCTTCATCATCACGCACACCTATCTCAGGCGGTTGGGCCCGCGCCTTGCCGTCGGGGCGACGGTGGAGTTCTGGTGGTTGCGTTTGGCGCGTGTTTATCCCGTGCACTTCGTCATGCTCAACGTCGCCGGGATCGCCATCGTGGCGCAGACATGGGTCACCGGAGTCACGAAGGATCGTCCCTGGCTCACTGTTGGGGACTATCTGCGCAACGTCCTGCTCATCCAGGAGTGGGGGCCACATCCGGACCGGGGCTGGAACGTCGTCGCCTGGTCCCTGTCCATGGAGTGGTTGGCCTACCTGATCTTCCCCCTTCTCGTGCTCGTGCTCTTCGCCCTGCACAAGCGGATGCCCACAGCGGTGCTCGTCCTCGCCTGGTTCGTGGCTCTCACGCCGCTGCTGTGGCGTGGAAGCCTCACCCTCGACCCCTACTACACCGACCTGTGGGGTTCGGTGATTCGTGTCCTGACGGAGTTCACCGCGGGCGCCATCACCTATCTCATCGTTATCCGCCTCATCCCATCCGGCGCCACGGAGCCAACTCCTCGCATCGAGCGCATCGCCACCGTCGTCTCCATGCTCATGCCCATCGTCGTCGTCGCGGGGGCCGTCTTCCTCGGCAACTGGACGACAGCGCAGTCCCCCATCACCTTGACTGATCCTGAGGCGGAGCCACTCCCGCCCTTCTTCCACCTGTGGCTCGTGCCACCCCTCATCATCTGGATCGGAGCATTGGCACTATCCCGTCGAGGACAGGCTCGTTGGTTTGGGACGGACGCCATGATTCTGGGCGGTGTTGTCTCCTACTCCCTCTACATGACGCACCTGGTGTGGTTTGGCGTCTGGCGCGCCGGCACCAACGCCCTCGGGCTCGAGTCGGGTCCGCTGTATGCCGTGGCCATCGTGATTGCCATCGTCGGATCCTTCGGCATCGCCTGGCTGATGTGGAGAATCGTCGAGGAACCATGCCGACGCTTTATGCGTAAGGCTGTCGGGGTCAGGCCCGTGGCACCGGAGGAGACCACCGCGGATCCCGACGCGCGCAATGTCAACGACCGCTAATGATCTGCTCAATCTCGGCTCGGTCGGCCAGATGCTCGGGGCGCACCACCTCACCGGAGCGAACGATGAGGAAGGCAGCATCGATCTGCTCCATGGGGATGCGCGCGAGATCCGCCCAGGCACAGCGGTAGATCGCCAGTTGCAGGTCGCTGAGATGGTCTCGGCCACCGGACTTCCAATCGATGACCTCCACCCTGCCACTCGGTGAGACGAATACCGCATCGATCCTGCCGCGGATGACTCGACCGCCGAGTGCGATCGCGAAGGGCTCCTCAACCGCGATGGGCGTGCGCGCGGAATACGACGAACGGCGGAAGGCTTCACGCAGGGCGGTGAGATCCGGATCTTCATCCAGGTCATCAACCGCGTCAAGGGCCTCAAGATCAAAAAGTGTCTGCACGGCGTACTGACCTTCGATCCAGGCATGCATCTGCGTGCCACGACGCGCTGCCGGATGAGGCCGGCGCGGCATCGGTCGAGCAAGATCCAGCGCATAGCCGGCCGGGTCCTCCGCGAGCTGCACAAGGGCACTCGTGGACAGGTCATCGGGCAGGTGCAGTCGCAGCGGTTCACGCGCCTGCCGCGCCTCATGGAGCAAAGCAGCCGCGGCTGCATCCCAATCCGCGACGACGCGTGCCTCCTCCGCTGATAGATCCAGGGCTCCCGCGGGCTCACGCACGCGTCGAGCCTCCTCCACAGACTGCGCAGCAGCGCGGAGCGCGAGTTGGGCCGTCTCGTCGGGGGGGACGGGCCAGGCACATTGCCGCTCACCGAGGACGGGGTTGGCATCCCCATCCTCAGGTGCGCGGGCCCAGGTGGCGATGTGGCCCCCTCCCGACTCACACCAGGCATGAATGTCCGCGAGATACCTGCCGGGCCCGCGTGGGGTCCGCTGAGATGGGCCCCACCAGTGGCCGCTCACCGTCAGGGAACGCTCCGCGCGCGTGATGGCCACATAGGCGAGGCGACGTTCCTCAGCGAGGGCAACCTCGCGGCTGGCCGCAATGAACTCATCGTGATCTACACGTCGCGGCGTGCCGCCGCGATCGGGGAATCCCAGCAGCGCCGGGGGCGCATCCGGTCGCAGCGACCACGGCACCACCGCGGCATGCGTGGGCCAGCGGTCGCGCCCCCGGGCACTGGGGAACACACCCTCGGACATGCCCGCAACGACAACATGGGGGAACTCCAGCCCCTTGGCTCGGTGGATGGTCATGAGCACGACGGCATCTCCCGCGGCGGATTCATCACGCCTGGGGGATTCGTCGAAGCGCTCTGCCTCGCGCAGCCGGGATAGGAATGATCCGATGCCGGATGCATCGCGAGACGCCATGCGAGCCGCGAGCTCGCGGAAGTCAGCCAGCGCCCGAGCATTGTCCGCTGCCGACTGTCCCAGGCCCGCCTCGACACCGAGACCGGTCGAGCGGATGACCCGGGCGATCACCTCAACACTGGGCTCATCAAGGTGACGGCGCAGGCGGCGGATCTCCCGGGTGAAGCGACCGAGTCGTCCCAGTGCCTGCGGTGAGATGGTGTCGGGTGGGTCCGCGGATTCGGCGCGTCGTACAACGGCCTCAATGACCTCAGCGAGACTCGGACGATCCGCGGGATCGCTGCCGAGCACAGCCATGCGCAGGGCCATATCGACATCGGGCCGCACCTCGAGGGTGTCATCCACCGCGGCGCGGGACCGATCCGCGGCCAGCGCACCGAGCGCCGCCAGATCACGTGGGCCGATGCGCCAGCGCGGACCTGCCAGGAGACGCACGAGCGCGGGATCCGAGGCAGGGTCATCGAGGACATCGAGGATGGCGCGCACCTCGGCGACCACGGGCACGTGGAGTAGGCCCGCGACGCCGATCAAGCGCGTGGGCACGCCTCGTGCGTCGAGTGCGGCATCGATCTGGGCCAGCGTCTCCCCGGTGCGAGCGAGCACGGCGATGCCCGACCAGGAGCCCTCGCGCTGGCCGAGATCCATGATGCGGTCGCAGACCCAGTCGACCTCGTCGACATAGGTCTCATGCAGCCCCACGATCACCTCACCACTGCCGCGGTCGGTGGCCGCTGCCCGCAGGGGCTCGACACCCGGGTGGAGTTGGCGCAGGGGGGCGGCAATCTCATTGGCCAGATCGAGGATCCGAGGTCCTGAGCGCCGGTTGTCGGCGAGGGGATAACGGGCGGCAGGTCGATGCCCCTCGGGGGTGACGCGCGGGAAATGCTGCGGGAAGCGATCGATGTTGTCCACGCTGGCACCGCGCCACTCATAGATCGCCTGACATGGATCACCCACGGCGGTGACCGGGTGACCTCCACCAAAGATCGTCTGCAGAAGCACCCGCTGCGCCGTAGAGGTGTCCTGGTATTCATCAAGCAGCACGAAGGGGAATCGTCGACGCATCTCATCACCCACATCCGGGGCCGCGCGGACAATGGCGAGACCGAGGCGCACCTGGTCGGCAAAATCCACCGACTGCTCGGCGAGCTTGGCCTCGCGGAATTCGGTCACGAGTCCGCACAGGGCCGCTCGCACCCGTGCCGTGGACAGCATCGTGGCGCCGGTGGACTGCAACGATGGGAGGTGCTCGAGCCAGGTGCTGAGGTCGATGGCATCTGCCAACACGATGTCGGGCTCAAGATCCACCTCGGCTAGGGCATCGTCACAGTGCAGCATCGCCGTGATGAGGGCAGCGGGTGACTCCCCGAGACCGGCGAGCGGCAAGGTTGTCGCACGCACCACCCGCGCGGCTAATGCCTGGCGCGCCCCATCCGCGAGGACCGGCGCACCGGGCTCGAGGCCGAGTCGCACGCCATGATCACCGAGCAGTCGGCTGGCAAATGAGTGATACGTCGAGATGGACGGCTCGACAGCGCCCGACTCAGACACCGAGGACGGGAGGAGCCCGCGCCGCTCCGCCTCCGACAGCAGTCGACGGGTGCGGCCCAGCAACTCACCGGCGGCCTTGGTGGTGAACGTCAGCCCGAGGACCTCATCGGGCAGGGCGTATCCCTCGGCAACCAACCACAGGACACGGGCAGACATGACCGTTGTTTTGCCCGAACCCGCACCGGCGATGATCGCCGCCGGCTCCGCGGGGCTGCTGACCGCGGCCCACTGTTCATCGCTGAGCCCATGGCCGAGAACCTCCTCGATGATCTCGCGGGTGCTGGCTGACGTCATCGGGACACCTCGCGTCCCTCGGACTGGGCCGGGCACGCGACACGGTAGGGGCAATTGCGACATTCGCTCGAGGGGATCGCCGGGAAGTCCTCGGATCGGATGCGGACGATGGCGGCTGCGATGTCGTCGTCCATCCACGGCACCGGACCCATGCCCAACTCCGCCTGCTCCTGCACCCTGGGCTCTCCTGCACTGCCGCGTTCGTCACAGCGCAACTGGACCAGGGCGGCTCCAGCACAGTCAGCATCGGCGTCCACGTCGGCAAGTGCCCCGTGGCGGACCGCCTGCTGGTAGAGCCCCAACTGTGGATCCATCGATACCTCAGGGCCCGTCGGAGGCCGTCGTGCCGTCTTAAAGTCGATGAGGTGCACGCGACCGTCAGCATCGATCTCGATCCGATCAATGGCACCTCGAGCGACGTACTCCGTGTCACCCGTGGCCGCAATGGGGGTGTGCAGCGGGATGGTCACGAGGAAGTCCTGCTCGACCGCGAGCATCCGACGCGGTGACCCCTGAAGATAGGCGCAGAGTCGACCCAGTGCTGCTGCTACGTCGTCGCGCTCAGCGTCGGCTTCCCAGGACGTGTCAAAGGCCAACTCGGCCCACACGCGATCCACCTCGGTCAACAGCGATGATGGCTCCGCCGCGATGTCGCCCCGCGCTGCCCGCTCGGCCAGGACGTGCACGATGTTGCCGATGGCCATCGCCCTCCCTCGCGGGCCCTCGGCATGGACGACACGGCCGAGAAACCATCTCAGCGGGCAGCCACGCAGGGCAGCCAGCCCCGACCCGGACACGGTGACCGGGCGATCTGCCGGGCGGATCGGCGACACCCCGGGTGTCACGTCGGCGACCCCCCACCAGGTGGCCGGATCGGCCCGGGGAGCCAGCGATGCCCCCGCATCATCGGTGGCATCGGCGAGAGCGGCCAGACGTTCAATCGCCGCGGTGCGCAAATCCTGCGAGGCCGCGGGGTCCTGGGCCGTCGACCGCAGCCGAGCCACGAGACCGTCCAGCGTGAGGGGTCGTGGCGGCCGACCGGGACGGCGTTGGAGCGCGACATCCATGTCGTCAACAAAGCGACTGGGTTGATCATCACCATCGGAATCCACCGTGGCAACAGTCAACGTCACGCGCGCACGAGACACTGCCAGGGCAAAGAGTCGACGCTCCTGGGCGAGGCGCTCCGCAGCCGCGTCACGCAGCGCAGAAGCAGCACCCACGGGGTGGGCGCCCTGAGCCAGCGACTCCCACTCGACCAACCGCAGGACCGAGGATCCACCGAGGGCGGGGGGCCAGGCGCCTTCCTGCGCCCCCATGATCACGACGTGATCCCAGGATCGACCGACCGCTCGATGCGCGGTCAGCAGCGATACCGCCGGACTGCCCACATGATGGTGGGAGACTCGCTCAGCCGGGACTCGCTGGCCGTGCAGCGCCGCGAGGAGCCCGCGGATCCCGACCACGCCGGCGTAGCGATCGCTGAGTCGCTCCGCCGTGGCCAGGAGCGCCATGACCGCGTCAATATCGTGGGAGCTCGGCGCGTGCCCGGCCAGGGCGGCCCGGCGCAGACGCTGCGGCCAGGCGTCGGTCTCCCCATCCCCACGTGCCCCGGACCAGGCTTCCCAGACGACCTCACCGGGGGGTGCTCCCGCCTCCGCACGCGCGCGGATCGCATGCAGCAGGGCACCCGCGGACATGACCCGGTCATGGACGACTCGCGCGCGGGATTCGAGAAACTCCGCATCCACGGGGCTCCCGAGTGCGGCAGCAGCCAACTCGTCGCACAGCAACTGCGTCCCTGCCGGCACCGCCGACCCCGGGTGCCGGCTCCGGCTGCGAGCGCGCAGGGCTCGCGCCAGCACCCGCACATCGGCGGAGTCGAGGCCGATGAGTGGCCCGGTCACCAGGTCGATGGCTGTACGGGGGCTCATCTCCTGCGGTGCAAGCGCCGCCGTCACCGCAGCCAGGAGGACGGCGACAGCGGGCTCCCGCTGCAGGGGGATATCAGCAGCGTCCACGCTGACCGGCACACCGACGGAGTCCAGGGCGCGACGTACGGAGTCGAGTTGGGTCGTCGACCGGGCAATAATCGCCATAGAGTCCCACGGCACGCTCTCACCAGTCAGACCCAGATGGCGGCGACGAAGGTCATCGGCCACCCACGCCGCCATGTCGCTCCACGAATCATGGGAGACAACATCGACGTGCGTGACGGGTAGATCTGCCTCGGGCACCGGGTGCCGATAAGCGCGGATGATCTCCGCCCGCAGACCTGGCATCGCCGGGTGTCGCCGCGCTCGCTCATACGCCCGTCGGATGTCTCCACCGCCGGAGTGGATCCGGTCCAGCACGATGACATCGGCACCCGCCGAATCGATGAGGTGGAGCGCACCCTGCCGATCTGCTCCACGAAAAGCAAATGCGGCGATGTCAGGATCCGCGGCAACCATCGTCGCCGTCGACGCGGTGCTCAGCGCCTGAAGCAGATGCCGCTGCAGGGGGCCCGCCTCATGGAACTCGTCGACATAGATGTAGCGCAGATCACCCGGCCAGGACGTCGCCGCCTCCGTAGCCATCTCCAGGAGGCGGGTGTAGTCGACCACGCCTTCCAGGGCCATCACCTCTGACTCCATCTGCGCCAGGCGACCCAGGCTTGCCCAGGCCGGGATCGTCGAGCGCTCTGCCAGCATGTCCATCTGCCGGGGACTCATCTGCAACTCGCGCGCACGCGCGAGCAGGGCCCGCAGATCGTTAGCGAATCCGAGTGTGGCGGTCGCCGCTAGCAGGTCGTCCGGCCACGGGAGATCACCATCGTCGATAGCCCCGCGCAGCAGGTCGCGGATGCGGACATCCTCTTCGGCCCCGGACAGCAGGCGCGGTAGGACACCGTCAGCATCTCCTTGGACATAACGTCGGACGAGGGCATAGGCGAGACCATGGAACGTCGTCGCTGTCGGCAGGGCACCGCCGCGAGTGAGCGCGGCAATCCCCGCGCGAAGGCGCCGGACACCATCGCGATCACGGCCGATGACAAGCACCTGCGAGGCATCGACCTCACCCAGGCGGGCAGCGGCGGCATGGGTCAGGGCCGTTGTTGCACCCGTCCCGGGCGACCCCAGGACGACGCACATGCCGGGACCACGCCAGGCCACCACGCGAGCCTGCGCCTCATCCAGGGTCATGACCTGCGGCTCACGCGGCTCCGAGGGGAGCAGGACGGGGGCGCGCATGCCCCCCATCCCATCAGGAGGGGCTGACAATCTGGTCATAGGCAGGCGGGTCATCGGCAGGCAGACGCCGCCACGGGGCTTAGCCCTCCCGGGCGACATGAGGGTCGGATGGGACGATCAGGGGGTGACGGACCTGGGTGCTCGCAGCGGGGACTCCCCCGCCGCGTCCGAACCTCGGCAAACCGTCGCGATCCCACGCGTGGCCGAGAGCTCCGCTGCCGTCACCGTCCCGACCGTCGTGATCGAAGACGGTGTGATCCCCCGTCGGTTGCGGCGCCCCCTGGATCTCGCCAGATTCCTCGTCGCGCTGGCAGCGACCGCGGTCACAGTCCTGGTCGCTTATTTTTTGTCCAGCACCACCGAAGGCATTGAGAGAGATCTCACGGGTGGGGCACAGTTGCTCCCCTCCTTCGTCATTCTTGCGCTCAACATCATTGGCGGTATCGGTCTTCTCGGGCTACCCGTCGCCGCCGCTGTCAACCTGGTGATTCGGCGCCGTGTCCGACAGCTCTTTGACGCACTCGTCGGATTGCTTCTTACGGTCATTGTCCTCACCCTGGCGTCGTACCTGGTCGAAACCTACGCGAGCGACCGACTCCTTTCCGCTCTCGCAGGCTCAGTCAACAGCGATGCCTCAGTCACGGCACCCGTCATAGGTGGCCTGGTCGCATTCATCACGGTGGCGCGACTCATGAGTCGCCGTCCCTGGGACGTCCTCTCGGTCCTTGTGGTCGGCTCACTGCTCATCGTGGCGCTGCTCAGTGGCACCGCCACCGTCGCCGGCCTGCTCATCTCCTTCTTCGTTGGGTGGGGCCTCGGCCTCCTAACCCGCTATGTCGTGGGCACCCCGACCACCCGACCATCCGGGTCCGAAGTGGCCCAGGCCATGACCAGAGGCGGATATCCGCTCACGGTGTTGCGCGCATCCCGCCCAACACCCATCGGACGGCGCTACGTCGCGACAACCCAGGCGGGACAGTCACTCGAGGTCGTTGTTTTGGACCGAGACCTGGAGGGGGCTGGGCTCGCCAACGCTGCCTGGAAGGCACTGCGCCTGCGGGATGAGTCCGGCAGGGGTGCCTTCAACATGCGCAGGGAACTCGACCATGCCGCGCTCATGGCGTACGCCGCGCAATCAGCGCAGGCACCCGTCCCCGCCCTGGTCCTGACCAGCGAGGTCGGGCCCGACTCGGCGTTGCTCGCCTACGACTACACCGTCGCGACGCGATTTAGCGATCTCGACGCGCAGTCATTGAGCGATGATGATCTTGAGCAGGCTTGGCGAGCCATGCGCACCCTGCACCACAAGGAGATCTCGCATCGCAGCCTCATTGCAGAGAATCTCCTGCGTGATCGGGAGGGCCGGGTCTGGCTGGTCGGGGAGGCTTCGGGGTCGGTGGCCTCCAATGATGTGGCCCAACGCATCGACGTCGCCGAGTTGCTGTGCACCCTTGCCCTCATCGTCGGCCCCGATCGAGCCATTCGCACCGGACGACGCGTCCTCGGGGTCCCTGACCTCGCGCGCGCCCTGCCCGCGCTGCAGCCCGTCGCACTGTCACCCCCCACACGCAAGGCCATGCGTAAGCATCGCGACCTCATGGTGCAACTGCGCGACGCCCTCGTGGAGATTGGGCCCGATGGCGACATCGCGCCCATCAATGTCGAGCGGATCAAGCCGCGCACCCTGATCATGATCGTCGTTGGCACGGTCGCGGCATACGTCCTGCTCTCCCAACTCGCACAGGTCGATCTCGCCGAGCTCGTGACGTCCGCCGGCCTGGAATGGGTGGGTGTTGCCTTCCTTGCCGCGCTCGTGACCTACGTCGGTGCAGCCTGGTCCCTCACCGGCTTTGTCCCCGAGCGGATCCCCCTGCCTCGCACGATGTTGGCGCAGGTCGCCGGTGACTTCGCCACACTCGTATCGCCCCCCACCCTCGGTGCTATCGCCATCAACCTGCGGTTCCTCACGAAGGCCGGACTGCATCCGGCACTTGCCGGAGCCAGCGTCGGCGTCTCGCAGGTCGCGGCATTCGTCATGCATCTCGTGCTCTTGCTCGTCTTTGGCATCGCCGCCGGGACCCAGGCCGACTTCACCTTTGATCCGCCCGCCTGGTCGGTCATCGTTGTCATCGTTGTCCTCATCCTCTTCCTCTCCGCCTTTGCCGTGCCTCGGCTACGGCGCTACGTCTTCGGTCGCGTGCGCCCACTGCTGCGTGAGGTCGTGCCGCGACTGGTGACCGTCGCGCAACGTCCCTTCAAACTCGTGGAGGGACTCGGCGGAATTCTGCTTCTGAATCTGGCGTACATCGTCTGTCTCATCGCCTGCGTGCGCGCCTTCGATGGTGACCTCAATGTCGCCGCCATCGCGGTTGTCTACCTCGCGGGAGCAACCATCGGTCAGGCAGCCCCGACGCCCGGCGGGCTGGGGGCGGTTGAGGCTGCCCTCGCGGCGGGACTGACGGCCGCGGGGCTCCCCGGCGGTATCGCGGTGTCTTCCGTGCTGCTCTTCCGGCTCGTCACCTTCTGGATTCCCACGGTCCCCGGCTACCTCGCATTCACGTGGCTGACGAAGCGCGACTACCTGTAGATCTGCGGCGCTCGGGTGGGTCTGGGGCAGGCACAGCGCCACCTATCGGTAGGGTCACCACATGAGTGAAGACCGCGTGACGATCACCCCCCTGACGGACGGCCCCCTGGAGGTCAAGGGTGCGGTGCGCATCAACGCCTCCGACGGCACTGACATCCGCGAGGCCGACAGCGTGTATCTCTGCCGTTGCGGCGCTTCACATAAGAAGCCCTACTGCGATGGCAGCCACAAGAAGGATGGATTCATCTCCACGGTTGAGGCCTGACGGGGCCCATTGCCTCGCATGGGGTCTACCGCCAGGCGGTGACAGCGAGGGTGAGCGCCGGCGCGATCACCAGTGCTGGCAGCAGATCGGCCACCGGGAGTCGCGACACCTGCAGCAGGTGCAGCGCGACACCAAGGAGAAGCACTCCTCCCGTGGCGGTGATGGCCGCGATGGCTGAGGCAGCCATGACAGCGCCGACCAGTGCGCCAAGGATTGTGAAGAGGCCCTGGACGATGCCGACGGCGATGGCCGAGAAGGCAACGCCCCAGCCCAGGGAGGCAGCGAAGGCAATCGATGCAAACCCATCCAGCACGGACTTCAATGCGAGTTGATCGATGCCCCGTCCCAGGCCGTCCGAGAGCGCCCCGAGGATCGCAAGCGGGCCAATGCAAAAGAGCAATGATGCGTCGACAAATCCCTCGATGAAGCGGCTGCGACGAGCATCGTCCGCACTCACCCGGCCCACGCGAGCCTGGACCCAACCACCCAGGCGCTCCACCCTGTCCTCCAGATGCAGCAGCGAGCCGATGATTCCGCCCAGGACAACCGAGCCGAGCACAATCAACAGGGGCGCAGCATCGCCGACGTCAGCAATCCAGTCGGCATCCAGGAGGGCGACAACATTGAGCGCCGCGACCACGAGGACGACGAGGCCGAGAGCCTGGGTGATGAGGTCACGGGTGCGCTGCGGCAACCTGCCGCCCACCAAGACACCCACGGCCGTGCCAACGATGATCGCTGCCATGTTGATGAGGGTGCCGAGTCCGATCACCTGCGGAGGCTAGCGGAGGCTCAGTAGTAGGGCTTGTCAGGTTCGATCTGGAGTGTCCACGCGTTGATGCCCCCGCCGACATGCACGGCATCGGAGAAGCCTGCTCCTTTGAGCACCGCCAGAACTTCCGCCGACCGGCCGCCGACCTTGCAGTGCAAGACGATGGGCTTGTCATGCGGCAGTCTCTCCAGTGCGGAACCGTCGAGAAACTCTCCCTTGGGGATGAGCACGGCCCCGTCGATCGCAACAATCTCCCATTCGACGGGTTCGCGAACATCGATCAGCATGAAGTCGCGCTCACCGCGATCGCGCTCATCGAGCATCTCCTTGAGGTCGTGGACGGAGATGGTCGAATCACGCGCAGCCTCGGCAGCCTCAGTGGAAATGGTGCCGCAGAAGGCGTCGTAGTCGATGAGCTCAGTCACGGTGGCGTTGGGGCCGCATACCGCGCAGTTGGGATCCTTGCGGATCTTCACCTCGCGGTAGTCCATTTCGAGTGCGTCGTAGACCTTGAGTCTGCCGATGAGGGAGTCGCCTACTCCGGTGATGAGTTTGATGGCCTCGGTCACCTGAATCGAGCCGATGCTCGCGCAGAGCACTCCGAGCACGCCGCCCTCGGCGCAGGACGGGACCATGCCGGGAGGAGGGGGCTCGGGGTAGAGGCAGCGATAGCAGGGGCCGTGCTCTGCCCAAAAGTCACTCGCCTGACCGTCGAACCGGTAGATGGATCCCCAGACGTAGGGCTTGCCGAGCAGGACACATGCATCGTTCACGAGATAGCGGGTCGCGAAGTTGTCGGTGCCGTCCACGATGAGGTCGTATTGCGCAAAGATCTCCATGACATTGGAGGAGTCAAGGCGTTCCTCGTGCAGGATGACGTCGACGTAGGGATTGATCTCCTTGACGGAGTCACGAGCGCTCTCCGCCTTGGATCGACCGATGTCACTCTGCCCGTGGATGATCTGGCGCTGCAGATTCGACTCGTCCACCACGTCGAATTCCACAATTCCCAGCGTGCCCACACCGGCTGCTGCGAGGTACATCAGCGCCGGGCTTCCCAGGCCGCCGGCACCAACGCACAGGACCCGGGCATTCTTCAGACGTTTCTGACCCGTCATTCCCACGTCGGGGATGATGAGGTGCCGGCTATAGCGCCGCACCTCATCGACCGAGAGTTCCGCGGCGGGCTCGACGAGCGGCGGCAGGGACATACTTCTCCTTGGTTCACGGCAATCAATGCTTAAGCGCAATGGAACTGACCTAACAACGGTACCCACGCGGCTATTCCCCTCCGGCACCGGGAGACTAGGGCCATGGGGCGTCCCGTCATCGGTCTGTCGACCTACGTCGAGCCTGCTCGCTGGGGCGCCTGGGAGGTGCCGGCGGCACTGCTGCACGAGTGGTACGTCGATGCCGTGCGTGACGCTGGCGGCCGACCAGTCCTGCTGCCCCCGGACTCCAACGACGACGACGTCCTCGACCGCATCGACGGGCTCATCCTCATCGGCGGTGCCGACGTAGGCCCGGCGAATTACGGCGCCGAGCCGCACCCCACGGTGGACGCCCCCCGCGTGGAGCGCGATGCCAGCGAGCTGCTGCTCTGTCGGGGAGCCCGGGCGCGCGACCTGCCGCTCCTGGGGATCTGCCGCGGGATGCAGGTCATGGCGATCGCCCAGGGCGGATCACTGATTCAAGACCTGCCCGACGCGGGCTACGGGCTTGTCCATCGCGAGGTGCCGGGCTCCTTCACCGAGCATGACGTGCGCTTCGCTCCCGGCTCGCGCATCGCCGACATCTATGGGGTGCCGACCCTGAGCACGAACTCGTCACACCATCAGGGCATCGCCGATCCCGGCTCCCTCGTGCCCACGGGGTGGACTCAAGATGGCCTCGTCGAGGTGCTCGAGGCTCCGGAGTCTCGCTTCGCCGTCGGCGTGCAGTGGCATCCCGAGCACCCTGACCGGCGAATCCTCGAATTACCCCTCTTCCGCGCGCTGATTGCGGCAGCCTCCGACTAGCAGCCCTCGCGCAGGCCGTCGCTGCGACCCGCGCCCAAGCAAAGGAGTCCCCATGCAGATCGATGTCCGTCACGGGCCTTCATTCGCCCTCGCCCGCTGCACGCTCGTCGCCGGTGAGCACGTCAAGGTGGAATCCGGCGCTATGGCCGCGATGAGCGACGGCATGACCCTGGACGCCAAGATGGAAGGAGGATTCCTGAAGTCGCTGGGCCGCAGCGCCCTCGGCGGCAACTCCTTCTTCGTCACGTCGTACACCAGCTCCGTCGACGGTGCCTGGGTCGATGTCGCCGCGATCCTCCCGGGTGACATCACCGTCATCGACTCCACACCCGAGCGACCACTGGCCGTGACGCGCGGGGCATGGCTCGCCAACGAGCAGAGCCTCACGATGGACACGAAGTGGGGCGGTGCCAACAACCTCTTCGGCGGCGAGGGCGGCTTCGTCTCGCGCTTCGACGGCGCGGGCAAGGTCGTCGTGGCGTCGTACGGCGCGCTCGACCAGCACGCGCTCCACGAGGGCGAGCGCTTGGTGGTGGACTCCGGTCATCTCGTGGCCTACGACGCCTACATCGCTATGCAGGCCCGCACCACGGGCGGGATCATGAAGTCCCTGAAGTCCGGCGAGGGAATCGTCGTGGAGATCACCGGTCCGGGGCTCGTGTGGACCCAGTCGCGCAACCCCAACGGCTTGGTCACCTGGCTGACCGCCGTACTGCCCTTCAGTCGCAGCTAGTCCTGCTAGAGCGGGGTGACGTAGGCGCCGGAGATCCCGCCGTCCACGAGGAAGTTCGACGCGGTGATGAAGGATGAGTCGTCCGAGGCGAGGAAGGCCACGGCAGCCGCGATCTCCTCGGGCTCACCGAAGCGGCCGAAGGGGATGTGCACGTAGCGTCGGGCCGCACGCTCCGGGTCGCTTGCAAACAACTCCATGAGCAAGGGGGTGTTCACCGGCCCGGGTGAGATCGCGTTGACGCGCACACCCTGGCGCGCAAATTGCACACCGAGCTCACGCGACATCGACAGCACCCCACCCTTGGATGCGGTGTAGGAGATCTGCGACGTCGCCGCGCCCATCGTGGCGACAAACGACGCGACATTGATGATGGATCCGCGGCCCTGCTTCAGCATGTAGGGCAGCACCGCCTTGCATCCGAGGTAGACGGAGGTGAGATTGACATCCTGGACGCGCTTCCACGCCTCTAATCCGGTGTCGAGGATGGAGTCATCATCCGGGGGTGAGATCCCCGCGTTATGGAAAGCGATGTCGATGGACCCGTAGATCTCAACGGCCACCCTGTACATGCGCTCGTTGTCCTCCGGAGACGTCACATCCGCGCGTACGAACGTGCCCCCCACCTCGCGTGCCGCGACCTCACCCGCCGACTCGTCCATATCGGCAATGACGACATTCGCTCCTTCACTGGCCAATCGCTGGGCCGAGGCAAAGCCGATACCGCTGGCTCCCCCGGTGATGAGAGCGGTTCGGCCGACAAGGCGACGGCAGACAGCATCGGACATGGCTTACTCCTCCGTAAGGATCAGTCGGTGGCGATGAAGACGTTCTTGGTCTCGGTGAATGCCATGGGTGCATCCGGGCCGAGTTCGCGGCCGAGACCGGAGCGCTTGAAACCTCCGAAGGGCGTCCAGTAGCGCACCGAGGAGTGCGAGTTGACCGACAGGTTGCCAGACTCCACGCCGCGCGTGACACGCAGCGCGCGACCGATGTCGCGGCTCCAGATGGAGCCCGAGAGTCCGAAGTCAGAGTCGTTGGCCATACGGATGGCATCGGCTTCGTCCTCGAAGGGCATGACGGCGACGACCGGGCCGAAGATCTCCTCGCGGTACGCGCGATCGCTCTCCGACGACGGCACGATCACCGTGGGCGGGAACCACCAACCCGGTCCGTCGGGGCACCTGCCACGAAAGGCGACCTGGGAGTCGTCGATGTACGCCGCGACACTCTCGCGGTGAGCCGCGGTGATGAGCGGCCCCATCTCGGAGGAGTCGAGCGCGGGGTCCTCCACGCGCACTCCCGCCACGGCCGGCTCGAGCAAGCCCATGAAGCGATCGAAGACCGAGCGCTCCACAAGGATGCGCGAGCGCGCGCAGCAGTCCTGCCCGGCGTTGTCGAAGACGCCGTACGGCGCGGCCGCCGCCGCGCGCTCAAGGTCAGCGTCAGCGAAGACGATGTTGGCGCTCTTGCCACCGAGTTCGAGCGTCAGGCGCTTGATCTGCGGCGCACAGCCGGCCATGATCTGCTCGCCCACCTCGGTCGATCCGGTGAAGACGACCTTGCGTACGAGAGCATGAGTGACGAAGCGGTCACCGACCACCGACCCCTTGCCCGGGATAACGGTGAAGACTCCCTCGGGGATTCCCGCCTCGAGGGCGAGCTCTCCGAGGCGGATCGCCGTGAGCGGCGTGACCTCGGCGGGCTTCAGCACGACCGTGCATCCCGCGGCCAATGCGGGTGCGAATCCCCAGACTGCGATCGGCATGGGGAAGTTCCAGGGGACGATGATGCCCACGACGCCGATGGGCTCGTGGAAGGTCATGTCGACGCCGCCGGCCACGGGGATCTGGCGGCCGAAGAGGCGCTCCGGAGCGCCGGCGTAGTAGGCCAGCACGTCGCGGACGTTGCCCGCCTCCCAGCGCGCATTGCCGATGGTGTGGCCGGAGTTGGCGACCTCTAGTTGGGCAAGCTCCTCGATGTGGTCCTCGACTACCTGACTGAAGCGGCGGAGTAATCGGGCCCGGTCACCCGGCGACACGGCACGCCACGCAGGGAAGGCATCGTGCGCGCGTGCGATGAGTGCGTCGACCTCCTCCACGGGAGTCGGGTCGATGTCAGCGATCTGCACCCCGGTGACGGGGCTGATGACGGTAGTCACAGTCGCTCGAACCCCCGGTAGCGCTCCCAGTCCGTCACGTCACGGCCGAACGCCTCCAGCTCCACGCGCCCCATCCTGGCGTAGTGGGCCTGGACCTCCTCGCCGAAGGTCTGACGCACCCAGTCCGACTCCTCCCAGAGCTGCACCGCCCGGGCGAGGCTGTCCGGCACACGGGTTGCATCGGCGACATAGGCATTACCTTCGAAGGCCGGCTCGAGCTCCAGACCCCGCTCAATGCCGTCGAGTCCCGCCGCGATGATGCCGGCGGTCGCGAGGTAGGGGTTGACGTCGCCCCCCGGGACGCGATTCTCCAGGCGCAACGAGGCACCATGGCCGACGAGACGCAGTGCGCACGTGCGATTGTCGCGACCCCATTTGATCGCGGTCGGCGCGAAGGAGCCCTCGACGTAGCGCTTGTAGGAGTTGATCTGGGGGGCGAAGAGCAGCGTGAGCTCCTCCATGTGGGCAAGTTGGCCGGCGATGAAGGACCGACCGAGCGCGGACATGCCGTCTGCGGCGGCATCGTCGGCCATCACCATCGAACCGTCGAGCCCGCGGAAGGAAAGGTGGATGTGGCAGGAGTTGCCCTCGCGCTCGTTGTACTTGGCCATGAACGTGAGCGAGACATCCTCCTGCGCCGCGATCTCCTTGGCACCCGTCTTGTAGATCGTGTGGCGATCGCAGGAGACGACCGCCTCGTTGTACTTGAAGGCGATCTCATGCTGGCCGAAGTTGCACTCGCCCTTGGCGCTTTCCACCTCGAGTCCCGCCCCGGCCATGCCCAGGCGGATACGCCGCAGCAGCGGCTCGACTCGAGCGCCACCGAGGATGGAGTAGTCAACGTTGTAGAGGTTGGCGGGCGTGAGATCGCGGTAGCCGGCCTCCCACGCCTCCTCGTAACTGTCGAGGAAGACGATGAACTCGAGTTCCGTACCGACGTACGCCGCCATCCCCGCATCAGCCAGTCGCGCCGTCTGCCGCTTGAGCACCTGGCGGGGTGACGCGACGACGTCTGAGCCGTCCTCCCGGAGGACGTCGCAGAGGACTCCGACAGCTCCCTCCTGCCACGGGATGCGATGCAGGGTGGTCAGATCCGGTCGCATCACCATGTCGCCGTAGCCTGAATCCCACGACGACATGGCGTAGCCCGAGACGGTGTTCATGTCGATGTCCACCGCGAGGAGGTAGTTGCAACCCTCCGTGCCATGGGCGAGCGTGTCATGGACGAAGTGGTCCGCATGGATCCGCTTGCCCTGCATGCGGCCCTGCATGTCCGTGATGCCGACGACCACCGTGTCGATGAGGCCTTCGTCGACCTCACGCCGCAGGGTGTCGACGTCCAGGGGCACCGGACGAGCCATGACGACCTCCCGTATGGAGCACGAATCCGGACGGAAAAGGTCCGGGGCGAGGGTTGACCCCTCGCCCCGGACCTTACTCAGGATCCGTGGGTCATTCCTTGGGTGGGAAAAACTCCTCCGCGCCTGACTCCTCAAGGGTCTCGACGACGTCGTAGCCCTCCGACTCAGGATGCCCGTGGACGCCGCCCGAGACGGCGTACTCCTCCTCCGGCGAAAGCACCAGTCGCTTTCGACCGAAGATCGCGAAGAGCAGGAGTCCGACCACGTAGACGACCGCCACCCACACCACGACCGCCCGGTAATCCGCGTTGAAGGGCATGAGGATGAGCGTGACCAGGGCGATGATCCCCGCGATGAGGGCACCCACGATGCCCACCGGGCTGCGGTAGGGACGCGACACATTGGGCAACTTCCGGCGCAGGATGAGGAAGGCGACCATCTGGAGGATGTAGGCGATCACCGCACCGAACACCGCGATGAGCAGCAATGCATTCGCCGCATTGACATACGGTGCCTCTTCCCCGCCGTACGCGACGGCGCCGAGGCCGAAGATGAGCCCGACGCCCACCACGGCACTCGCGATGAGTGCGACGTAGGGCGTCTTGCGCGCACCCGTGAGCGATAGGAACTTCGGGTAGTACCCCGCACGGGAGAGCGAGTAGACATTGCGCCCTGCGGCGAACATGATGCCCTGGAAGGACGCGATGAGTCCGGCAAGAGCCATAAGCGACAGCAGGGCCGCGATATCACTGTTCGGGAATATGGCACGGAAACCGTCAAGGATCGGTTCGCCGCTCTCCGAGATCGCGGCGGCTCCCAGCACGCCGGGATTGAGAATGAGGACCAGCAGGGCTGTGACAAGCAGCGTGAACATGCCGGCGATGGAGCCTCGTGGGATGTCCTTGGCCGGGTCGTGGGTCTCCTCGGCTGCGAGAGGAAGCTCCTCAATGCCCAGGAAGAACCAGATGGCGAAGGGAAGAGCCAGGAAGATCCCGAGGAACCCGTAGGGCAGGAAGGTGCTTCCCCCCGCCTCCGGCACGATGTCGAAAAGGTTGTCGACGCTGAACTTCCCCGAGAAGAGAGCCGAGACGAAGAAGATCGCCAGGACCCCCAGGGAGATGATGGCGATGACAAAGGCGAATCGGAAGGACGCCGCCGCGCCCGCGGTATTGAGAGCCACGAAAATCACATAGATGATGACGACCCAGAGGAGGATCGGCAAAGAGATGTCAAAGAGCTCTACGAAAATGGCGTCGGCGTAGAGAGCCGCGAAGGTGCCCACCACCGCGGTCGTGATGACGTATTCGACCGTCTCCGCAAATCCGGTGATGAACCCTCCCCAAGGGCCCATGGCGGAACGGGCGAACGAATAGGCGCCACCGGTGTGCGGCATCGCCGCACTCATCTCCGCGATGCTGTAGATCATGAGCACGTACATCAGGCCGATGACGAGAGTGGCAATGAGCATGCCGCCCCAGCCAGCGTTGCCGATGCCGAAGTTCCAGCCGGAGAAATCCCCGGAAATGACCGCCGCGACACCCAATCCCCAGAGCGCTCCGGCTCCGGCGTAGCGCTTGAGTCCGCGCTTCTCGAAGTACTCCGCTCCCGCGTGCGTATATTGCACGCCGGAAACCGAC
>ERZ888423.437-NODE-437-length-42637-cov-8.500047_pt1 | contig 42637 bp, 33 predicted proteins | sample MGYA00520523_ERZ888423 | MGnify/ENA primary metagenome ERZ888423 (study PRJEB32303, sample SAMEA104408611) | aquatic metagenome | biome: Brackish water; feature: Pelagic; material: water | place: Baltic Sea | collected 2014-06-08T10:24:00 | depth 30,27 m ... | reverse complement strand
CGCTCGAGCTGCTTGACGGTTTTCTCCTCATCCCAGCGCACTACTGAGCGTTGGGCCATAAAGGGCCAAATCCTGTCCACCCCAAGCTCGGTCAGCTTTTGGACAATCAACTCGGGCCGCTCCCCTTTGACCACAGCAAACCCAACGGTCACCGGATACTCGGGAGCTAGTTCTTGATGCGTCTCGCCAAGCGCCTCTAGCTCATGGCTTGCTGAAAATGCGCAAGACCGCCAGCCTCCCGCTCCGTCGGTAGCGCACACTTCCTGACCAACCCGTAGCCGGAGTACCCGCTGCAGATGATGCAGGTCATCGGGTTCAAGCTCGGGGGAATCTAGGTTGCTCACCAGGACCTGAGCGGCGGCAGACCTCCACGGCGTGAGCCCTGCTACAGACTCCACGTTCAGCCTCAGTTCTTGAACGCGGTCTTGAACCGACTAAAGAAACCCTCATCAGCAGGAGCCACCTCTTCACCGCGCACCTCGGCAAAGCGGCGAAGCAGGTCTTCTTCTTCAAGTTCAAGCTTGCGCGGGATCTCGACTCCAACCCGGACCAACAGGTCTCCTCGCCCATTTCCATGCAGGCGGGGAACGCCACGACCCTTCATCTTGAAGACCTTGCCCACTTGTGTTCCGCGAGGAACGACTAGTTCCTCCACCCCATCAAGGGTTTCGAGCGCAATATTTGCACCAAGAGTTGCCTGCACCATCGAGATATCTAACTCTTCGACAAGGTCATCGCCGTGACGTGCAAAGCGCTCATGCGGCTTGACACGCAAGCGGACATACAAGTCACCTGCAGAACCTCCGCGCATGCCAACAGCGCCGCGTCCAGTCAGTCGCAACGTTGAACCCTCGTCCACTCCTGCCGGCACGTCCACCGTGTAGGTCTTTTCTTCGATCAGGCGACCCGCACCGCTGCAAACCTGACAAGGAGATGCAATGACTTGGCCTTGACCACCGCAGCGGCGACACACCGAGGCAGACACAATCTGACCGAGCACGGTCTGACGCACAATGCGCACTTCGCCGGTACCACCGCAATCGCCGCACTGCACTGCCGAACTGCCCGGCTCTGCACCAGTGGAATTGCACTCCTCGCAGGAGACTGCCGTTCGCACAGTCACATCGCACTGGCAGCCGAACACTGCGTCGGTGAATTCAAGAACCGTCTGCACGTCTAGGTCTTCGCCTGGAGGCGGTCCTGCTGGGCCGCGGCTCCGGCCACCTCCCCCACCAAAGGGATTATTCCCCCCAAAGAATGAGTCGAACAGGTCGCCTAATCCGCCAGCACCACTGCCAAACGGGTCAGACATGTCGAACCCGTTTGAACTCCCGTAGCGGTCATAGCGATCACGCTTAGCGGGATCGGATAGGACCTCATACGCAGCCGAGAGTTCTTTGAATCGGGTTTCTGCGTCTGGGTCATCGGGGTTGGCGTCAGGGTGAGACTCACGCGCCAAACTTCGATAGGACTTCTTGATCTCTTCGGGGGTTGCATCGCGACCCACTCCAAGAATTTCGTATAGATCAGCCACACTTAACCTTCAGTTAGTAGACGACTCAACCGCTGGCTCACTAACGCCACAGCCGACAGAGTCTCGGGGTAGTTCATTCGAGTAGGGCCAAGTACCGCAATGGCCCCAACAGATTCTCCGCCCACCTGATACGGGGCGACCACTAGTGAACAATCAGCTAGCGGGGCAACGCCACTCTCGGAGCCAATTGACACGGCCAGACCGCCGTCAACGAGCTCCTTCAGCAAACTCACCACCACAAACTGCTGTTCCAGAATTCCGAGCACGGCCTCGATTGTTTCGCGTGCGTCAAAGGAGCCCGCAATTCGTGAGCGACCATCCACAAACATGTGCTGGCCCTCTGCCTCGGCAGCTTCTCGCAACGCACTCACCGCTGCTGCAGCTAGTGCCGCGCCTTCTTGCTGCGGCACTGCGAGCTTGGGAGTCGGTGCGTGCAGGGAGGAGCCAACCATGCGGTCATTGACTAACGCGTGTGCTGCGCTGAGCTCTGACGGAGTGACGTCTTGGTCTAGCTCCATCGTGCGTTTCACGATGGCACCGTTACTCATAACCATCACTGCCAAAATGGTTCGTGGGGACAAGTCGACGAGTTGTACAGACCGAACGGTAGACACCTCGTTCGCTTCTCCCACAACCACGGCAGCCGTTCCGGTCACATCTGAGAGCAAGCGGCTAGTTTCGGCGAGCATCTGCTCAAGCTCACCATGAGTCGTGGCAAAGAAATCGCGAACCAATCGAACGTTCGTAGGGCTCAACGACTCGGTTCCAGTCAGGGTGTCAACAAAAAACCGGTACCCCTTCTCGGTCGGGATTCTTCCGGCGCTGGTATGGGGCTGCACCAGATAGCCCTCACGCTCGAGCTGAGTCATGTCGTTGCGAACCGTTGCCGAGGAAACCGCAACCTCAGTCCGAGCAGACACCGTTGACGAACCCACTGGTTGGGCGGTCTCGATGTACTGCTGAACCACGGCACGCAGGATCGCGGACTTTCGGTCGTCGAGCATTGGCAGTCAGTCTACGCGAGTGCCAGCACCGAACCGAGATCGGGGGCAGTCAGTCCTCTAACTGCAGCGCAGAAGTAAAGGCCTCGGAGGGAACCTCAACTCGGCCCAGGCTCTTCATCCGCTTCTTGCCCTTCTTCTGCTTCTCGAGCAGCTTGCGCTTTCGAGAAACGTCACCGCCGTACAACTTGGCCGTGACATCTTTGCGATAGGCCTTGATGGTCTGGCGACTCAGAATTTTGGCACCAATGGCTGCCTGAATCGGCACATCGAACTGCTGACGAGGAATCAGTTCCTTCAGCTTGTCAGCCATTTTTTTGCCGTAGTCATAGGACTTTGAGCGGTGAATGATCGAGCTAAATGCGTCAATAGGTTCGCCTGCAATCAGAATGTCAACCTTGACCAGGTCTCCTGGTTCATAGCCAATTGGCTCATAGTCCAAGCTGGCATAACCCTGGGAGCGGCTCTTCATCTGATCGAAGAAGTCAGTTACCACCTCGCCGAGCGGCATGCGGTACTGAATCTCGAGCCGCTCCGGGGAGAGGTATTCCATCTTGACCATCTCGCCGCGGCGGGTCTGGCAGAGATCCATGATCGTTCCCGTAAAGGCCGAAGGCGTAATGATTGTCACCTTCAGATAAGGCTCAAGCACTTTCTGAATCGATGACGGGTCCGGCAGATCAGCGGGATTATCGATTGCAATCTCTTGGCCATCAGTGCGCAGCACTCGGTACTCAACAGAGGGCGCAGTCGCAATCAGATTCAGGTCGTATTCGCGCTCGAGGCGTTCCCGCACAATCTCCATGTGCAACAAGCCGAGGAATCCGCAGCGGAACCCAAACCCGAGAGCACCAGAAGTTTCTGGCTCGTAGGTAAACGAACTGTCATTGAGTCGCAGCTTTTCTAAGGATTCGCGCAAGTCCTCGAACTCATCTCCCTCGACTGGGTACAGCCCACAAAACACCATCGGCTTGGGGTCCTGATACCCATCTAGTGGCGCTGCAGCTTGTCGCGAAGCCTCGGTCACGGTCTCGCCCGAGCGGGCCTCTCCAACGTCTTTGATGCCTGCAATCAGATATCCAACCTCGCCAGGGCCGAGTTCTGGCACTGGATCATTATCGGGAGTGCGCACTCCGACCTCGAGTGCTTCATAGGTTGAACCCGCCTGAATAAATCGAAGCTTTGCGTGGGTTTTGAGCCGGCCGTTCATCACTCTGATCGAACTCACCACGCCGCGGTATTGGTCAAAGTGCGAGTCGAAGATCAGTGCTTGGAGTGGCGCATCGGCATCGCCAACTGGTGCAGGTATGCGATCGACTACGGCGTCGAGCAGTTCCTTGACTCCTTCGCCAGTCTTTGCCGAGATGCGCAGAATCTCATCAGCAGGAATCCCTAGGACCTGCTCGATCTCTGCTGCATAGGTGTCAGGGTCTGCAGCAGGCAGATCAATTTTGTTCAGCACCGCCACGATTTCAAGGTCGTTTTCAAGGGCGAGATAACAGTTGGCCAAGGTTTGCGCTTCGATCCCCTGTGATGCGTCCACTACCAGAATGACTCCCTCGCAGGCCGCTAAAGAACGAGAAACCTCGTAGCCAAAGTCCACGTGACCAGGTGTGTCAATCAGGTTGATGACATGGCTTCCATGCTCAAGACGTACTGACTGCAGCTTGATCGTGATGCCACGCTCACGCTCAATATCCATTGAATCGAGGTACTGGGCTCGCATGTCTCGGGGGTCTACTGCGCCACAAATCTCGAGCATGCGATCAGCCAGCGTGGACTTGCCATGGTCGATATGAGCGATGATCGAGATGTTTCGGAGGCGAGGAAGATCAGTCACGGTCTGTCCATTCTGGCCGCTTCTGAGCCCATGTTCTGCATCGCACCGCGAGTTTCCTTCTCGCGAAGATGACTCCGGCGCTTCAGGTGGCTATCCTCTACAGGTTCCCGAATGGCTGGTTCAGCTGTCCACTTGGGACTGCAACAGAACCGAAGTTGCAGGTACACCTTCACTACAGAATCGAATAGAGACAGCCCCTCATGGCGAACATCAAAAGCCAGATCAAACGTAACCGCACCAATGAACTAGCGCGTGAGCGCAATAAGGCCGTTCGCTCCGAGGTCAAGACTCGCGTCAAGCACGCCGAGTTGGCCATCGCAGAAGGCGCCGAGAACGCAGAAGAGTTGACCAAGGTTGCCGTTCGCGCAATCGACAAGGCCACTTCAAAGGGCGTGTTTCACAAGAACGCTGCAGCACGACGCAAGTCACGTTTGACTCGCACCCGTGCAGAGTCCGTAGCTAGCTGAACTGTCCCATCGGGTTGACTGTCCCATCGGGTTGATGAGGCTTCAGGCTTCGCTACATCTTTCCGACTGCAGTTATCGGCGATTTTTACCCGAGGCCGAAAGTGCTGCGAGCCGAGCTACGAGCGTCTCGAGCAAGAGTTCCCCTGGCTGATCGGTTCGGCCACGAAGGTCGACATCGGTTGCGGCCACGAGTTTGATGCACCTTGACAGCTTGGCCGTGCCAAGCTTTTTGCTCTGAGTGAGCGCCTTTTTTGCTGGAAAGGTCGAGCCCTTCATACCCAACAGCGCTGCGGCTTGCTTGTCATCGCGAACCCCGCTGCCATCTAGGCGCAACATGCGCTCTACATGCGTTTGCAGGGTGACCATCACTTGCAACGGGTGCCGGTCCCCTCCAGCGAGCATCCGCTGAAGTTTTTCAACTGCCTCTGCAACGCGACCTCCATCAATTGCATCGGTGAGTTCCCATGGCGGTACGGCGCCAGCATTCCCAAGGTACGGCTCAAGGTCCTCAGGGCTGATTTCTTCGTTGCCAAAGGTGGCCTCGAGCACCGTCAAAATTCCTGCCAACCGACTGAGATCTTCTCCAAGTTGTTCAACGAGTACGCGTTTCGCTCCGCTACTCAAACACACAGCAGAGGCAGCGAGCTGATCATCAACCCACATCGACCTCCCCTTACCGCCTGGCAGGCCACAGTCATGAATTTCACCGCCAGCGTCTTTGATTGCTTGGCTGAGTTTCTTTGGAAGCGGCGAGGTGCGGGTGCCTGGGGCGACTGCCTTTTCCCAGATGAGCACCAGCGTTGACTCAGGAGCTGGATTCTCTAAATACGCAAGCACTGCAGCGAGTTCATCGGTTGAGAACCTGGCACAGTTACGGGCAACAACGACTCGTGACCCGAACATCGACATCGTGGTGGCGGCCATGATCACCTGACTCATCGGGTAGTCATCTCCGCTGAAGGTGTCGAGCAGTTCAGTACGGTCACCCTCGCCAATGAGTCGGGTCACCAACTCGCTTGCGGCAGTGCCAAGTAGGACCTCATCGCTCCCTTTGAGGAGGTACACCGGAGAGTTTGTTGCTGTTTGAGTTGGCATCAGGAGGCTCGCAGTGCAGATTGGTCGCTGCTGTCGGGATCCTCCGAATGGGCTTGCAACAGCGCTGCCAGAATGTCGGCCGTTCTGCGAGCACCAACTACATCGTGAGCTCGTAGCACCCGACAGCCCTTGGCAATACCGAGGGCATGTGCGGCGTGGCTGGCCTGACGGCGGTCAGTGACCTCGGTGCCAAGCAGCGCTCCTAAAAATCTCTTGTTTGAAGCCGAGAGAAAGGTTGCGTAGCCGAGCGCTGCTAGGTGCTCGGAAGAACGCAACAACTCGAGCGACTGCGGCTCGGTTTTGCCAAGATCCATGCCGTCATCAACCATGATTCGTTGATGCGGGATACCAGCCGCAAGCGCTGCCTCGGCGCGACCCTGAAGAAATGCCCGTACCTCTACCTGCAGATTCTCGTAGACCGGTTCTGGATCAGGAATACGTGGGCCGAGGCGTATATGCGTGGCCACCACGCTGGCATCGAACTCTGCACAGATCGGCAGGTAGTCAGGGTGTGCAAATCCAGAAATGTCGTTTCCTACTGAAGCTCCGGCCGAGAGCGACTCGCGCAGAACCACAGGGTTCCAGGTATCTACCGAAATTGGCAGATCGAAACGCGAGCGGAGCGCCGCAATTGCGGGCACTACCCGCTCGAGCTCCTCCTCGGTTGAAACCTCGGGGCCAGGGCCAGCCTTGACTCCACCTACGTCAAGAAAATCTGCCCCGTCTCGCACAAGGCCATCGGCCTTTTCTAAGAATCCATCAAAATCGAAGTATTGCCCGCCATCAAAAAACGAGTCAGGGGTTCGGTTCAGGATTCCCATAACTAAAGCTCGGTAGGTGATGTCGAAGGAGTAAGCCGCTCCGAGCTCGAGAATCATGTTTCAGAAGCTACACGCGCTAGCGGACAGCAGGACTCGCGGCTCGGCCAGTCGGCGTTGTTTCCGTGCAGGATCTCTAAGCGCTACAACTTGCGCTCCTCCAGCACTCCAAGTTGTCATGCCAATTGGAGTCATTCCCGGAGGGCTGCGCTCACCCACTGACAGAAGTCGACGGACCTGAAACTGTTGGGCGACTACTTGAGCAGTTCGGGTGGCAGCGCTTCCAGGTTCGGCCACAACGATGTCCAGCCTGCGCACCCCAGCAGCCCACAGGGATTCGAGCAGGTCACCCGCATTCGCGGAAGGTCCAACTGCTAGCACCTGACCGCCACAGGTGCCGACCCAGAGCGTTGCCCCAGCAGTTAGGTCGCTCTCCCCGGCCGCTAGGTGTGTTGGGCGAATAGCTATGAGGAGCAGCGACAGCGCTAAACATCGCGCGAACAGCCTCAGAGATTGTTTGAATCTGGCGGGTATCGCTAGCTCTGCAAACCTGTGACTTGAGAGCAGTAACAGCAACAGTCCTGCAACCCCAAGTAGCAGCAGTTGGAATGGCCGCAACAATGGCAGGGCAGATTGTGAACCCCGTCTGGCTACCCATCCAATCCACCGAACCAACAATTCGGACGGTATCTGCACTAGCTGAGCCAAGGGGTTGCGAATCAGCCCCGCCCCCAGACCAACCGTCACCCCGAGCATCATGACTAGGCCTGCTGCCGGAACGGCCAACAGATTGGCCGGCGTCGCAACAGCGGGAATCCCGCCAGCAAGCGCAACCAGAACTGGAGCAGTAGCTACCTGTGCTGCCAGCGTGACTGCAAGCGGAAGCCGAAACCAAGCTGGCCCAGGTAAACGATCTGCTAGCGGACGTGCCATCACCAATAATCCCGCTGTTGCAGCAATCGAGAGTTGAAACCCGATCGAATGAACCAGGAGTGGATCAGTGATGACGAGCGCAATGATCGTCATGGAAAGGACCCGCAATCCGCTGGCCAATCGGCCTGCTGCAACCGAACTCAATGCAATTGCAGCCATGACTGCTGCGCGCAAGACCGAGGGTTCTCCTCGAGTCACGATTGCAAACATCGCTAGCAAGAGCACCCCGAAGAAGACCTGAAGTCGTAGTGGCATTCGGCGGAGAACAGGTGCTGCCACAGCAAGAAGGAATGCGACGTTTTGCCCTGACACAGCAAGCAAGTGACTCAGACCCGAGGCTTGAAACCGGAACTTCAGGATCTCTGATTGCCCACGGTCATCTCCGAGAACCAGACCCAGATAGAGCGAGCGTTGCTCCTCTGGGAAGGAGTCAGCCCCAGCAGAGACCCTGCTGTGAACTGCATTCGCAAGTTGGTACCACGGTGCAGTTGTGCCTCCAACCTTGACTGAATTGAGCTGCAGTCGCCCAGCTAGGTGGCGGGCTTGTACCCATCCGGCGGGGGCACCGCGCAGTTCGCTGACCCGCCCAGTTACTTGCACATGCTCCCCCATCATCATCGGACGAACCACCGCTGAATCCTGTATCGGCACCGTGGCGAGATAGCGGCGGCCATCCACGCTCAGCAGGAGTTGGGTCCCAAACATTTGCGGCTCGGGGTCGGCCATGAGTTGCCCCAAGCCGCTCACGCTCGAAGGCAACGGAGCATGCAGCGCTTCGAGTGAGGCATTGCCCCGGGCGCACACAATCAGTATGAGGCCAAGTGACAGCAGCACCGGGTTGCGCAGCATGAGTCCAACAAGGAACACCACTGCCGCAAAGGCCAGAGAGATTCTTGGAGAGAAGAACGCAGCACCGCATATCAGCGCTGCGCTGAGTGCCATCCATCGATCAGTCACGGCACCGAGTCGAACTCAGACCGTAATGAGTTCACGAAGCGCTTCGAACTTGGCGTCACCGATGCCGCGCACATCAAGAAGTGCCTCGATGGATTTGAAGCTTCCCTCTTTGTCACGGAATGCGAGGATGGCCTGAGCTGTTGCTGGTCCAACCCCTGGCAGTGTCTCGAGTTGTTCGAGAGTGGCAGTGTTCAAGTTCACAGGACCGGCAACTTCGCCAGCGCCAGATCCAACCCCGGCCGATCCGGCAGCACTTGCTCCGCCAGCAGATGCGCCCGAGGCTGCACCTTGAACAACGGGGACCTGCACTGGGTTTGGCTGACCGAGAGTCGGAATCATGACCTGTGACCCATCGATCAGAGTGGCCGCAAGATTCACGCGATTGGAGTCAGCATCTGGGCGCAGACCTCCGGCAGCAGCTACGGCATCAACCACCCGAGACCCGTTCGGAAGCTGCACCACGCCAGCCGACAGGACTGCACCTGCAACATGCACAAACACGGGACCTGTAGCCGCAGATTGACCGCCGACGGGAGCTTTGATTCCTGCTTCAGCCGGATCCGCTACGCCAGCCGAAGGGGCAGCCTGATCTGAAGGGCTGCTGCTCGCAATCGGAAGGCGATCATCTAGCGAAGCCGGCCGCCGTAGTGAGGTCCACCCAAGGCCAAGTGCGACCAAGGCAACGAGAGACACGACGGCTGCCAGCTTTCGTAGATCTACTTGGGGCATCCGCTCCTGCAACCACTCCTGCAACCGCTGGAGCATCCCCTGTCGACCCCAGGGGGACTTTGACATATGAGATGGTCGCGCTGACATGTCATGGGGTTGATCTTGCTGCGCGTTTGGCAGTTGACCCTGAGCATCCATGCTGTGTTCCGGCGGAGCAAAAGGGCTTGCGGCCTCTGTGCGTGAGCGGCGGTACATGGGCCTGCGTGTTTGCTCCCGGGCTAGGGCCTCGAGGACCTCTGCTGCGCGGGTAGGCGTCCTTGTTTGCATGGTTCCTCGGTTTGACCTGCTGAAAACAAGGGGAAGGCTTCAGAACCTAACGAATGCGCCGTTCAGGTAGTAGCGCTGAGACCGGGTATCACTCCCCTGTCGGCAGAATCGGCAAGACTTCCTTGATGGAGATTCTTTGCAAACACACCTTTGATGCGCCGATCGAAGCCTGCTGGGACATGTTCCACGATCCAGCTAGCCACGAGGCCAAGTTCATTGCCATGGGCCACCGAGATTTAGAGGTCATCAGCTGCGATGAAACGGAGACATCGTTGCGCATTGTCATCGATCGGCTTGTAGATGTAGAAGTGCCGGGGTTCGCAAAGCGGATCATCAAACCCACCAATACCTTGAGATCAACTGACGAGTGGCGAAGCAATGGGGACGGCACCTATTCGGGAAACTTCGAACTCGTTACCAAAGGCGTGCCAATTCAGATCACTGGCAGCACTGCCCTTGCACAAGCACCGGGCAAGAAATCGGCAACACATACCCTGTACGAGGTGCGCATCGAACTTTCGGTAAACGTCCCGCTCATCGGTGGGAAGATCGCCAACTTCTCAAAGGGAATCGTGACTGATCAGCTTGAGATGGAGTTCAAGCTTGGCGACGACTGGCTGGCTTCGCACTGACATCAGCCCAGACGCCACAGGCTTTCCACAGGAGCTTTGCTGCTGGAGTCATGAGTCCAAGCTCGGTGCAAGTGCGTCGAGTCTTGGCTACTGACTCAGCCAGAACCGCTCGTTGGTCTGGGTGGCGCAGTGACTGTCGAACCTGCTTGCGTGGCACTCCAAAAGCTTTGAGCAAACTAGGACGCGGATACACCATCATTCTTGCCATTGACCCGAAGAGCAGCGGGGCAAAGAGCGCTAGTGCATGGCGACGCGTTGCCGAGAGCTGCGGAACAGTCCGCTTGAGATAGTTGCGGGCAAAGGAGAGGTGGCGAGCCTCTTCGGTCAGATGAATCCTGGTGATGCGCTCGAGCAGCGGGTGCAGATCATGACCGGCAAGACTGCGCCGCTGCAGGTAATCAACTGGATCCTCTCCGCCAAGAACAAACATGAAGAACAGCGCCGGGCGAGTTCTGGAACAACGCAATGCAAAACCGGATCCGAGTTTTTCATCCCGTCGCAGTCCCTTGACGTTGGTTCCGGATCGATTGATGAACTCTTGGAACATCAGCGTGTGCTGTGACTCTTCAATCACTTCGTGATGCATGTAGCGAAACTCGACTGCGCCATTTGGCAGCCAGAATGCATGAGTCAGGAGTCCTCGTTGCAGGACGTTTTCAAACTCGCCGCCCACCTTCATGGCTGTGGCATATCGAGCAAGACCGAATGCAGCCTGCACCTGCGGAGTCTGCGACTTGTACCAGTCCGTTCGAGCAACGCATTCCCAATCGGGCAATTGAAAGCGACTGTCATGTGGGTCGATCGCCATCTCGGGTGAGTCCCAAGCCACATCCGCATAGGCATCGTGGTTTTTCTCCACCGATTGCCGACTCAGCCGTGCAACTAGTGCGGCAAAGGCAGATGTATCGGCCTGCGGAACAAGTGGAGTGTCTGCAAGAGTCGCCGGTGCAGTGGGGTTCATGCAAGCATCTTTACAGTGTTCGATGTAAACGTCAATAGTCAATGTCTCAGTTACAAATGTGACATTGGTCAATGATATAATAAATATCTGATGGATGACTCAAGCAGCAGCGCAATGGCCGAGGTCCTATGAGTGGAACAAATGCAGAACCCACGACATTTCGAATCGACGAGTTGGCAGGCCTCGCCGAGACCACCGTGCGCAATGTGCGCGCCTACCAAGACAGGGGCTTGATTCCCCCACCCCAGCGATTGGGACGCGTTGGGCTGTACTCCTCTGAGCACCTAGCTCGGCTTCGACTGATTTCGAGCATGCTCGACCGGGGTTACTCGCTGTCGAACATTGGCGAACTCTTCGAGGCCTGGGAGCAAGGGCACGATATCGGCGAGTTGCTTGGATTCGAAGCAGCCCTAGCGGCCCCTTGGAGTACCGAGGCAGAAGTGACGCTCAGCCTCGAGGAACTGAGCGAGCGCTTTGGTGACCTAGTACAGGTCGACACGCTGAGCGAGGTTGAGCAACTAGAACTCTTCGAATTCGATGGGGAGCAGGTTCGAGTGAAGAGCCCACGCCTACTCGAGGCCGGCGCGGCGCTCGTGGCTGCAGGGGTGACGGTGCCCGCAGTAGTGGGGCATGCACTTGCGCTTCGAACCGATATTGAGCGAATTGCCGAACGTTTCGTCGACCTTGTGAAGGCTGAGATTATTGACCCTCTCGGCGAGCCCATCCCGACCGATGAACTCCCCCGGCTGACCGAGTTGGTGACGCGCCTTAGACCCCTTGCCGAGCAAGTTGTCGACGCTGAACTTGCCCGCGCAATCGACCGGCAGGTCAGAGCACGTCTGAGCGAGACAATGGACCGCCTAGCAGCACAAGCACCGACCGAAGACGGGCGGACAGAAGACGGCATAGAAGCTGACTTGGAGTTTGGTCAGGGTCAGCCCGCAGCCTCGTAGCTCAAAACAGCTTGGCAGTGAGCTTTCGCCGCCATTGTGCCTTGGCGGGGTCCTCGTCATCCATCAACTCAAGCAAGTCGACGAACTGCTGCCGATCAGCCTCATTGTCCTTGGCAGTATCGAGCAATTGTGTGAGTTGCGCTGCAACCTGCTCGGCACCTACTGAGCCGGTTCGGGCCAAGGCAGCCACTCGGCGCGTCGCCGGCGACTCTGGAATTTTCTCCAGTAGCGCAAGTGCTTCTTGTGGCTGCTGTTCGGTAACGAGCAACTCTGCAAGTGCAACAATCACCTCGGCGTTACCCGGCTCGAGCTCGAGTGCAACCCGAAGCGATGACTCATCACCAGCCGACAGCAGCCGCGAAAGCTCTGTCTCTTCCTCAGCGGGAATCAGCTTGTTCACAAAGGCGGCAACCTCGGACTCTGGCAACGCACCCATGAACTGATCAACCGGTTGCCCATTTACGAGCGCAAACACTGCCGGAATGGACTGCACCTTGAACGCCTGAGCAATTTGCGGATTGGCGTCAACATCGACCTTGGCTAGATCAACCTTGCCCTGGGTCTCGGCGATGACCTTTTCCAGAATGGGTCCAAGCTGTTTGCACGGTCCACACCATTCAGCCCACAAGTCCACGACAACTGGAACAATCGCCGAGCGTTCAATCACTGCCTGCTGAAATGTTGCATCTGTGACATCAACCATCTGCACAGTCTACGAGAGTGTGGAAGCCTCGGAGGCAGCACTAGATTGACTCCCAACCTACCCACCACCCGAAAGAGCACAGTGACCGAGCACATTGATGGAATCGAGCCAGAAGCCGTCAGTGAATGGTTCCAGCTAGAAGTCAGTGATCTTCGCCAGCCGCTGAGTTTTGAGTTCATCCCGGGCGGGCATTCAAATCTGACTTTCGCAGTCACAGAACCCGCCGCGGCAGATGGCAGTCCAGGCAGGAAATGGGTCCTACGGCGACCGCCCCTCGGGCAGGTCCTTGCAACGGCCCATGACGTAGGTAGAGAGCACCGCATTATCTCGGCGCTGCAACAAAGCGACCTTCCTGTGCCAAAGACTTTGGGGCTCAGCGCTGGCGATGAAGTCAACGGCGCACCGTTTTATGTCATGGAGTTTGTGGAGGGCCTCGTTATTCGCAGCACTGAACAGGCCGCCTCGCTTGATCTAGCGGCACGCCGGCGTGCAAGCGAGTCGATCATTGACGTCCTTGCGGCTTTACATGCTGTTGACGTCGATGCCATTGGCCTCGGCGAGCTTGGTCCGAAAGAGAACTACATCGCCCGACAACTCAAGCGGTGGTACGGACAGTTCCAAAAGAGCGAGGCACAGGTCGAAGGTGGCCTGAACTTGGACGCTGTGCATCGAGTCCATGCTGCGCTGTCAGAGAAGATCCCCGCTCAAGGCCCAGCCAGCATTGTTCACGGGGACTACCGACTAGATAACTGCATGCTGGGCCCTGACGGCTCAGTTGTGGCTGTGCTCGATTGGGAGATCTGCACACTTGGCGACCCGATGGCTGACCTTGGCCTGCTCTGGGTCTACTGGTCAGACCCTGAGGAAGATGCAGTCATGCCGCAGGCCTCGCCGACTGCGCTTGATGGCTTTCTTCGTAAACGAGAAATGATGCAGCGCTACGCCGAGGTTTCGGGTCGCGACTTGGCCGACTTGGACTACTACGTGGGCTTTGGTTATTGGAAGCTGACCTGCATTATTGCCGGCGTGTACGCCCGCTATGCCGGCGGAGCAATGGGAGACGTAACACAAGAAACCATTGCTGGTTTCCGTCAGATGGTAGAGCGCCTTGCAGAGATGGCAGAGGAGTCCGTTTCATGAATGATGACCCACTCGTTGAAGTGATGTTCACCCCCGAATTGCATGAGCCAGTCATGATCGTTGCCCTAGAGGGCTGGATCGACGCTGGGATGGGCGCTGCGAACGCCATGTCGGTGTTGCTCGGCTCAGCGGGGACCGACCCCGTCGCAGAGTTCAACGCTGACCGGCTACTGGACCATCGAGCGCGCAGGCCAGTCATGCACTTAGTCAATGGTCTGATTACACATATGAGCTGGCCCGAGATCGACCTGCGGGCAGGAACCGACGCCGACGGCAATGACATTCTGTTGCTGCTTGGAGCCGAACCTGACTTTGAATGGCGAGCGTTTGCACAAACCGTGGTCGAACTTGCAGAAACTTTCGAATGCCGCATGGTGGTTGGACTCGGTGCGTACCCCGCTCCGGTTGCCCACACTCGCGAAACCTCTCTGTCAGTCACCACTTCCTCGGCAGAACTCTCCTCAACGCTTCATGGTTATGTTCGCGGCACATTGGACGTTCCTGGCGGGATTCATGCAGTCCTTGATGTTGCGTGCAACGAGGCTGGAATCCCTGCCCTTGGCCTGTGGGCACAGGTGCCTCACTACGTGTCCTCTATGGCCTATCCAGCAGCCAGCGTTGCGCTCCTCGAAGGCCTCAAAGATGTTGCAGACCTTCGCATCGAGACTGGGCAACTTCCCACCGACGCCCGAGCTACTCGCCTACGCCTCGACGAACTCGTAGCCGAAAATCCTCAGCATGAAACCATGGTCACGCAACTCGAAGAGATGATGGACCAAGGCCTCGGTGGACCAGACGAGGCCCCAACTTTTGGTTTCGACGATCTGCCCAGTGGCGACGAGTTAGCCGAGGAACTCCAGGAGTTTCTTCGAGACCGCCCAGAAGACCCTGCTTAACTCGGTGTGTTCCTAACTAGGCCGGAGGCAACGGTTTGTAATCGGGAATGGTGATTCCCTCCGGTGCCTCTGTATAGAGAGTTACTGCACTCTTGGGATCAAAAAGTTTCTTCGTGGACTTCGGCCATTCACCGGGAAGGTAACGAACGCCCCCGTCCACATAGGCCCACATGCCGGTCCCCTGCTTTCCGGACTCATCAAGGCCCTCTGCAGTCGCATCCCACCAGACTTCGGTCTGATCATCCACACCGGCGTAATCCACGCTGGGCCAGATCCCACGACTCCCCCATGAAAGCTGCGGGCTCAGAACCGTGCCCGGAATAATCTCGGCTGCAAAGACAGTCTTTTCAAAGGTCTGCGGCGAGAGGTCCGTGCCGATGCCTTGCAACACTGCGTACAAGAACTGCAAGTTGGGCAAGATCAGCGGAGCAGAGGTTCTTGCTGGGGCAGGCACCCCGTAGAACCACTTGTACAGATAAGCCGCGCCGGCTACTTCTGCGGAAACTCGAGCAAACAGGTTTGATGGCCCAAAGGCATGTGCCCACTGCGCTTGGTCGTAGGTGCGAGCAAAGATTGTGGTGTCGACAAGGGCCGAACCAGAGATGACCCATTCCGGGAAATAATCCTGCTCAGTTGCAACCTGAGTCAGCGTCTGCGGAGCGAGCGGATCGCCGCTGTACAAGACGGTGGTCACGCCACTCGCCTTCATACGGGCCAAGATTTCACGCGCCTCGCCTGCCATACCAACCGGAGATTTGAAGGATGCAACCTCAGCAAACTCAACTCCATAGTCCTTTTGTAGGGTCGTTTCGAGTTCCTTTCGAATGATCTCGGAGGACTCAGAATTCGATAGGTAGATCAGGCCGAGCTTGCGCTTTTGATCCTTTACTGCCGGGCCTCCGAACTCTGCAGTGCCAGCGGCGAGATGCTTGCCTACATACTCGGCAGTCATGATCGAACCCTGATTGACGTTCTTTTGAACGTCCCAAACGTAAGGAGCGCGTTCCACATACCAGTCGTTGGTTTGACCTGGACTGCACGAAATGCACATCACCTTGTTCGCAGCGAGCGTGTCGGCAAAGGCCTCCGTCAGAATCGGGCCACCGAGTACGACGAACGGCTGAATATCTCTGGCAATGGTCTCTGCATCGCTTGTTGCTGCAACCGGGTCACTCGCCGCACCAGTTGCGTTATAGCGGACTAGTTCAACCTTGCGGTCATAGGTCTCAAAGTAAGTGGCAAGAATTTCATTGAAACCCTCATAGGTCTCGAAGGTTCCATCAGGAGTGTCTGTGTTTCCGATCTGGCTATAAATAAAGCTGAGTACCGGGTCGTTCTCTTGGGCCAGATAGACCACCACCTTGATGCTGTCAGCAGTGACTCCAGTAGCACTCACTCCCCCGCTCGGGCCGCCATACGGGGCGTAGCAGGATGGCGCTGGAACAACCGGCAGAGCAAGGACACCTTTGGTTGTGTCGCAGCGGGCACCCCAGTCGATCTCTTCGGTCTTACCCTGGGCCTTGGCAACCGCCCACGGCAGCACACCATCTGGAAGTTCCCCAACAGCCGGAGATGAATTCACTGTTGTGGCAGTGGTTTCTGAACCATTCTTGGGCGAAGTCACTACAAGCCCCAGGATGATCGCAGCCACCACTAAGCAGACAGCCCCGAGTGGCCCGTACTTAGCCAAAGCCGACTTGGAGTGACGATCATCTGTGTCGTTCATTTCTTTCATGGTGCATCCCCTGCTGTGCCAGATCGGGCGACCGCAGCACGGTCATCACCCAAATACGAAGAAATCACTCGCTCGTTTGCCAAGACCTGATCGGGAGCCCCCTCCGCTATACAGGATCCAAGCTCTAGTGCAATCAATCGGTCGGAAATTGAACTTAGCAACGGCATGTCATGCTCAATCACAACCAACGCGCAGCCTAGTTCGGCTCGGATTTTTAGGAGCAGGAAACCAAGTTGCTCAACCTCTCGCTGGGCTACTCCTGCCGCTGGCTCATCGAGCAACAGGACCGAGGGCTGGTGCGCGACTGCGCATGCAAACTCAACAATCCGGCGTGTACCCGTGGAGAGTTCTCTCGTAAAGCTCTGGGCATAGGCCGATAAGCCAAACAGTTCCAATAACGCAGCAACTCGTCGATCAGCTCGATACTCACTCTCTACCGATGCAGGAAGCGAGAACGCCGCGTTGAGCGGATCACGGACATCAAGTGAACGTTCCAGCGCAACTGCAACTGACTCGCTCACGGTGAGTCCGGGAAAGAGTCGCCCACCTTGGAAGGTACGCCCAAGGCCACCTTGTGCCCGTCGGAATGGTGGCGAGGATGCAACGTCAACGCCATCGATCAGGATTCGCCCAGCGTTCAGTGGCTGATACCCACAGATCAGATCAAACAAGGTGGTCTTGCCCGCTCCGTTTTGGCCAATCAAGCCAACTATCTCGCCGGGTGCAACGCTCAGCGACACATCTTCTACAGCTGCATTTCCCCCAAAGCGGCGAGTGACTCCAACAAGTTGCAAAGCCGGGGAAGTTGTCTCTGCAGGCACAACTTGGGCGGCTCCCTCGTTCAAGGCTGGCTCGTTCAAGGCTGGCTCAATCGAGGCTGGCTCAATCGAGGCTGGCTCAATCGAGAGGGCCGGGGGTGAATCCTTCTGCGCTAGGAACACTGCCCTCAACAAGTCTGGGCGATTGGCGAGTTCATGCGCCGGTCCAGAAAAGCGGATTCTGCCTCGCTCCATGAAGTAGGCCGTGCTGGCCATACTCAGTGCAACGTTGAGTGACTGTTCGACCAGAATCACCGTCGTCCCGGCGGCAGCAATGCGACGCACGAGAGTGCAGAGTTGCGACACCACGGCGGGAGCTAAGCCCAGGCTGAGCTCATCAATGAGCAGCAATTTCGGTTGAGACAACAGGGCCATGCCGAGTGCCAACATCTGCTGTTGTCCGCCCGACAGATCTGCAGCGGGCTCATCGATCCGTTCGGCCAGAATTGGGAAGGTCTCGAGTATCTCTGCCACTCGTTCTTGGTGCTTGTGGTGATCCTTGCGAATCATCCAACCCGCAGCACGCAGGTTTTCCCTGACGCTCATCGAGCCAAATATGCCTGCTCCGCCGGGGACCTGTGCTATTCCAAACTCGGCAATCTCATTCGGCGGAGCGTGGGTGATGTCCCGGCCATCAAAGATCACAGCTCCAAAGTTGGCTTCGGTGACACCAGAGATTGCTCGCAACAAGGTGGACTTGCCGGCACCATTCGTGCCGAGCAGGGCAACAATCTCACCCTCATCGACTTCAATGTTGATATCGAATAAGACCTGCAACTGCGCATATGAGACGTTCAAGTCATGCACGATGAGCAACTTGGAGCGGCCCTCGGCCCTATCCAACATGGCTTTGGAGCGTGCCGCCGAAGCAGACCACACATCGTTGATATCGCGGCGCACAACCTGAGCACCCGAGGCGATCATCAACCCACCAATTAACAAGATTGGCGACAGGACCAGCATGCCGATTCGGAACCCGACATTGTCGCTGACCCAACCGATCAGCGGAAGGATCAGCAGGCCAGGAATTGCCCACCAAGATGCCACCGAGAACCCGACCGATCTTGCTCGAGCGGGGATTGCAAGCGAGAGGGTAGAGAACAGCCCCGGAATCAAAATCGCCAGTACAGAGGTCAACAAAATATTGGCCAGAATCGACAACCAGAGCGTGGGTGCCAGAGCAAAACAGGCCACGAGGACTGCAGAGGTAAAGGCAACCCCGCGGAGAAACTTAAAGATGAGCGCTGGGTCACGCAGGAACAGCCGGGTGCCCAACTTTGCACCAATGGCCAATCCCAGAAATTGGAAGGGTTCAACGCAGGCGGCAAGGTAGCCACGCTGCAAGGTGTCCACGTTGTAGACCTCTTCGTACATCAAGCTCGCCAGCGAAACGAACCCGATAATTGCAACAGATAGGAACGGCACGGCGTACCAGATACGTCGCAGCACATCGATCTTCCACAGCAGGCGCCAAGCCTCGGCAAAACTCGGGGCGGCCTCCTCGGTCTGAATGACCTCTTCCGAAGCACCCGATGCTCGTCGCTCCTGAGCACCCCGAATGGGCTCCTTCATCCTTGTTCCCAGCACGACCAGAATCAGGGTGGGAATCGCGAACACATAGAAGGGTGTTCGCCAAGTGAACGCAGCCGCTAGAACACCAGCCAGAATCGGGCCGATGAACTGCCCCAAAACATTGGCGGCTCGATGGAAGGAGAAGACACCGGGTCTGCGATCCACCGGGTAATAATCCGAGAGCAAGGCATTGTGCGTGGGGTCGACCACCGCCCGTCCAATTCCTGATCCAGTGCGAGCAACGATGAGCATCCAAATCGCTGTAGACGCACCCGTCATGACCGAGAACACAGCCCAAACCACGGCGCCAACCAGCGTGATGACCACACGATTCCCACGATCGGCAGCGATCGCAATCGGCATCTGCATCAGCAGCGCACCCAGAGCGGTGAGCCCTACCAGCGAGAGGATTCCGGTGTTCGACATGCCGAACGCGTCCCGAACATTCGGCAACAGGATTCCAAATGCCGTGCGGTCGAGTTCATCGGCAGCATTCAACCCAAAAAGAATTAACAGCGGAAAGACTGGCCCCGTGCCAACGAGTTGTTTGAGTGACGCCCTAGGAGCGCGCATGACTTGCAACCAGTGACCCGGATTGAAAACGCCGCGAGACGACTCACTCAGATCAGTCAAAGTGATCCGGTCAGTTGTTGATTTGGTGTCCGTCATGGCACCGCCCCAACGTCTGTATCGGTATCAGTATCAGTATCTGTGACTGTGTCTGTCTGGTTCTGCGAAGCTGCAGGAACTGGATCTACTGGCGTGGAGTCAGAGTCAGTATCACGGTTGAAGTTCAATTCATGTAAGCCGTTTCTACGGGCTGCAAATGAAAGCGCACGGTCTCGGACTCGAAACACCAGACCACCTAAGCCATCGGGTACTGAGAGCAACACAACGAGGACACCCACTCCGGTGGCCAGCACGGACCAAGGCGCTGGCAAGAGCCATTGCGACCCACGTTGAAATACCGATCCAAGTACGGCTCCGAGCAACGAACCAAGGCCACCAACCACTGTGGCCGAAAATACCAGCAGGCTTTCCTCTGCGCCGTAGGTCTGCTCGCGAAATGCTGCTTGGTGAATCACGAGGACCACTCCAGCGATGGAGGCCATGCATCCAGATACTGCAAAGGCCGACAGCTTTACACGGGTGGTATTCACCCCGAATGCCGCTACTCCTGACTCGTTATCTCTGAGTGCTACGAGTACTCGCCCTGTTCGCGTTCGACGCAACCTTCGCAGCACCAAGCCCATGAGAACCAACATGGTCAGGGCAAAGTAGTAGAGCCGTAGTGGGCTATCTAGGCTGATCCGATAGAGCAACTCTGGGCGAGCGAACCGGCCCTCCGGAATCCAGTCAACCGCGCGGTTTGAGAAGATCCACTCAGAGGCGGCAACTGAAATAGCCAGCGTAGTGACGGCCAGATACAGGCCGCGAAGGCGCAGCGCAGGTAGCCCCACTAGCACTGCCACCAAAGCGCCGATCAGTCCAGCGACCACCATCGAGGTAAGCGGTTCCCAGCCCTGTTCAACGGTGGCCCAAGCTCCGACAGAAGCACCAACCCCGACAAAGGCCATTTGCCCGAGTGAGACTTGCCCCGCCCAACCCGTGAGCACCACAACGGACAGGCCAATCATCGCGAAGATCACAATGACTCCAGCTTTGAATTGGCCGTTCGTACCAAGCAGTAGTGGCAATCCAATCACTGTGGCGACCACGGCGATGCCTACTCCGAGGCGACCGAGTCGCACCTCTCGCAGCTTGGAAATTGCTAACGGGATTGGGCGGACCTCGCCGAGCGAATCCCAAGAGGATGCATCCTCGGCATCTGAACGGCGCGAACCTCGACGCTGTAACAGCAGCGAGACGATGATGAGCCCCGCAAGGATCGGGGACATCAAGTACGAGTCCCCGGTATTCCATCGAACGCCAGTCTCGAGCACACCAAGCGAGACCGCAGTCGCCGCAATTGCCACAAGGTGTGTCATTCGTCCGACGATGAGCGCAGTTAGAGCCCGAAGTACCACCGAAAGTCCCAGGCCTACGCCGAATGGCAGGCTGCTCACTCCTGCTGTGAGGACCATCGAGATATACGCGAGCCCAGTAGCGAGTACCCAGATTTGAGCTTCTAGGCGGCGGACGGGAATCCCGAGAGTGGCTGCGCGTTCGGAACGCTCTGCCGAGGCACGAACAGCAATTCCTGTATCAGTGAGTTTGAGAAAGAGCGCAACGGCAACGAGCAGGAGCGGTGCCACTATCAAGGCGAGCAAATCGCTCCCGTCAAAGACCACGCCTCCCGTATTGAAGGTGAATTCAATAGGTGGTGGCATCGTGCGCACCGCCGGCCCTGCATCCCACAACTTGGGCAATAACAGTGCGCAAAACGCAAGCACTTGCGCCAACCCCAATGTGGCCACCGTCAGTTGCAATCGCGGTGAACTAAAGAACCTTCGGATGACTAGGACATCCACGATGAGACCAAGAAGTAAGGCTGAGGCAAACCCAATCGTGATGCTCAATAACCAGGGAAGGCCCGCCAAGGTCACCAGCAATACAGCAAAGGTGGCGGGCAAGCCACCGAGGTCTCCTTGAGCAAAGTTTACGATTCGGTTCGCCCGCCAAACCAAGGCAAGACCAAGAGCACCAAGTGCCCCAAGCAGGCCAAGGATCACTCCAGAGAGAAGCGCACCCGAGGGCATGGGGAATATGAGGAACTGGGCGACAAGAATCCCGAGTGCAGGAAGAAATAACAGCAGGTTGTTCTTTGCTGTCTTGTTGTTGTCTGCCAGCCAACCCACGTTCGACGCACCCCTCCCCAGTAGCAGTAACCGACTCTAGCCAAGCATGTCGACCGAGCAGGCCTACAAGTGATTCACGCTGGGGACGTTGGGGTTGAGCACGGCTATCTCAGGTTGAGCACGGCTATCTCAGGTTGAGCACGGCTAGCTCAGATCGAGCACTGCCAGGGTGCCTTCGATGAACTGCTGTCTGCATGCGGAACGCTGAAGTTTGCCCGAAGAGGTTTTCGGCACCGTTCCTGGTTCCACCAGAATCACTTGCTTAGGCGGAATACCGACTGAATCAGTCACCACGGACTGAATGGCTCGTGCAACCTCTGCAAGATCTGCCGCTCGAGCCTCGGCTACCACAATGATGTTTTGAGCACCTTGGCGGCCTTCGATACCGAACGCAATGACATTGCCGGTACGCGCACCCTCTACCTCGCCCGCCACCTTCTCGATGTCTTGGGGGAATACGTTGCGACCACCCACAATAATCACGTCTTTGATACGTCCGCACACTACGAGAGAACCATCAATGGTGTACGCCAAGTCGCCGGTGTGAAGCCATCCGTCGATGATGAGTTCCTCGGTTTCAGCTGGCTGTTCGTAGTAGCCCGAGGTCAGGGAATTACCCGTGATTTTGAGCTCACCAACTTGGCGGTCTCCGCAGATTTCACCAGTCGCACAATCGACAATTGCAATTTCGAGTCCCGGGACTGCCTTGCCGAGCAAAACGAGCTCTGTTGCGCCTTCTACCCCTGGCTCTACTGGAATTGCTAGGTGCCGACTTTCGAGCGCCGACTTGTCGACCCAATCTGTGAGTAGCCCAGCCATCGGCTCGGGGAAGCAACCTGCTATGCAGACCTCGGCCATACCGAATGCGGGGAACGCGCCTTTGGGTGACAGCCTGAATTTTTCACCGGCAGTAAAGAAGCTGCGAAATGTTTCAGGGTCAACCGGCTCGGCCCCGTTGAGCCAGACGCGCATATGCGACAGGTCAAGATCTTCTTCAGTGCGACGCATCGCACGAGCTGCTAGCGAGTACGAGAAGTTCGGCCCGGCCGTACCCGTTCCGCCGTATTGAGAAATCCACTGCATCCACCGCAACGGGCGAGCCAGAAAGTCCTGCGGTGCCCCTTGAACCAGCGTGCAGCCAATAGTCATTGGGATGGTCAGCAGGCCAACGAGACCCATATCGTGATAGAGCGGCAACCAAGAGACAATCACCTCATCGCGAGTGATCGCAGCTGCTTTCCAAGCTCCATCAAGGTTGTTGCAGATGGCTTCGTGCGACAGCATCACGCCCTTTGGCTCCGATGTTGAGCCAGAGGTGAACTGCAACACAGCAAGGGAATCCTCGCTGCTCTTTGGCCGCCGATAGCCGGCCTCGGTCACGCCTTGGTTAGCAAAGAGTTCGTCAAGGGTGACAAAGGGTGGATCGCCCTCTTCACGCTCAATAAAGCCCGCAAGATCTGAATCGATAACGAGAATTTTGGTATCCGAGCGATGAATCCTGACTCGGGTCTGAGCGACGAACTGTTCAAGCGCACCCATCCGCATGGGCAGCGGCATGGTCACAAGCGCAGCGCCAGTAAGCCAGATTGCCTGAATGGTCGTGATCAGCTGTCGTGTTGTTGGGCCGAGGACTGCAACATGGTCGCCGGGTTGAACTCCTCGAGCTTGCAGAGCAGCGGCTACCACTCTGGCCTCGGAATGGAGTTGGGACCAGCGAATTGTCTGATGGTCATCTCCCGAGACGAAGGTCACGAGCCCATAATCACGTTCGGCGGTTGCTTCAATTCGATCAATCAGCGAGAGCACGATGCTTTGACACTCCAGAGTCGTTCACGGTTACAAGAAACTAGCGAAGGTCGAGATCGCTCAGTGCGAAAAGGCCCCTGCCCGGCAGTTCAGACCAGCAGTTCAGACCAGCAGATTGAGCAGCTTTGGTGGGCGAGCAATGACCCGATGCGGTTCGGCGCCTTGGAGTTGCTGTTGCACCTTGTCTGACTCGAGCGCAGCGGCCAAACAGGCTGCCTCATCGGCATCAGAGGCAACCAGAATCCGGTCCCGCACCTTGCCGTTGATCTGCACCACCAGTGTCGCCGATTCCTGGACAAGCAACTCAGGATCGGCAGTGGGCCAAGCAGTGGTATGCACATGAGCTAGCTCGCCATCTGGCTGATCTAGGTGGCGGGCCGCCCAGAGCTCAGCAGTCATGTGTGGGCAAGCCGGAGCCAGCAACTGCAACAAGATGTTGACAGAGGCCTGCAGCGTTGGGCCATGCGCGTGCTCGGGCGCCTGCACGTAGCGATAGAGCTCATTCAAGAAGGCCATGTATTTGGCTACGGCGACGTTGTAGGACCAACGGTCAAAGTCCTTTGAGATGCCGTCAATGAGAACATGTGTGGCACGCACAATCTCTTGGTCCACTGACTCAGGCTCGCCCTCGCGCAGATCCGAGGTCAGATCCGAGCCGGGCACTGCCAGTCTCCAGAGACGCAGCAGGAAGCGATGGCAACCTTCGAGTCCAACATCTTCCCAATCAACATCTTCTTCGGGCGGCTTGACTGCTAGGTGGCTGAGCCGCAGTGCGTCTGCTCCAAGGGTGTCGATGATTTCCTCTGGGGCAACGAGGTTTCCTTTGGACTTCGACATTTTTGCACCATCGAGGCGAATCATCCCCTGAGTAAAGAGTCGCTGGAAAGGCTCGCGAAGATTTGCTGGGAGTACCGACAGATCGGACAGCGCCTTGGTGAAGAACCGGGCGTACATCAGGTGCAGCACAGCGTGTTCGGCCCCACCGATGTATTGGTCCACCGGCATCCACTGCGCTAGCTGATCCTGACGAAACGGTGCATCTTCGGACCACGGATCAGTAAAGCGCAAGTAGTACCACGAGCTATCAACGAAGGTGTCCATCGTGTCCGTCTCTCGACGAGCAGGCGCTCCACAAGTTGGGCAAGTGGTATGAAGAAACCCTTCATGGGACAGCAATGGTGATTGCCCTGTCGGTGTGAACTCCACATCATCAGGCGCAAGGACTGGGAGTTGGTCCTCGGGAACGGGAACAATTCCGCAGGCATCGCAGTACACGATCGGAATGGGACAGCCCCAGAAGCGCTGACGAGAAAGTAACCAGTCACGCAAACGGAAGTTGACCTTCCGCTCGCCGAGTCCGGTCGCTTCCAACCAATCCATTGCCGCGTTTTTGGCTTCGGCGATGTTCAGGCCGTTCAGGTTGAGCTCGACTGCGGCCACTGCATGGCTTACGGAGGAAGAATTGATATGCGGGCCATCCCCGGTGAACGCTCCGCCCTGAAAGCCTTCGGGCCGCTGCACTGTCTCAATGACTTCCAGGCCGAAGATCGAAGCAAACTCAAAGTCACGCTGGTCTTCACCAGGAACTGCCATCACCGCGCCCGTGCCATAGGTGGCCAGGACATAGTCGGCCAGATAGATCGGGACTGTGTCACCCGTAAACGGGTTCGTTGCGTAAGCGCCTGTGAAACAGCCACGCTCGGCTAGGGAGCGTTCAGTGGAGAGTCGATCAATCTCGGATGTGGATCGAGCCAACGTGATGAAGGCTTCGACTTGTTCACGTAGCGACTCACTCACAATCTCTGCGACGAGCGGGTGCTCCGGTGCAAGCACGCAGAAGGTCATGCCAAATGCCGTATCAGGGCGAGTGGTAAAGACACTGAACTGAAGTGGCGTGGACGTCCCTGCTGACAAGACTGACTCTTCTGACAGCACGGCTTGGCCGTCAGCCGTCACAACTGCCATTTCGAATTGGGCGCCTTCAGAACGGCCAATCCAGTTGCGCTGTTGCGTCACGACCCGTTCGGGCCAATCAACTTGGTCAAGGTCATCGAGCAACTGCTGTGCGTAATCAGTTATCCGGAAATACCACTGCTCAAGATCTCGCTTCTCAACCACGGCACCGGAACGTTCAGCAGTTCCATCGGCCAGCACCTGCTCGTTGGCGAGCACTGTCTGGTCAATAGGGTCCCAGTTCACTGCTGCCGCTTTGCGATAGGCCAAGCCGTTCTCGAGGAACTTCAAGAAGATCCATTGGGTCCAGCGCATATAGCTGGGATCGTGGCTCTTGACCTCTCGCCGCCAGTCGTACACACCACCGATGCGGGTGATCGAGCTTCGAAGTTGCTCGATTCTCTCGTCGGTAAACGCTCGGGGGTGACGGCCAGTCTTTATGGCAGCGTTCTCTGCAGGTAGTCCGAAACTGTCGAAACCCATTGGAGACAGGACTGCATCCCCGCTCATAGTCCGGTAGCGAGTCAGCAGATCGCCAAAGGTGTAGTTGCGCACATGGCCCATATGCGCAGCGCCCGACGGGTAGGGGTACATGCACAATACGTAATAGCGATTACGTGGGTCGTCGTTGTCCACCTCGTAGGTGCCCTGATCCATCCAGTACTGCTGCCATCTGGGCTCGATCGTTTGAGGATCGTATGGCTCGAAGAGTTCTACATCTGAGCCGGAACGGGAATCTGACATGACCTGATCGTAGTGAGGTCAAGGCCGACACCCCGAAACCGCAGGGGTAAGCCCTAAGAATAAAGAGTCTTATTCGCTCAAATTCCACACTCTGCGGGGTGACCGCTAAGGTTGCCCCTCGTGCGGGGCCGTAGCTCAGTTGGCTAGAGCGCTTCCATGGCATGGAAGAGGTCGTGAGTTCGATTCTCATCGGCTCCACAAGCACCCCGCAGTACAGAAGACCCGGCCCTGAGCCGGGTCTTCTTGCATGTACTCAGCAGTTATCTCAGGCCTATGGTGTGCCGAGTTGCCAGTCCTGTTGTGCCGAGTCTGCATAGAGGCGCTCAAGTCGGTAGAACTCACGATCTTCAGCCAAGAAGATGTGAATCACCACGTCGCCGTAGTCCAACAGAACCCAACGTCTGCCATCGGCCCCTTCGATAGCTCGGGGATTCTGATTGCAGTCCTCGCTAATGCGCTGCTGGATTTCGTCTGTCACTGCCTTCACCATGGGTGTGTTCGAAGCAGTAAGGATGACGAAGAGCTCGCAGATGCCCATGACGGGAGCAACATCGAGAATCACAATCTCGGTTGCGCCTTTGCTGTCGGCTGCACGAGCGGCCGTAGTGGCAAGCTCCCGCGCAGTTGCGGGTATTTGGTCGGGATTGGTCTGCGAAGGTGAGGTCATGGAAGAAGATCTTGACCCATCGTGACCGTCACGTCGACGTTGCTGTTCTGATCAGTGATCAAAGTGGCCGGTAAACCGAGTTGTTGAGCAATCGCCTCAGCCGCTGCTTTGGACCCCGACTCGGTGTATTCAACCGTCGAGGTTGCAAGATCAAACGATGCAGCATTACCTGCAAGCGAGATTTGCCCACCACCTGCGACCACCTTGGGAGCGGACAGGTTGAGCAACCGCTTGTCGGTGGTTCCGTTCAACATAGAAACGGTGGCGCGCTGGCCTGGATAAGCAGACACGGGGAAGGGAACAAACTCCCCCACCCAACCAGGAATGGCCAGTTCATCAATCTGATTGAGCTTCACTGGCGGTGACATGTTCAGCACCACTTCGGTTGTGGGAAGGGTGGTCAACGATATTTGGGCGCTGGACATCTGACTAAACAAATCAGCGAATGATGTCAGCTCCTCCGAGGCGGAAGACGGCAGCGAGAGACTGCCCTTGGTAGAACTCTCGCTAGCACCGACTGCCTCGAGCAACTTGGCCCAAACCATCTGAAGCCGAAGCGACCTGCTGAGTTCTTGTTCCTCTGTCCCGCGAAACCCTAAGAACTCAGTGACCTGTTCGGGCGGCAGAACAAGCGCGCCCGCTGGATATTTGACAACGATTGCGCCCGATTCGTCGGGGCCAAGAACATTGTCGGGAAGATCAAGAGAGAGCGGTCCGGCTGCAAGGGCAAGCTCATCAATGACGGTGCTCGGCACCTCTGAAGAACTCGTCGTTCCAAAGCTCAGGTCAGCGCCTAGGCGAAGACTGAGTGCGTCGATTCCGCCAGACGCATAGATATTGGCTGCACTATCTGGGGGTGCATCTTCGAACTCCCACAGGATCAAACCGCCAGAAACTACCGCCACAGTGTTTGCTGCCGCATCGGCACCCTTCTGCTTGCCCGCTGGGTCTGACAGTAGGAGCAACGCCGTGACCAGCGACCCGTCCGCAGCGGTGACTGCTACTAGGTCAACGTTGGTGGGCTCCACCTTGGCAATAAAGTTTGGTGCGGCGGGATCTGTCACTTCGGAGACTCGCCCGCCCGTAATTTTTAGGGCGGACTTCCAGCCGACAAACCCCAAGCCGATCAGAGCAACCACAAACAGAATGGTCAGCACTCCTTGCAGGACAGTAGCTTGATGCCGGCGCTTGTCGGCCTTGCGTTGACGCATAGCTGCTCGCACAACTGGCTGTGAGCTTCCGGTCGCGGTTGCGCTAGCAGTCGGATCTGCAGCAGACAGATCGGGAACAGACGGATCTGGGGCAGTCGGATCTGAGGCAGTCGGATCTGAGGGAAGGGTTCCTGGCGGCGGGCCACTCATTGCTCATCACCATAGAGGCCAAGTTGCGATATTAAAGAGATCACCGGCTCGGGGATCAGGTGCTGCAACGGTGCCGCTGTTGCAGCACGCTGTCGCAGGTCAGTCGAAGACACTTCGAGTCTCGGTACCGAAACTCTCTCGGCTGTAAAGCCCGGGGGCACCTCGCTGAGCACCCCCGGTCGGTCCACCACGATGATTCGGCAGTACTCGGCTACCTCATCTGGGCGTACCCAACTGTCAAGGCCTGCCGCTGCGTCGCCTCCGAGAATCAAGAAGAGTTCGCTGTTCGGTTCGAGGGCCCGAAGGGTTTGGAGCGTGTCCACGGTGTACGAGGGACCGCCTCGTTGCAACTCGATGTCACTCGCCTCGATTCCCTCCTCGGCGGCCACTGCGGCCTGAACCATCGCAAGGCGATCCTTGGCAGAGGAGAGTGTGCGCGATCCCACTTTCTGCCAAGGCTCATTGGCAACCACCAAGAGCACTCGATCCAGACTCAACGCGTAGCGAACGTTGATCGCCGTCACGAGATGGCCGATGTGCGGCGGGTCGAAGGTTCCGCCGAAAACCCCGATTCTGACTGGCCGCGCGCCGCTCTCTGTTTCTGATGGAGCGCTCAGCTGCATAGGTGAATGGTAGGCCCAGAAGAATATTTAATCGGTATCCTCAACTCCTCGGCTTGAGGGCCGATACCAAGCAGGTCGGAAAAACACAACCTGTCATCCGTCAACGTAACTATTTCCTCCGCTCAACTCGAGCGGCCGAGCGGCCAGATTTGGCCACAACACGAAAGTTGTCTCACATGAGTGACTCCGTTGGTATGTATCTCAACCAAATTGGAAGGGTTCCACTGCTTGACGCAGTAGAAGAACGCGAACTTTCCCAGGTGATCGAACTTGGCCACGAGGCCCGAGCTCGAAGAGATGCAGGAGAACGCACCCGAGATATCCGATCAGCCATTGCCGCAGGAGATGCTGCAAAGGATCGCTTCATTCGCTCCAACCTTCGACTCGTGGTCAGCGTGGCTCGCCGTTACCCGTTGCCGCCAGGAATGGACCTGCTTGACCTTGTCCAAGAAGGCAATCTGGGTCTGGAGCATGCCGTAGACAAGTTCGACTGGCGCAAAGGCTTCAAGTTCTCGACCTATGCCACCTTCTGGATTCGGCAGTCAATCGGAAGATCGCTCGACCAAAAAGCGTCTCTGGTTCGACTTCCCGGTGACCGCTCAGCAGCATTGCGCGCGGCGTTGCGCAATGTCTCTGGAGATGGAGACTCGCTCGATGACGCAAACGCAGAGCTTCACCGCCTGACCACACCGACCTCACTCGATCGCAGCATCGGCGACGACGACTCAAACGAACTCGTCGACATGCTCGCTGATCGCCATTCTGGTCCCGAAGATGCCCTGCTCGACAATGAGCATTCAGAGTGGCTCACAAGCCTGCTCGAGATTCTGGACCCTCGTGCCCGCAGTGCAGTGGAGCAACGCTTTGGCCTCTCTGATGGCCAGCGCAAGAGCTACCGAGAGGTTGGCGAGGATCTAGGCATCACTGCCGAGGCTGCTCGCCGACTCGTCAAGCGTGCGATGGGAACGGTTCGCGAGTTGGCCCTCACTTCAGGCTGATCCGCTCTGGCACTTCAGGCTGATCCGCTCTGGCACTTCAGGCTGGGCGGCTCTGGCCGGTAACGTGTGGAGCGATGACTAGCACGGCTTCCTCTGACAACTCTAGAAGCGAGATTTCTGGCGAGGGCTCCTCCTCTGGCATTTCTTGGACCCCTGATTCTTGGCGGACCAAAACAGCGCTGCAACAACCGAACTGGCCAGATGCCAACGAGTACGACTCAGTCCTCAAACAACTTCGTGGGTTTCCGCCGCTGGTATTTGCTGGCGAGTCCCGCCGCCTGACCGCCGAGCTAGGTCGTGTGTCTGAGGGCAGGGCATTTCTGTTGCAGGCCGGGGATTGCGCCGAATCTTTTGAATCGTTCTCGGCCGACTCCATACGTGAACGTCTCAAAGTCATCTTGCAGATGGCCGTTGTTCTGACATATTCCGCTGGGGTGCCAGTGGTGAAACTCGGCAGAATTGCCGGACAGTTCGCCAAGCCCCGATCTGCCGACACAGAGACAATCGACGGAGTCGAACTCCCCAGCTTTCGCGGTCACCTCATTAACGATGTGGCATTTACTGCCAAGGCCCGAATCCCCGTTCCGGCCCGCATGATTGAGGCGTATCACCAGTCCGCTTCCACGCTGAATCTCTTGCGTGCTTTCACCACCGGAGGATTTGCTGACCTCTCGCGAGTGCACCAGTGGAATCAGGAGTTCGTATCTGCGAGCCCACAGGGACAGCGTTACGAGCAGCTCGCCGAAGAGATCGAGCGCGCCCTGCGCTTTATGGATGCCTGCGGTCTCGACCATGAGACAGTCCCGGCGCTCCATCAGACCGAAGTCTGGACCAGTCACGAAGCACTTGTCCTTGGGTACGAAGAGGCGCTCACCCGCAAAGATTCTCTTACGGGCGACTACTACGACTGCTCGGCACATATGGTGTGGATTGGCGAACGAACACGAGACCTTGAAGGTGCTCATGTTGAGTTTTTCCGCGGCATTCGCAACCCCATCGGATGCAAGGTCGGCCCGACGGCATCGACTGAGCAAGTGCTCGATCTCTGCGAAGCGCTCAACCCCGAACGCATCCCAGGTCGCCTGACCTTGATTACCCGCATGGGTGCCGAGAACGTCACTGACTCGTTACGACCACTGCTGCGTTCTGTGGCCGATGCTGGCCACCCGGTGGTCTGGGCCTGTGATCCCATGCACGGCAACACCTTTACTGCGCCGAGCGGCCAAAAGACCCGCCATTTTGATTCGATCCTCGCCGAGATCAGCGGCTTCTTTGAAGCTCACAGGGCCGAAGGAACTTGGCCCGGCGGAGTGCATGTTGAACTCACTGGGGACGACGTCACTGAGTGCCTAGGTGGTGCAGAAGACCTGCTCGACGGGGATCTCGGACTGCGCTACGAGACCATGTGTGATCCGCGCCTCAACGGTCGACAGTCGCTGGATTTGGCTTTTGGTGTGGCCGAACTCCTGCGAAAAGGCTAAGAAACCAGACCTTTTCTGACCAGTTCGGCAATTGCCGACTGGACTAGTCAGGTTTCGCTGCTAAAGTTGACCTACTCAGTCATGTTTAAGCCTGCATGCACTGATTCAAGACGCTAATTCCCCCCACCCGAACGCTTACTTGCTGCAGCACTTGCCGCTGCAATCCAGGAGAACCCATGAGCACCATCGAGATTGATTCTGACGGCACGGTCACTGGAAGCGACGGTCTTGAACAACAGATCGATGCCGGAATGGTCGCCGACATCCGCAAGTTTGAACGCTCCCTTGCCGGGTACCTAGCTGGCGAGATTGAAGAAGACGTGTTCAAAGTGTTCCGACTGGCCAATGGCATCTATGGCCAGCGACAAGGTGGCCACAACCAGATGGTTCGCATCAAAGCGCCGTATGGGGCAATTACTCCCACGCAGCTCGATGCGCTTGCCGATATTTCCGAGAAGTACAGCCGAACCTGGGGACACCTCACGACTCGGCAAAATGTGCAGTTTCACTTTGTTGACCTAGAACAGGTTCCCGATCTGTTGTGGGACCTTGCAAAGGTTGGCCTGACCACCCGCGAGGCCTGCTCAGACACTGTCCGCAATGTCATGGGCTGCCATCTTGCCGGTGCTTGCCCGCACGAGGTTCTAGATATTCAACCTTGGGCCGAAGCCACGTTCTGGCATTTCTTACGCAACCCAATCTCGCAGCGGCTCCCGCGGAAATTCAAGATCAACTTCTCGGGCTGCTCCACCGACTGTGGCCAGGCCATGTTCAACGATGTGGGTGTGATCGCTGTAAGCCGAACCATTCCCGAGGGTGAGGACGGCGCCGGCGGCGTTGAGTCCGGATTCCGCGTCTTCATTGCCGGCGGATTGGGCGCCAACCCGCATCCCGCACTCGCCCTTGAACCCTTTACCCGCCGAGAAGACTTACTCCCCACCATCGAGGCATGTGTTCGGGTGTTCGAACAGACTGGCAACCGCGATAACAAGTTGCGCGCCCGCATGAAGTGGGTAGTAGGCGAACTGGGATTTGAAGAAGTACAGCGACGCGTGTTCGCATCGCGCAAGTTCCTACTCGCCTCTTCAAGCTGGCCAGGAGGCCTACCCACTGAAGTTGTGGAACTCGGCGATGCTCCTGCTGGTAAGGGTGGCGAGATCGAGGGTGCAGTCACTCCGGTAGGCCAAGGCCAACCAGTCTTCCTGCGAGGCCTGTCGCCTGAACTGCGTTGGAATGAAGCAAACGTGGTGCGCGGAGTCTCGAACGGCACCGTATCGGCATTGGCCTGGTCTCGCCTTGGGGATGTCACAGCCGAACAGTTCCGAGGAATTGCGGCAATCAGTCGCGAGTTCGGAGCCGAGGTACGAATCACCAACCGACAGAACTTTATTTTGCGAGGACTCCCCGAGAGCCAACTCATTGAGTTGTACCCCCGGTTGCTCGCTATCGGCATGGCCGAGCCCGGAGCAGAACTCAGCCGCGATGTAGTTGCCTGCCCAGGCGCCGACACCTGCAATCTGGCAGTAACACAATCCCGCGGTCTTGCCAGTGCCATCGGCGAGGCACTCGAGGAGGCAGGCCTTGCAGAGGTGGAGGGTGTGCGCACCAATATCTCGGGCTGCACCAACTCTTGTGGGCAACACCACATTGCAGACATCGGGTTCTTTGGAGCAGAGCGCCGAGCGCACGGCAGGTCCGCACCGGGTTATCAGATGCTGCTTGGAGGCTATGTCGGCCAAGAGCAGATTGAGTTTGCCAAAACTGCGCTGCGGGTTCCCGCAAAGGCCGCACCAGAAGCAACCGTGCGAGTTGTCCGGCGATACTCAGAAGAGCGCGAGCTAGGAGAACAGTTCCAACAGTGGCTTGAGCGATCAGGTGGCGCCAAAGGCGTAGCTGTTTGGCTGAAAGACCTTGACGTGTTCCCCACCCCAGAAGAAAACGAGGACTTCTACGTAGATTTCGGCGAGACCGGACCCTACGAGAAGGAGCTCGGCGAGTCGGAGTGCGCAGTCTGATGGCGAACCACACCCTGAGCGATCTTCGAGCTACCAACGAATCCACCGAACCCTTGCCCGGGCCGTTTCAAGCAGCGGAGTTTTCTGATGATGACCTCGCTGAGCTCAACCAAGAGTTTGAGCAACGCTCTGCTCCCGAAATTCTTCGGTGGGCTGCCGAGAGTTTTGGACCACACCTCTCGCTAGCTGCGTCCATGACAGATGCAGTCCTGATCGACCTTGCAGTCAAGGTTGCGCCCGCCATTGAGGTGGTCTTCATCGACACGGGCTACCACTTCGACGAGACGCTCGAAACGGTAGAGCGAGTTCGTCGCCACTACGGGTTGAATCTGCGAATCATGACTGTTGCCACCCACGATGAGGAATTGTGGAAGGTTGACCCAGCTAATTGCTGTTCCGCAGTCAAAGTCGGCCAACTCGACCGGGCGCTCGCCGGCAAAGCTGCTTGGATGTCAGGCCTTCGTCGCGATGAATCTCCGGCTCGATCAGCCTCACCGATTTTGGCACGGGACCTTCGCGGCCTCATCAAAGTGAACCCGCTTGCCAACTGGACTGCAGCAGATGTGCAGGCCTACATCATGGACAACGACATCTTGGTCAACCCGCTGTTAGATCAGGGGTACCCCTCAATTGGTTGCATGCCTTGCACAAACAAGGTGCTGCCCGGCGAGGATGCCCGGTCTGGGCGATGGTCCGGCCAAGAAAAGACTGAGTGCGGTCTGCATCAGAGCTAAAGCTCCTGACAACTACCGCCTCTGACAGTTACTGCTCCTGACAACTCCGGCTCCTGACCGCTGCGGCGCTAGGAACTAGATCTCTCGAGGCAGGGTCTCTGGGCGTGCGGGTTTTCCGTCAGAGTCCTTTGGATGAACCGTGTCGAACCATTCAGGACCTGGCCACATCCAACCATCGGATACCTCGGCATCGTTCACCGTTCTGCGGGCAAACCCTTCGGGGTGGTGATAATCGCGAGACATTTCGCCGGTTCGAGGTCTTCCTGGCATCTGGAACCCATCCCCTGAGTGGCGGCCGCGCTTAGAGAACGGCCCAAACTTTGGGGAATCCGAATTGGGCACCATTCCGACGTGATAGTCGCCGATCTCGTACTCCTTCATTGTCTGCACGGTCCACATGCCATAGACCAGCGACATCAGTTGCATCGAGGCTTCATTGTCTACGTGTGCGTAGCCGTAGACCCAGCGAGCTTGAGGAAAGAACTGATCAACAGCCGCTCCCATCTCAAAGGCCATGGTGATTCCCACCGCATTGCGACGGAAATCTCTGTGAACCCAGAGGTCAAAGAGGAATATCTCATCCTTTGCGAGTTGTATTGGTAGCAGACCGCGCTTGCCATCTCCCGATACCGGAGACTCACTCAGCAGCCACATCTTGCCAATCGCCTTATCAGTGGGTTTGTGAATCGCAAGAATCACCAATGCTCCCCGGGCAAAGGGACCCTTCATCAGTTCAAGCCGCTGAGCTGGTTCGAGTGCGACTAGGTGGCGGTCAGTCGGATCGAAGACGACTTTGAAGTAAAAGTCTTCGCCGGCCGAGATGATTTCATCTGCAATGAGTGGGAGCGGGCGAACCACTATTGCGCACTCATTCACGCGGGGCTTGAGATGCTCCGCCTTGGCCTTGACCTTGTCTACTAGTGACATATCTACTCCCTGATGTCGCAACTACAACGCAACCTGACTTCCTAGGCTATCGAACCCGTCGTTGAACGCGCGCAGGGACTCGATCGACATGATGAAGCTGCATTCGCCGACTCGTGACCGAGGGCATCTTCCCTAGGGCAGCGGCCTAGACGAGGTTGTCTACGAACCGTTCGAGTTGACGCAGATTGCGGCACTCAAACGCACCATCGCAGTAGGTGGCGTACTCCCCCACGATTGAATCCCCAGTATCCCAATAGGCCTTGGGCTCGGGGTTGAGCCACCACACGTGACGCGCCTTATTGCGGATCTCTTTGATGACCCAATTCTGCGAGGCGTGGTAATTATTGCGGGCATCACCCAAAATAATCACCGTTGTCTTGGAACTGATGTCTTGGCCATAGCGTTCCCAGAACACTTCAAACGCATGCCCGTAATCAGAATGGCCATCCACCCAGATCACATCGGCCTCACTATTGACCCGAGAAATCGCATCCAGGATGTCGTCGGTGCCCTCAAAGAATCTCGTGACTTCATCAATCCCGTCGATGAAGACGAAACTCCGCACTCGAGAGAACTGACCCGAGATTGCGTACACCAGATGCAAGGTGAATCGAGCGAATGCCGCAACCGAACCAGAGATGTCGGCGATGACAAAAATCTCGGGCTTTGAGGGGCGCGGGTACTTGAACTTCGGCTCGGCCGGTACTCCCCCATAGCTCAGCGAGTGACGCACAGTGTTTCGAAAGTCCAACGCACCTTTGCGGCCATGCTTGCGTTTGCGAGCAAGGCGAATAGCAAGGCGCCGCGTCAGTGGCTGCAGGGCCTTGCGGAGTTGCACCATCTCGTCACGACTTGCATGCATAAAGTCGATGTCTTCAGGCAGCGGCTTGCGCAGAGTTTTGGCCATCGCCTCGACTCCTCGATCGGCTACCAGTCGGCGGCGAATCTCTGACTCAATCTCTTTCTTGAAGGAGTCGATTCGATTCTCGTACTCGTCTCGCTCAAGGCGCTCTTCGAGGGGAGTAAGCGGTTCTGGGGAATCCTCTTGGGCCTGTTCCATCAGGCGCTCGAGCATGCCCTCTAGGTTGAGGTTCCGCATGGTGCGATACAGGTAGTAGGTACCGCCCACCGGCCGTCCTGGCTCCATGCCTGCATACCGCCGCACCGACTGCCGAGCCATGGCGCGCATCATCGACTGGTCGCCATGCATCAAAGACTTGTAGAGCATCTCGGCAAGTTCTTCTGGGGTCAGCGAATCACCAGACCCACCTTGAGCCTGTTGACCCTCACCTGCGCCTTCGGGAGCTTGAGACTGATCCTCATCTGGGTCAACAAAGTCGCTGGCATCAGGGTCAAGTGACCACTCTGCGCCGCGCAACGAGAAGTACACCTCAAACACAGTCTCAAAGGCTCGCCAATGCGAGTGGTTCTTGACCAGAGTCGCTGCAAGGGCGTACTTGAATGCCTCACGGTCGCCAAGGGGGATGTACTGCACTGCCTCCATGGCATCCAGGTTTTCGGTCAGGCTGACGGGTAGACCGGCCTGACGCAACTCCACGATGAATCCAGCAAGAAGTTCAAGTAGCGACTCGCCGGCTAGATCAGAGGCCTCGGCCATGATCCGACTCAGGCTTCCGGAGACAGGATGCCGCCGCGACTAAAACTCTTCTGTTCGGCTGCGAACTCCTTCACAACTTTTTGAATATCGCTTTGGTACTTCAACAAGATGTTGACTGTTCCGGTAGCAGTTTCTGCATCGATCTGCTCCACGCCGAGCAGCACAAGCGTGCGAGCCCAGTCGATGGTCTCAGACACTGAAGGCGCCTTCTTCAGTTCTAGCTGGCGGATAGAACGCACCACTCGAGCAATCTGATCAGCCAACGACTCGGTAAGACCAGGAACCTTGGTGAGCACGATTTCTTTCTCACGTTCCATATCGGGGTAATCCACGTGCAGGTACAAGCAGCGACGCTTGAGGGCCTCGGACAACTCTCGCGTGTTATTTGAAGTCAAGAACACCATGGGAATCTGCCGGGCAGTAATGGTTCCAAGTTCAGGAATCGATACTTGGTAATCAGAGAGGATCTCTAGCAGCAGTGCCTCGGTCTCTACCTCTACACGATCAACCTCGTCGATCAGCAGGACTACTGGGTCTGTTGCACGAATAGCTTCGAGCAACGGGCGCTCAAGCAAGAACTCGTCCGAGAAGATGTCATCTTCAATCTCGTCCCAATTCTGGCCCTCGGTGTCTGACTTTGTTGCCTGAATGCGCAGCAGCTGCTTTTTGTAATTCCACTCGTACAGCGCTTTGGACTCGTCTAATCCCTCGTAACACTGCAGGCGGATTAACCGGGCACCGAGTACTTCTGCAACTGACTTGGCCAGCTGTGTCTTTCCGGTACCAGCGGGACCCTCAACAAGAATTGGCTTGCCGAGCCGATCTGCTAGGTACACGATTCCGGCAATGCCTTCATCGGACAAGTAGTCAACGTTACGCAGCGCTGTTCGTAGTTCTTCTACTGAATCAAAGCGAGGTTCTGCATCAAAGGGTGAGGGGTTCGTCGGGTCTTGCGAGGTCATGGACCTAGGTTACTGAGCTACTTGACCGCGCGGTCAATCGGGCCGGCCACGCAGCGGACAATCGGAGCGGTCACTGCGGGCCGGAGAATCAACTCTGCTCCGCCTGCTCGCAGGACTAGACCACACCATGCACCAAACCCCGAGCGCTTCAAATCTGGCCCCTCGGTCGGTACCACTGCATGCGGTCCTCTACCGGCACGCACAGAAGATGGAACAGTAGAAGTTCAGGCCACCGTGCGATCGAGCAGATGGCGGTTCTTGGACACCGGTCCGGGCAGGATCGAGAAGTGGATCTGACCGTCCTCGTCGATGGCCACGACGCGGACCACAGCCTGGGCTTGGCTGTTGCCAGCAAGCAGCATCGCACCCGACCGTACCCTCTCGGGCGCGCGTGCGTCGGCCAGAGTCGACCAACCGAGGCCGTCGTCGTCTTGGGCGTTGAGGTCGGCTACGAGATCGAGATCATCCATCGGGTCACCACGCTTCTGGTCATTCCTGATGATACAGGTTCACCCAGCTGCGATGCTCGCAGCGTCGCAACTCGGCGATGCCGGCCGCGAGGTCATCGAAGGCCAAGGTGAAGTGCCTTGGGTTCCGACCCGTGGGCTCCAAGCGGAACCCGGCAGATCGCAGCACACCCACGCGTACCAAGGTCAGCACCTCGAACCTGACGAGAGGTGCCTGCTGTGCGAGCTCATCGACTGCCACATCTCGGGCAGCGAACACCGAGAGGCCGTAGTCGCCGTAGATGGCGTGGTACCGCTCGGCATCGAGGCGCAGGGCCTCCGGGTCGAGGTCCCCACCTCGCACCACAACGACGTCGTCATCGTCCAGGTCGTCGTCAGAGCGGAGGTGCCGTTGCTTGGCCATCGCTACCTCTCGGGAAGGAAGAACGAGACACCACGGGGTGGGCTGACCCGTCTCCACCCTCGGTGTTCCAGCTCGAGAATGACCTCCTTACGCAGGCGGTCCCACCGGTTCGGGTTCTGGAGCGGGCAGAGCCGGTCGAGGGCGTGCCAGAGTCCTGGGCGGCGCGCTCGACGGTGTTGAGATCATCAGGTGGTGGAACCTCAGGGACCTCGTGGCGCAGTCGTCGACAGCGGGACAGAGAGCCTCCTTGCTTAGACATACCGGTTCCTCTCAACTCAATGCAGACAGGGAAGCCCTCGCAAGTGGTGGTGAGCCCGTCCGTCAGGTGCACATCACGGATCATACCCCCGGCACGTTGTCCGGATACGTGGCCCGGATCCCCGCCAGCACATCAGCGATGTCGGGGTCGTAGTCGAGTTGGTCCGGGTAGAACTGGAGTGAAGCGCTTGGGGTTTGGTGCAGGGTGTGGTCTAGTCCTGCGAGCAGGCGGAGCAGCGTTGATTTTCCGGCCCGGTTTGACCGCCCTACTTGACCGCGCGGTCAATCGGGCCAGCTACGCAGCGGACAATCGGAGCGCTCCAACGGGGCCCCTCAGGCCCTGCGACTGAGAGTCAGTACGCTTCTCGAGGTGACTGCACAGCTCGTAGTGAAATCTTTAGACGCCAGCCACGGATCACGAGTGTTGTTCTCAGGGCTAGATCTGGTCGTAGCTCCCGGTGATGTCATTGGCCTGTTAGGACCAAACGGGGCCGGAAAATCCACCCTGCTCCGCCTGCTCGCCGGACTAGACCAAACAGTCACCGGCACTCGGGCCCTTTCTCCTTCGACTGCCACTGTTGGCCTGCTACCCCAAGAAACCGAACGGGTAGAAGGAGAAGAAATTCTTGCGTACCTCAGCCGCAGAACGGGGGTCACTGCAGCCCAAGAAGCACTCGACGCAGCCACACAAGCCTTCGCTGAGGCTCAAGACACCGCCGCAGACTCCTACTCCGATGCCCTTGAGCACTGGCTTGCACTTGGAGCTGCCGATCTTGAAGATCGTGCACGAATCCTTGTTACTCAGCTGGGTCTTGATGCCTCACTTGATCAACAGATGACTTCGCTCTCAGGTGGGCAAGCAGCACGGGCAGGCTTAGCCTCACTCCTCCTGAGCCGGTTCGACATTTTGCTCCTCGATGAACCCACCAACGACCTTGACCTTGCCGGCCTTGATCAACTCGAACAATTTGTTTTGTCCTCAAAGCAACCCATGGTCATCATCAGCCACGACCGAGAATTCTTAAGTCGAACAGTTACCAAGGTGCTCGAACTCGACATGCACCAACAATCCATCCACCTCTACGGCGGCGGCTTTGACGCCTACTTAATTGAGCGAGAGCGCGACCGGCTGCACGCGAGAGAGCAGTACGAGGAATACGCAGGCACCCTGTCCGGGCTTCAGGAACGTGGCCGAACCCAGCGCGCCTGGGCTGACAAAGGAGTTCGAGCAGCGCGACGCAACCCTCCCGACGGAGACAAGATCGGAAAATCACTCCGAGTCGAATCCTCAGAGAAGCAAGCCTCAAAAGCCCGACAGACTGACCGCATGGTTGAACGACTCGAGGTAGTTCCCGAACCACGTAAAGAATGGGAATTGCAGATGTCAATTTCTGCCGCAGCGCCTTCCGGCCAGGTCGTTGCAGTACTACGCGAAGCAAGCCTGACCCGAGGACCATTCCACTTTGGTCCTGTCACACTACAAATCGACCGCGGCGACCGAGTTGCAGTGACCGGACCAAACGGCGCCGGCAAATCCACACTTCTCGGACTCCTCCTCGGAACGCTGACTGCCGACTCGGGGGATGCCTCGCTCGGCTCGGGCGTAGAGATTGGCGAGATCGACCAAGCTCGGGGTGCATTCGTTGGAGCAGGGTCCCTGCTTGATGCATTCTGCGATCAGGTACCGGAGCTTCAGACCTCTGAAGTCCGCACTTTGCTCGCAAAGTTTGGCCTGAGTGGCGGACATGTTGTGCGGCCCACACAAACCCTTTCTGCCGGCGAGCGCACACGGGCAGGCCTCGCCCTGCTGCAGGCTCGTGGCGTGAACCTGTTGGTCCTCGACGAGCCAACGAATCACCTAGATCTGCCCGCAATCGAACAACTCGAATCGGCGCTGGGCTCGTTCGATGGCACCATCCTTTTGGTGACCCACGACCGACGCTTGGCTGAACGGTTCAACCCGAATCGCCGGCTCTCTATGCTCGACGGGCAGCTTCGGGAACTTCCAGGAATCTAAGCCTGCTCCGAAGCCCGGTGCTCGGGATTCTCGGCTGTGCGCACGACTACGGACTTGCCGAGGCGCTCCGCCAACAGCCCGCTTCGCGAAGATGCCGAGTATTGCTCGAGTCCGAGCTCGGCGGTGTCCTCGCTCCCGTGCAGAGTCATCAGAACGTGATCACCAAGGTGCTCAACCTGAACCGATTCCACTGCTCCATCGTGGTTTCGATCAAATCCAATTGCCACTCGCAGAATTGCCGCCATGGACCGCACACGAAGTTGGTCGGCCTCACTGAGGCCAGCAAACTCAGCATGCTTATCTACCGATGGCGGGCTCTTACGGTGATAGCGGGCAACCTGCGCAATCAGCTCAATTTCTTGATCAGTAAACCCCATCAGGTGTTCGGAGTTTCGGATCACGTAGTAGCTGTGCTTGTGATGGCCCGAATGCGCAATGAACAGACCAACATTGGAGAGCAGCGCAGCGGCTTCGAGCAGCTCTCGCTCCTCGTCACCAAGGCCAAGGTCTGCTGCAAGTGCGTCATGCAGCTGAAGCGAAAGTCGGGCGACTTGAAGCGAGTGTTCCGGGTCATCGTCGCAGAGTTCCATGAGATGAAATACCGAGGTGCGACGCAGGTCAGACAGGTGGTGCAATGTGCCGCCGCCGATGCGGTGCAAGGCATCAAGCAACACGCCTTCGCGCAGAGCGAACTCCGAAATGACAATCTCAGTCGCCCCAATAGCCATGCAGGCTTGTTCGAGCACGATCGCCCCACCAATCAGAATGTCTGCTCGGGCTGCGTCAATCCCATCAAGCTTGCGACGCTCCTCGGGGCTCTCCACCGAAGCTAAGAGGTCAACAATCTCAGAGATCTCCTGGATGGTGACCTTGGATGCATTGAGCTGTTGAGGCGCTTGCTCAGCCCTTCGGGCAAAGATCATGGTGGCAATTGCCTCTGCCGTGCCCGAGGATGCAATGGCAACTTCTTGGCTGAGTTGCGCCACCTCATGTGCCAGCGGAGCAAGCCTGCCACGCACATAGTCGCGGCATTCCTCAACGGCGTTGCCATGGACAGCACCGCCCGGAAAGAAGCGGTTCGTCATGCGCAGCGATCCCAATTTGACTGAGCGGCCGTACGAGACGGACCCCTTGTAGCCAAAGAGAATCTCGGTAGAACCGCCGCCGACATCAATCAAGGCCAGGTGCTTGTCGAACACCGGCAAAGCCTGCAGCACCCCTAGGAGAATGAGCCTGGCCTCTTCGAACCCAGAGATGACCTGCACCTCAACGCCGGCCTCTTGTAGCGCGCGATCGAGGAACTCCTCGGCATTGAGCGCCTCACGAACCGCCGAGGTGGCCACCGCATAGACGGGAGCTTCAAAGGAGTCAGCTAGGGATCGGCATCGAGCCAAGGCTGCAACCCCACGATCGATTGCAGCGGGCTCAAGCAACTTCATCTCACCTCGGCCTGAACCAAGGCGGACCATCTCCTTCTGCTTGGTTATCACTTCGAACCTGCCGTTCGAAGCAACCCGCGCAATCAGCATGTGAATCGAGTTCGTTCCAATGTCGATCGCCGCTAGTGCGCCGGGTAACGGCCGAGCCCCGGCGGCTGGATGAGACCCCGGGTGAGCGGTGCTCATGACTGAGCCCACGGATCCCAAATCTGGGCGCTCGCCAAGGTTCGGGGATCGCAGAGGCATGGGTCAATCCTAGGCCAGTCCCCACTAGGTACCCGAGCAGTCCTCTGGCCGTGCAAACATGGTGAGAAT
>ERZ888423.436-NODE-436-length-42646-cov-11.396727_pt1 | contig 42646 bp, 37 predicted proteins | sample MGYA00520523_ERZ888423 | MGnify/ENA primary metagenome ERZ888423 (study PRJEB32303, sample SAMEA104408611) | aquatic metagenome | biome: Brackish water; feature: Pelagic; material: water | place: Baltic Sea | collected 2014-06-08T10:24:00 | depth 30,27 m ... | reverse complement strand
TTACATCCTGGAAGCAGGCGATGAGGTGTTTGAAGCGCCAAATGCCGGGATCGACGAAGCCCGTGGCGATCTTGACGCCTTGCCTGCCAATTTCGAGAACATCGTTCTGTCCGGCAGCCGGAACATCGATATTCTCGGCACGGTGGACAGAAATATCCTGATCGGCAATGCGGGCGCCAACGTTCTGCGCGGCGGCGGCGGCGATGACCGGCTGGAAGGCAGGGACGGAAACGACACTCTGCTGGGTCAGAATGGCGACGACGTTCTGCTGGGCGGCGCTGGCGCGCATTCGCTGGCCGGCAACGAAGGCAGCGATATCCTTGAAGGCGGCGACGGCAATGACCGGCTGAACGGCGGCGACGGCGCGGACGCCATGTCCGGCGGGGCAGGCAATGACCTCTACACCGTCGATAACGTTGGCGACACAGTTGTCGAGCAGCCCGGCGAAGGCGCGCTTGATCGGATCAACGTCTTTGTCGACTTCATCAATCCGCTGGGTGTTGAGTTCATGATCGGCAAGTTTGCGACTGTCGGCCTGGCGTTGACGGGCAATGCGGAGGCGAACCGCATTACTGGCGCTAATCGCATCAACTCGCCTGACACAATCCTCGGCGGAGACGGCAATGACCAACTGATTGGAATGGTCGGCAATGATCTGTTGAATGGCGGCGATGGGAATGATCGGATCTTTGGCAACTCCGGCGCGGATGTCATTATCGGCGGAGCCGGCAACGATGTCCTCACCGGGCAGCAGGGCGGCGATACTTTCATTATCGGCCTGAATAATGGCGTCGACGTCATCACAGATTTCGACACGACCGCTGACCAAATCGACCTAAGAGGACACGGATTCCTCAATATCTCTGCAGTCCAAGCGGTTACAACGGATATAAGCGGCTCTGCGGTGATCAACCTTGGCGGCATTAATAGCCTTCAGATTCTCGGCGTGTCCGAGAATCTGTTCTCTGCAGATGACTTTATACTTAGTTGATCTGTAACACTCCACCCTTTCTCTTGATAAAAACTTCAGGCCAAGGCACCGGAAAGATGGTCCGAGGGGGGATAACCGCCGAAACTGAGTCCAGATTGGCTTGGTTTCGGCGGTACTTATCTTCATTGAGCAGAAGGACTGCGCTGTTCATCTTATACCACCCTGCGGAGAAGCGGTCGCATTTTCCAGGCGCCGGCCGCCGATCCCCTCGTTGATCGCGATCTTTTGCGTTTCGGTCGCCGCCACGGGCGCGCCCCTTTCCAACCTCCGCCAGCAATCGCGGCGCAGCCGATTGCAGCAATACTTTGCGTCGGAATCAAACGCCGGCGGCGGGGATTTGGCAGGTTGCAACTCATGGGGTGCGGCCGCCCGCCTGCCCCGCGCAGCCTCGACCGCGACGCTTGGACGACTGGGGCTGGGTGGTGTAGCGTTTCGGGGATGGCGGTCGGCGGTTCGGCTGACGGGGCGTCGCCGCCTGAGATAGGGAGAAGGACTATGCGCATCGTCAATCCGTCGTTCGGGCTGCAGCCCGACGCCGGCCAGAGCGAGAACCGCGTCGACCTCGGCGCGACTGACTGGCTGAAAGATCCAATCGCGATCATCTCGAACTCGAAGCCGAACGCCATGGAACTGCTGCAGGGCATGCGGACCCTGATGGGCCAGTTCCGGCCGGTCGACACGATCGACTACATGTTCAAGGACAGCGCCGCCCAGCCGGCGCCGCCGGAATTGATCGAGCGGGTCGCCAAGAACTACCGGGGCGCCATCGTCGCTTTAGCTGATTGAGGGTCGTGCTCCTCGTGGAGTTTCCATGACAGTACGACCTTAGAAGCGCTCGGCGTCGAAACCTACATCGTGATTACCGAAACCTTCCTGCCGCTGGTCCGCGCGCAGGCGAAGGCCCGGAAAGCCAACCCGAGGCTCCTGATTGTCAAGCACCCGGTCGGGGGCTTGAACGCGGCGGAGCTGCAGGAGCGGATCGAAACCGCCTTCATGGAGCTGAAGCTCGCGATCTCGGTTTGATCCAGCGACGGCGCGCGGCTCTTGAACCGCCGCGCGCCGTCCAGCCGCCCTCCCCCAGCAGAAAGACAACGGCCCCCGATGACGGATATCACGACCGAGGAGGTCCTCGACCTCGGCGACATGGACGCCGATGCGTTCAACGAATACGCCGCCGAACAGGGCTGGAGCGACGGCTTCCCGCTTGTCATGCCGACCGAGGCCAAGGTCGCGCGCTTCGTCGAACTGTGCCGCGGCGACAACGAGCCGTTTCCGCCGATGTCGCCCCGCCGCGTGACGCCGACCCTGCCCGCGATCGCCGCGAATGCGGTGATGGCCGGGTGCAAGCCGGAATATTTCCCGGTCGTGGTCGCCGCCGTCCGCGCGGTCCTGCAGCCGGAATACAATCTGCATGGCACGCTGGCGACGACGCATCCCTGCGCGCCGATGATCATGGTGAACGGGCCGCTTCGCCAGACGCTCGGCCTGAACTGCGGCAGCAACTGCTTCGGCCAGGGCTGGCGGGCGAACGCCACCATCGGCCGCGCCCTGCAATTGACGCTGTTGAATGTCGGCGGCGCGAAACCCGGCGAGATGGACCGCTCCACGCAAGGCTCGCCCGCGAAGTTCGCCTTCTGCTTCGGCGAGAACGAGGAAGCCAGTCCCTGGGCGCCCTACCATGTCCGTCGGGGTTTCGAAGCGAGCGACACGGTTGTGACCGCGCTGCCCGCCGAGCCGCCGCACAACATCAATGATCATGGCAGCACGTCCGGCGCCGGCATCCTCGCGACCGTCGTCGGCACGATTTCCCAGCCTGGATCCAACCTCATTTACGGAACCGCGCCTTACATGCTGGCGTTCGGACCGGAGCATGCGGAGACGCTCCGCCGGGATGGCTGGACCATCGAAACCATCCAGGAAAAGCTGTTCCATGACACAGCGGTCGAGGTTTCCCGCGTTTCAAAAGAGAATCAGAAGAGCTACGAAGAGCGTGAGAATAGCGTTGTCAACGGCCGGTACTACCTGACGCGCACGCCGGACGACATCCAGATCTGCGTCGCGGGCGGGCCGGGCAAGCATTCCGCCTTCATCCCGACCTTCGGCTTTACCGAGGCCTGCTCCGTCAGGCTGCCCGCCCTTTGAGCGCCGGGCTTGACGACGATCCGGCCCCGGTCTTCCCGGAGGACGCGGATTTCGAAGCGGTTCAGGCGGCGCTGACCAGGGCCGGACTGGCGGACGGCCTGCCGCAGACGCCGCCGACCGCGCGCCGGCTCGCCGCCATGCTGGCGGGCGTCGCGGCGCCTGACCGATCCTACGGCCAGCTCTTCCCGATGATGGGCGACCTGACGCCCCGGGCCGTCGCCTATAATTGCGTCCTGGCCGGGTGCGCGCCCGGCGCTCTCCCGATCGTGCTGACCGCGGCGAACGCCTGCACCGCGCCCGACTTCAACCTGCTCGGCCTCTTGACGACGACGGGAACGCCCGCGATCGCGCTCGTCGTCCATGGCCCGGCGGTCCAGGCGCTTGGCATGAACGCCGGGATCAATTGCCTGGGGCCGGGCAATCGCGCCAACGCGACGCTTGGGCGGGCGCTCAGCCTCGTGATGCGCAATATCGGCGGCGCGAAGGAAGAAATCGGCGACATGGCGACCATGGGCCAGCCGGGGAAATACGGCTTCTGCTTGGCGGAAGCGCCCGACGGCCCGTTCCCCAGCCTCGCCGACCGGCGCGGAATTCCGGATGGCGTCAGCGCCGTCACCGTGCTTGGCGTGTCGGGCACCATGGAAGTCCTGCCGCTCGACGAGCGCGACACGCCCGAGGCCATCCTGAGGCCGGTCGCGGCCGCCTTGCTCGCCGCCCGCGCGGTCGCGGGCTCGGGCCGGGTCCGCCCGCCCGGCGAACAGGCGTTCCTGTTTCCGCCGGAGCTGGCCGCGGCCGTCGTTCGGGCGGGCTGGGATCTCGCCCGCGTGCAAGCCTACCTGATGGACGCGGCGAGCATCGACATGCCCGGCGTCGCCCGGTTCGAGCGCGCCGGCCCGCTTGCTGAAGCGCCAGGGGATATCCTGGCCATCGTGACCGGCGGCCCCGGCATCAAGATGACCTGCCTGCCGCTCTGGGCGGGCGGCAGCGTCACCCAGACCCGCGCTATCCTGGACCTCGAGCGGAGCGACGCCCCATGATCCTGCGCGATCCGACCCATCAAGCCATCGTCATCGGGTCCGGCGTCGCCGGCATGGCGGCGGCGGCCGAACTGGCCGCGCTTGGCCTCGCGACGGCGCTGGTCGACGACGGCAATATGGGCGGCCTGATGATGAATGTCGGCGAAATCGCTGACCAGGCCGCGTATGCGGGCCAGTCCGGCGCCGATCTCGTCAACCAGTTGCTTGAACGGGCGCTCGAAGCCGGGGCCGACTATCAGATGGGGACCGTCACGGCGCTGGAGCGGGCGGGCGCGCTCTGGCGGCTGCCGGACCTGGAAATCGCGGCGCCGTCGGTCATCCTGGCGACGGGCGCGAAGCTCAAGCGGCTAGGCGTGCCGGGCGAGGACGCGCTGATGGGGCGCGGCGTCTCCCAATGCGCGTTCTGCGACGGCGGGCTCTATCGCGGGCGCGACGTGCACGTCGTCGGCGGCGGCGACGCCGCCTATCAGGAAGCCCTGCATCTGGCGGATTTGTGCGCCTCGGTCACCATGCTGCAACGGGGCGAGACGCCTCGCGCCCGGCAAGCGTTCCTGGACGCGGCCGCATCCAGGGCGAACCTCAAGGTCCGGCATGGGGTCAAGGTCATGGCGGCGCTCGGCCAGAGCGGCCTCGACGGCATCAGGCTTCAGGACGCAGCCAGCGGCGCCGAGACGGAAGCGGCGACATCCGCGCTCTTCGTCTTCATCGGGCTGACGCCGGAAACCGCCCTCGCCCCAAGCGAAGCCAGGCGTGACGCCGCCGCCGCCCTGATCGTCGACGGGACGATGCAGACGACGACGGCGGGCCTCTACGCGATCGGCGCCGCGCGCAGCGGCTATGGCGGCCAGATTTCGGACGCCCTGGCCGATGCTCGGCGAGCGGCGGCCGGCGTCAGCGGGCGCGCCGCTATTTGATCGATACGAGGTTGACTTCGAAGATCAACGTCGCGCCGCCGGGGATCACGCCCGGAATGCCGCGCGGCCCATAGGCCAGGTCCGACGGGATCACGAATTCATAGACGGCGCCTTCCTGCATCAACTGCACGCCTTCGGTCCAGCCGGGGATCACGCCGTTCAGCGGAAATTCGATGGTCTGGCCGCGATCGTAGGAACTGTCGAACTGCTTCCCGTCGATCAGCGTGCCCTTGTAATGCACTTCGACGGTGTCCCGGGCCGCCGGCGAGGCGCCCGTGCCTTCCTTGACGACGCGATATTGCAGGCCGCTCGCCGTAACCGTGACGCCGTCTTTCTTTGCGTTTTCCGCTAGATAATCCACATTCTTCTCCGCTTGCGCCGGCAGCGAACTGCCTAGTCCGCCAATCAAAAAGAGACTTGCAACGAATTTTCCGATGCGCATGCAAGCGCTCCCTTTTCCGAACCGATTTCCCGAGCGGCGGACCATGCCCGACCGGGCCGCGTTTGGCCACCCTGTTCCGTCAGCTACATCATGGTTTGCGGCAGGTAGAGGGAGATGATCGGGAACAGGATCAGGATCAGCAGCACGATCAGTTCGATCGCGACGAAGGGCAGAATCCCGAAATACATGTCGCCGATCGAGACCCGCCCCTCCGATGCCGACACCACCGCGAACAGGTTCAGGCCGACCGGCGGCGTGATGACCGCGATCTCGATCATCTTGGTCAGAATGACCCCGAACCAGATCGGGTCCATGCCAAAGCCGACGACGACCGGGAAGATGAACGGCACGGTCATGACCAGCATCGACAAGGGATCGATGAACATGCCCAGCACCAGATACATCAGCACCATGACGACCAGGAAGCCTTCCGCCGACAGCCCGCTGTTGATCACCAGATCGGTCAGATCCGTGACGAAGCCGGAGATCACGAGAAAGCGGGAGAACAACAGGCCGGAAATGATCAGGATGAAGAGGACCGATGTCAGTTCGGCAGTCTGCTTGAAGGAGTCCCAGACGCCTGAGGTCGTGATCCGCCGCCTGGCGATCGCAATGAACAAGGCGCCGACCGCGCCAAGCGCGCCCGCCGCCGTCGGCGGCGTGATGCCGGTGTAGATGCCGCCCAGCACGATAAACACCAGCGCCAGCATCGGCCAAAGGCCCTTCAGCCCCAGAAACTTCTCCTTGAAGGTCGAGGTGTCGATCGTCGGCGGCGCCCAGCCCGGCCTGAGCCGCACCATCAGCGGCACGAAGGCGATGTAGAAAGCCGCCGTCAGCAAGCCCGGCAGAATGCCGGCCATGAACAGGGCGCCAATGCTCTGCTCGGTCAGAATGCCAAAGATCACGAAAGTCAGGGAAGGCGGAATCAGCGCCGCGAAGGTGCCGGCCGCGGCGATGCAGCCGGCGCTGACGCCCTTGTGGTAGCCAAGCCGCATCATTTCCGGCAAGGCGATACGGGTGAACATCGCGGCATTGACCACGGTCGAGCCGGAAATCGCGGCGAAACCGGCGGAGGCGACCGTGGTCGCCATGAACAAGCCGCCGCGCACCCCTTCGAGCCACCGGTTCACGGCGCCGTACAATTCCGTGACGATCCCCGACGCGGCGGCGATGGCCCCCATCAGCACGAACATCGGGATGACCGCGAAGGCATATTCGCTGGCGGTCGCGTAGGGCAGGCTCTGGAAGGTGATGATCGTGTAGGTGACGCCGACCGTCAGATACATGCCGCCGGCGCCGACCAGCCCGATCGCAAAGGCGATCGGCACCCCGAGGCCCGCGATGCAGAGCAGGAGCGCGATCGCGATCAGCCCGGTATAGAGCGCCTCCGTCATGACAGACCCCCAGCGCTTTCCGAAGGATCGGAACAGCCGGCGCACAGGCGCACGAACTGCCGGAGCGCTTCCAGCATCGCTGCGAACGCGCCCAGGGCCAGCAGGATCTTGCCCGGCCAGATCGGGAAGGCGCTTTGCCCGGCCGACCGTTCGTCGATCAGGACGCTCTGCTCGGCGGCGATATAACCGCGCCATGCCAGAAATCCGAAGAACAGCATGGCCGAAATCAAGGCCGCCCCCATCGAAGCCTTGGCGGCCCAGCCGCGAAACCGGCCGGAGAAGATATCGACCGTGATATGCGCCCGCCGCCGCTCCGCCTGCGCGAGGCCCATGAACACGATGATCGCCAGGGCCGCCTCGGACAGCTCAAGCGCGCTTGCGACGGGCGCGCCCAGGATCGACGTGCCGAAAATATCCGCCGCGCCAAGCAAGGCCAGCAACCCGATGAACGCCGCCGCGACGCATAACGACAAGCCTGAAAGCTTCTGGATCGCACCATCGAAAAATAACGCCAGTCGCCGCATGGCAAATCCTTCCTGAAACGCTGGCCGCGGCCGGCGGAAGCGAGCTTAGCCTGGCCGGCGATCGCCCGCGCGGGGGTCATGGGCCGCGCAGCCGAAAGCGCGCGGCCCATGCTCAAAGTCTGGAACATGGCGCGTCTAAGTGGACGCGCAGTCCATGCTCTCTAGTCGGACTTGTTGGCGTTGTAGTAGTCCATGACCTGCTTGGCATAGACCCGGGCCTCGGCCCCGAGGCCCTGGCCGTCCATGGTCTCGATCCAGATGTCGACCATGTTCGGAACCGCCGCCACGAGCTTGTCCTGCTCCTCGAACTTGATGAGGCTGGCGCCCTGGGTCAGCATCGTCGCAAGCGCCTCGGCTTCGATCCGCTCGGTCTGATCGGCGGCGAACTTCGTCGCTTCCTGGCCGACTTCGACCAGAAGCTTCTGGGCGTCCGGCGACAGGCTTTCGAACTTGTCCAAGCTCATCGCGAGGAAATAGGCGTTAATGCCGCCGAACTTCACGTCGATGATATAGGGCGCGACTTCATGCAGCTTGTAGGCGATGAAGTTGGCGTTCGTCAGATAGGAGCAATCCATCGAGCCGCGCTTCAGGGCTTCGTAGTTGTCGGTCGGCAGGACATTGACCGGGGTCACGTCGATCGCCGCGAACATCTTCGGCATGAAATTGCCGAAGGTGCGGATCTTGAGCTGCCGCAGGTCCGCCATGGTGCGGACCGGCTTGGTGCAGATCAGCTTGTAGTTCGGCAGGTAGCGATAGACGAGCGGCTTGATCTTGTTGCGCCGGAATTCGTCGATCTGGGACGTGTTGGTCTTTTCCGCCTCGATCGCGGCATACATCGCCTGGGCCGGATCGAAGAAGGTCATGGGCAAGCTGTTGGTCATCGCGGCGAACGGCAGGGCCGAGGTGAAATAGCCTTGCACCAGGGAGCCCATGTCGACGGCGCCGCTGGACACCAGGTCCAGGATTTCGTTCGATTTTCCCAGGGAGCCGGAATAGAAGAGCTGCACTTTCATCTTGCCGCCGGACCGTTCGGCCAGACGATCCGCGAAGAACTCGGCAGGCTGTTCCATGTAGAGCGCTTTGGGAAAGCCGGTGGCGTGCTTGAAGGTCACGCTCGGGTAGTCGGCGGCATTGGCCGCGGCGAGCGCGCCAAATGTTCCTAAAGCCGCCACGAAGGCGGCGACGGTCGTAAATCGCTTTAGCATTGGGGTTTCCTTCCAATCCCGGTGTCGCGCCGCCACGGACCTTCTGGCTCTTCGAGGAATCCCGCTCGGGACTTCCACTTGCTGACTGGCGCTGCAATAACGCTAACCCTATTCCCGAATACGGGAAAGGCGCTATCAAGACGCCGTCGTTCGATCGTTCCGGCGATCGATCCGCAATCCGGGGAGAGGCCATGTCGCGCGCGATCAGAATTCATTCGACCGGCGGGCCCGATGCGCTGACGCTCGACCGGGTCGACGCGGAACGCCCGGGCGCCGGTCAGGCATTGGTGCAAAACCGCGCGGCCGGCGTCAATTTCATCGATTTGCACCAGCGCGCCGGGCGCTATCCATTGCCGGCCCTGCCCGCGACCCTGGGCATGGAGGGCGCCGGCGTCGTCGAGGCCGTCGGCCCCGGGGTGACGGCCGTCCGTCCGGGCGACAGGGTCGCCTACGTCATGGGCGGCCATGGCGCGACGCCGGGCGCCTACGCCGACTTTGCGCTGGTCCCAGCCGACGCGCTGATCCTGCTGCCGGCGGAAATTGACGACGTGACGGCGGCCGGCATGACGCTGAAGGGCCTGACGGCGCACTACTTGGTCAAATCCGCATTCCCCGTGCGGCCAGGGCAGACGATCCTCGTGCATGCCGCGGCGGGCGGCGTCGGCTTGCTGCTGACCCAGATGGCCAAGCTGATCGGCGCCCGCGTGATCGGGACCGTCGGGTCCGACGCCAAGGGCCGACTGGCGGCCGAGCATGGCTGCGATCACGTCATCGACTACAGCCATGAGGATGTGGCGCGCCGGGTCCGGGCGCTGACCGGCGGCGAAGGCGTGCCGGTCGTCTATGACGCCGTCGGCAGGGATACCTTCGCGGCGTCGCTGGACAGCCTCGCGGTTCGGGGAACGCTTGTGTCCTTCGGGACGGCTTCAGGGCCGACCCCGCCCTTCAACATCTTCGAACTGAACCCGCGCGGCTCCTTGTATGTCACGAGCGCCGGCCTCGCCTGGTACACCCGCTCGCGCCACGAACTGATGGAGCGCGCCTCGGACCTGATTGGCTGGGTCGCGACGGGCCAGGTCAAGGTCCCGGTCCTGCAGCAATGGCCGCTGGAACAGGCGCGGGAGGCCCATATGGCGCTCGAAGCGCGCCAGACTTCGGGCATGTCGGCGCTGACGCTTTAGGACCGCGAGGTCCCGGCGACGGCGGCAGGCCCCCGTCAGGATCGCCGCTTGCGCTTCGGCCGCGAAGCCGGTCAACTGATGGTCAAAATCGTTCCAAGGGAAACTACGATGTCTGAAAGCGAGATGGTCCGCTTCGAAATCAATAATTTTGTCGGCGTGATCACGATCAATCGGCCGCCGGTGAACGCGGTCAACGCCGCGCTCCGCGACCGCCTGACCGAAATCTTCGATGCCGCGACGGACCGCGACGATATCCGCTGCCTCGTGCTGACCGCCGAGGGCAAGGTCTTCTGCGCCGGCGCCGACCTCAAGGACCGGCCGGACGTCAGCCAGCCCGGCGCCTACTGGCGGCACAATCGCGGCGTTCGGGAAACCGGCAACGCCATCAAGGAATGCACGAAGCCGGTGATCGCGGCCGTCAACGGCGCGGCGCTCGGCGCCGGGATGGGGCTGATGGCGGCCTGCGATATCATGATGGCGTCGGAGAACGCGGTCTTCGGCATGCCCGAGATCGACGTCGGCCTGGCCGGCGGCGCCGCGATGCTGAGCGAGCTGTTCCCCAAATCCTTCGTCCGCCGCATGATGTTCACCGGCGACCGGCTGCCGGCGAGCGAGCTCTATCGCCTGGGCATCCTGGATTCGGTCTGGCCGCGAGAGGAGCTTGTGCCCCAGGCCGTGGCGATGGCGGAACGCATCGCCTCGAAGAGCCCGCTCGGGATCAAGTATGCCAAGAATAGCTGCAACCTCGTGCAGTTGATGCCGCAGCGCGACGGCTATCGCTTCGAGCAGAACTTCACCTACGAATTGTCCAGGACCGAGGACGCCCTCGAAGCGCGCACCGCCCAACTGGAAAAGCGGAAACCAGTGTTCAAGGGCCGCTGAGCGGCCGCCGCGACGAACGCCCCAACGCCCGCACTACCGCCCGTCAGGAGACCGTACGCAATGGATGCCGCCTTCAACCCTGCCGATGAAGCGTTCCGCGACGAAGTCCGCGCCTTCTTCAAGGCCAAGCTGCCCGAACATTTCAAGCGCCAGGCCCAGCTTGCGCCCTCCTATGTGAAGAAGGAGGACACCAGGGCCTGGCACCGGGCCCTCTATGAGCAAGGCTGGATCGCGCCGCGCTGGCCGGTCGAATATGGCGGCACGGGATGGACCCCGACCCAGAAGCATATCTATGAGGAAGAATATCAGCGCGCCTATGCGCCACGCCTCAGCAGCTTCGGCATCGGCCTGGTCGGCCCGGTTATCTTCACCTTCGGCACGCCGGAACAGAAAGCCCAGCACCTCAAGCCGATCCTCTCCGGCGAAATCACCTGGTGCCAGGGCTATTCCGAGCCGGGCGCCGGCTCCGACCTTGCCAGCCTGAAAACCAGGGCCGTGCGCGACGGCGACGACTATGTCGTCAACGGCCAGAAGATCTGGACCAGCCACGCCCATCACGCCGACTGGATCTTCGCCCTGGTGCGCACCGACAGCGACCCGGCGAAGAAGCGCCAGGAAGGCATCAGCTTCCTGTTGATCGACATGAAGACGCCGGGCGTCGACGTCCGCCCGATCATCTCCATCGACGGCGGCCATTACCTGAACGAGGTGTTTTTCACCGACGTCCGCGTGCCCGTCGCCAATCGGATCGGCGAGGAAAACAAAGGCTGGACCTATGCCAAGTTCCTGCTCGGCAACGAGCGGACGGGCATCGCCGGCGTCGGCAAGTCCCGCCGCAAGATCGAAAAGATCGTCGGCGTGGCGCGGGCCGAACGCAGCGACGACGGCGGCGCGCTTTGGGACGATCCCGCTTTCCGCGCCCGGCTGATGGAATACGCGACGAAGCTGACGGCCCTGGAGAACACCAATCTCCGCATGCTGGGCCGCGAAGCCGCCGGCAAGAAGATCGGCGCCGAAGCCTCGATGCTCAAGATCGCCGGGACCGAAATCGAGCAGGGCCTGAACGAGCTGCTGGTCTTCGCCCTCGGCAATTATGTCCAACCCTATGAACGGGAGAGCCTCCGCCTCGACGCCAACGAGTTCGTCGGCCCCGACCACGGCCGCGGCGCCATGACCGAGCACCTGCTCCGCCGCGCCGCCTCGATCTATGGCGGCACGAACGAGGTGCAGCGCGACATCATCGCAAAGCGCGTCCTCGGGCTATAGATCACGTGACGAGAGCATCGTCCGGGCCGGTTGGCTGCAGCCAACCGCGATAGCGCACGATAAAATTGCCCGTGACGGGCGCGCTCAAGGCGACATCGAAGTGAAAGCGGCCGTCCCGGCCCGCCGGCGGAAATCCGAACAGCAGCGCCGCCAGGGCGCGCCGATCAGCCGGCGAGCAAATTCTGTACCGGCCCCCGGATCCGGCCTTCATGGATCGGAACCGTCGCCGGCGGAAGGTCCGCGGCCACTTCGACGCCTTCGGCCAGGGCCAGGTCCAGAAACCGGCCGAGATGGTCCATGGCGCCGTTCGGAATGTCGTGCAGCACCAGGTTGGTCCAGGCGTCGCGCTTGAGGCCCGTCAGGGCGATCTCGACCCAACTGCCATCGGGCCTGGCCCAATCCTCGACGACCAGGCTCCAGAGAACCAGGCTGAAGCGCTCGGCCACGAGATAGTCGACGATCCCCTGGTTCAGCACGCCCGGCTGCAGCAGGCCGCCCCCGGCGGACGGGCGAAACAGCCGCCCCGGCGACTGCCGCCCCGCCAGCAACGCCTCGGTGCGCTGAATTTCGGCGATGGCGGCGGCCGGCGTCAGGGCGCCGAACGGCCGTGGATGACTGAAGGTGTGGTTGCCGATGGCATGGCCGGCCGCCGCGACCTGATCCAGCGTCGCGCTGCCGCCCGGTTCGGCCAGGCGCTCGCCGACCGGGAAGAAGGTCGCGGGCAAGCCGCGCGCCGCCAGGTCCGCCAGCACCTGGGGCGTGACGGCGGGATCGGGACCGTTGTCGAAGGTCAAGCTCAGTTTCCGGGCCAAATGCGGCTTCCTATACTCAGGATGGCTGGCGCGGCGCCCCGTCAGGCGCGCAAGAGAGCGTCGGTCTCGGCCCGGTCCGGCATCGAGGCGGCGGCGGTCGGGCGCGTCGTGGAGAGCGCCGCGGCGGCGGCGGCGAAGCGGATCGCGGCGGCGAACGGCTGGCCTTCCGTCAGCGCGACTGCGAGCGCGCCATTGAAGCAATCGCCCGCGCCGACGGCATCGATGGCGGCAACCTTGAAGGCCGGTTGAAAGCCTTCGCACGCGCCGTCGCGGGCCATGTCGCTCGCCCAGGCGGCGCCGCCCGCCCCCAGGGTGACGATTGCGGCCGGCGCGCCGAGTTCGACCAGGCGCCGGGCCGCCGCGCGGCCGCTTTCGACATCGGTCGGGCGAAAGCCGCAGTATGTCTCGGCCTCGACCTCGTTCGGCGTCACGATATCGAAGGCCATCAGCACGGACCCGGCGAGCCCGTCCTGGGGGGCCGGGGCCGGATCGAAGATCGCGAGCGCGCCCGACTGCCGCGCGAGGCTCGCCGCAGCCAGGGAGACCTCCAACGGAACCTCAAGCTGCATCAGGACAGCCCTGGCCTGCCCGATGGCGGGCGCGGCGCGCGCGACATCCGCCGCCGTCAAGCTCCGGTTGGCGCCGGGCGCCTGGATGATCGCGTTCTGGCCGTTCTGGCCGATCAGGATCACCCCAAGCGCCGTCGCCGCCAGATCGATCGCAAGATCGCCGGGATCGACGCCATGGTCGGCGAGGGCTTGGCGGACGGACGCACCGAAACCGTCGTCGCCGACCCGGCCGAAGAAGCGCGCCGGCTGGCCAAGCCGCGCCGCGGCGGCCGCCTGGTTGGCGCCTTTGCCGCCAAGCCCGACGGCGTACCGGTCGCCGATCAGCGTCTCGCCGGGTTTCGGCAGCCGGCTCGCAAAGGCGGCGACGTCCCAGGTGACGCTGCCGATGACGACGATGCTCATAAACGCTTCCTCACTTGCCCTGCCGGTCCGCCAGAAGATCTCCGAGCGGGCCGATCGCTTCAAGCGTCCCGCCCCGCGCCCGATAGGCTTGGAGGACCGCAAGCGCGAACGCCGTTTCCGTTTCGGCGTCGTGGGCGGGCGCATAGGCGTTGGCGACCGCCGGGCCGCCGGGATAGGCCCCCGCCGGGTGACGGTACAGGTCGACGCCGCCGACAAACAGCCGCTTCGGCTGCAGTGCCGCGGCGATCGCCAGCATGGCGGCGCCATTGGTCAGGCGCGCGCCGTCGCCGACGGCGCTTTGAAAATCCGGCAGCAGGTCTTCGACGACGCCATAGACTGACGGCCTGAAGCCGCCGCGCCAGGCCCGCTCCAGCACGAAGCGGGCGGCGGTTTCCCGGTCCTGGATCAGCACGATGGCGCGCGGCAGGCGATAGGCGGTCTCGGCCGTGCCGCTGAACGCGACATCGGCGCGGCGGACGCGGCCCTCGGCGAGCCAGCGATGCTTGACGCGGAAGATCGCTGTCGCCGCCCCGGCTGCGGCGGCGACGCACCGGTCGTCGTTCGAGGACGGGCCGCTGCCGATACAGACAATCGTCTCCGGCCAGCCGAGCGCTTCGTGAAGCGCCTGGAGGTCCGCGAGTTTTCGGACTCGAAGGCGATCCAGTCCAAATGGCAAGCCGGACGCGACCGCCCGCCGCGCCGCCCGGATCGTCAGACCGCCGGCGCGGCGGCCGCGCGGGTTCTCCCGGGCGGCCTGCAGAACGGCGGCGGCCAGCGCCTCTGGCGGATCGCCGACGCCGTCCCACCCAAGGACAGCGACGCCCATCCCCGGCGCGGCCGCAGCCAGCGCCCGCCCAATGCCCATCGACGGGCCGATTGCGATCACCGCGCGCGTCCGGAGCCGGCGGAGCGCCAGCCACAGCACTGGCCGCAGCAGGAGCGGCGCCGCGGCACGTCGGAGCGGCGGGGCCGCCGGCCTGCCCCGGTCGGCAGCCGTCGTCAAATAAAACAGGAGGCGGCCGAAGCGTCCGTCCCAGGCTTCCGCCAGGCGCAGGGCGGCGGCTTCGGCCGCGGCGTCGCCCGCGACGAGCCAAAGCGAGCGGTCCTCGGCCGGCGCCGGCAAGCTGAGCCAAGAGGGCATTGGCGACCGGGCCGCCTAGATTGCACCCGCATTGAGCGGGATCGCCATATGCGGGATAAGTTGATCGTTTTCAATACGATAAAGCATGGGCCGCGCGTCCGCCTGGATGCATCATGCGCTAGGCGACCGAAACCGCATCGACGCGATTTGTGTAGAACGCCAGATGGCCCTTCAGCGCCCCGGCCTCGTCATAGGGCTCGGCATAGGACCAGGCGGCGTTCTCGACGCGCCTGCCGTCCACCGCGAATGCGTAATAGCTTGCATTGCCCTTGAAGGGGCAATGGGTCGAGTGCTCGGTCAAGGCGGCCAGGTCCATGCGCACGTCCGCCATCGGGATATAATAGGCGACGCCATACCCGGTTTCAGAGACAGCGAGCGCGCGCGCGCTGTCGGCGATGACCGCGCCGCCGAGCGACACCGCGATCCGCCCCGGGTAGGGCGCGATCGCCACGACGTGATCCGGCTTACGCAGATATCCGGGCGCGGGGTTCCCGGCCATGGCGTTCCTCCTCGACAGGTCCCTTTGAATATCCGGCATCGCCCGCCCGAGGTCCAGCATCCTTTCGCTTGGATGGGCGCCTAAAAAGGTGTAGAGATCACATTGTTTTTCCCTGCCCAGACTGCGACGTGCGCGGAGCGGCGGCGGCGGGTATTCGCCTTTCGCATCCATTGGGGGACGTCTCACATGTCGACCGTCGGTCACGACACACTGAAAACGCGCCGCAGCCTTACGGCTGCGGGCAAATCATACGACTATTTCAGCCTGGAGGCGGCCGCGCCTGCCGTCGGCGACGTTTCCCGCCTGCCCTATTCCTTGAAGGTTCTCCTGGAGAACCTGCTGCGCCATGAAGACAGCCGCAGCGTTTATGTCGACGACATCAAGCAGTTCAAGGTATGGCTGGAGAACCGCCGGGCCCCCGCGGAAATCGCCTACCGTCCTGCCCGCGTGCTGATGCAGGACTTCACCGGCGTGCCCGCCGTCGTCGATCTGGCGGCCATGCGCGACGCCATCGTCGGCCTGGGCGGCGACCCGCAGAAGATCAACCCGCTCTCCCCGGTCGATCTCGTGATCGACCATTCGGTCATGGTCGATCACGCTGGCGACGCCAGCGCCTTCGGCAAGAACGTCTCCCTGGAGTTCGAGCGCAACCAGGAACGCTATGAGTTCCTGCGCTGGGGCCAGAACGCCTTCCGCAATTTCCGCGTCGTGCCGCCGGGCACGGGCATCTGCCATCAGGTCAACCTGGAATATCTGGCGCAGGTCGTCTGGACCGCGACGATCGACGGCAAGGAAGTCGCCTACCCGGATACGCTGGTCGGCACCGACAGCCACACGACCATGGTCAACGGCCTCGCGGTGCTGGGCTGGGGCGTGGGCGGCATTGAGGCCGAGGCCGGCATGCTCGGCCAGCCGGTCTCCATGCTGATCCCGGAAGTCGTCGGCTTCAAGTTGACCAACAAGATGAAGGAAGGCACGACCGCGACCGACCTCGTGCTGCGCGTCGTGGAATTGCTCCGCAAGAAAGGCGTCGTCGGCAAATTCGTCGAGTTCTACGGCCCCGGCCTGGACGAGCTGCCGCTCGCCGACCGCGCGACCATCGCCAACATGGCGCCGGAATACGGCGCGACCTGCGGCTTCTTCCCGATCGACGCCGAAGCCATCCGCTACCTGACCTTCACCGGCCGCGACGCTGACCGCATCGCCCTGGTCGAAGCTTATGCGAAGGCTCAGGGCATGTGGCGCGATTCAAGCTCGCCCGATCCGATCTTCACCGACACCCTCGAACTCGACATGAGCACGGTCGAGCCGGCGCTCGCCGGGCCGAAGCGTCCCCAGGACCGGGTGCTGCTCTCGAACGCCGCCGAAGCGTTCAAGAAAGTCGAAATCGAACTGGGCGGCGGCAAGGCGACCGCGGTCGCAGGAACCGACTATTCGATCGAGCCGGGCCACGTTACGCTCGCCGCGATCACAAGCTGCACCAATACCTCGAACCCGCCGCTCCTGCTGACGGCCGGCCTGCTCGCCCAGAAGGCGAACGCGCTTGGCCTGAAGCCGAAGCCCTGGGTCAAGACCTCCTTCGCGCCCGGCTCCCAGGTCGTGCAGGACTATCTGGAAGCCGCCGGGCTGCAAAACCACCTCGACGATCTTGGCTTCGATATCGTCGCCTTCGGCTGCACCACCTGCATCGGCAATTCCGGCCCGTTCTCCGACCCGATCGCGAACGCGATCGACGAAGGCGACGTGCTGGTCGGCGCGGTCGTCTCCTCGAACCGCAATTTCGAAGGCCGCGTGCATCCCCAGGTCCGCGCCAACTACCTGGCCTCGCCGCCGCTCGTCATCGCCTATGCGATCGCCGGCTCGATGAAAGTCGATCTGATCAAGGATCCGCTCGGTCAGGACCAGAACGGCAAGGACGTCTACCTGAAGGACATCTGGCCGACGGCGAAGGAAGTCGCCAGCTTGCTCGAAAGCTCGCTGACGCCGGCGATGTTCAAGGACCGCTATTCCAACGTGTTCCTCGGTCCGGAACAGTGGCAGGGCATCCGTGTGCCGAAGAGCGAAACCTACAAGTGGTCCGAAGGCTCGACCTATGTGCAGAATCCGCCCTACTTCGAAGGCATGACCATGGAAGTCGGCGGCTTCTCCGACATCCAGGGCGCGCGGCCGCTGGCGCAGCTTGGCGACAGCATCACGACCGACCACATCTCGCCCGCCAGCTCGATCAAGCGCGAGAGCCCGGCCGGCGAATACCTGATGGAGCGTCAGGTCCGCCCGATCGACTTCAACTCCTTCGGCGCGCGACGCGGCAACCATCAGGTCATGATGCGCGGCACCTTCGGCAATATCCGCATCAAGAACGAGACCGCTCCCGGCACGGAAGGCGGCGTCACCAAGCACCTGCCGTCCGGCGAGATCATGAGCATCTACGACGCGGCCCAGCGCTACAAGGCGGACGGCGTGCCGCTGATCATCATCGGCGGCAAGGAGTACGGCACGGGCTCCAGCCGCGACTGGGCGGCGAAGGGCACGCGCCTCCTCGGCGTCAAGGCGGTCATCGTCGAAAGCTTCGAGCGTATCCACCGCTCGAACCTCGTTGGCATGGGCGTCCTGCCGCTTGAGTTCAAGAACGGCCAGAACCGGACGACCTTGAAGCTGAACGGCTCCGAAGTCTTCGACATCAAGGGCATCGCCGGCGGCATCACCCCGCGTATGGACGTGCAATGCACAATCCATCGGGCGGACGGCTCCCAGGAAGACGTGACCCTGATGTGCCGGATCGATACCGAAGACGAAGTCGATTACTACAAGAACGGCGGCATCCTGCCCTACGTTCTGCGGAACATGATGAACGCCGCCTGACGCGGGGCCTCGTCATCGCCTAAACTGCGCCGTCCGCGAGGTAATCGCGGACGGCGTTTTCATGTCTGGAGCTTGACCGAAATGACCATCAATCCCCTGGATTTCAGCGACAAGCGCGTGCTCGTGACCGGCGGGTCGAACGGCATCGGCAATGGCATCGCCCGTGCGTTCAGGGAAGCCGGGGCCGAGGTCGCGATCACCGGCACCCGTGAAGCCAAGGATTATGACAGCGACATCGCGGGCATGGCCTATCATCAGCTCGACCTCGGCGACGACGCGGCGATCCAGGCGCTCGCCCGCAAGATCGGTCAGTTGGACGTGCTGGTGAACAACGCCGGCATGGTCGTCTACAAGCGACGGGAATTCGAGGCCGAGACCTTCCGCAAGGTGATGGACGTCAACCTGACGGCGACGTTGACGCTCTCCAACCTGCTCAAACCGGGCCTGGCGGCGACCGGCGGATCGATCGTCAATATCGCCTCGCTCACCAGCTTTTTCGCGTCCGCCGGCAACCCCGCCTACGGCGCGAGCAAGGCCGGCGTCGTCCAGTTGACCAAGACGCTGGCGGTCGCCTGGGCGAAGGACGGCATCCGGGTCAATGCGATCGCGCCCGGCTGGATCGAGACCAAGATGACCGAAGTGTCCCAGACGCGCCCGGCGATCAACGACGAAATCCTCCGCCGCACCCCGCTTGGCCGCTGGGGCAAGCCGGAAGACATCGCCGGCGTCGCCCTCTTCCTCGCCTCGCCGCTCGCGGCCTACACTACGGGCGAAACCATAAACGTCGATGGCGGCTTTTCCTGCTCCATCTGACGGCCCAGCCTTCGGGAGAGACCATATGGATGTCGGCCTGCAGATGATCTGTTCCGCATATGGGTGGACGGGCGTATCCGATCGGCAAGTGTATGACGAGGAGATCAAGCTGGCGTTGCTTGCGGCCGATCTCGGGTTCGATGCGCTTTGGGCGGTCGAGCATCATCATCACGATTATTCGTTCTGCCCGGACAACATGCAGCTCATGGCCTATCTGGCGGCGCAGCGGCCGGATATCGATGTCGGCACGGCCGCCGTGATCCTGCCCTGGAACGATCCCCTCCGGATCGCCGAAAAGGTCTCGATGCTGGACCATTTCACCAATGGCCGCTTCCGCTTCGGCATCGGCCGCGGCCTGGCGCGCCGGGAGTTCGAGGCGTTCCGGACGGACATGGACGAATCCCGCTCGCGCTTCGATGAAGCCGCCGCGATGATCGTCGAGGCGCTCGAAACCGGCTGGATGGAAGGCGACGGCCCCCACTACAAGCAGCCGCGCGTCGAGATCCGGCCGCGCCCGCGCTTCCCGATCCGGGACCGGCTCTATGCCGTCGCCTCCAGCGACGACAGCGTCGTCTCCGCCGCCAGGATCGGCGCGCGCATGGTGATGTTCGCGGACCGTCCCTGGCCTTCGCGCCTGCCGGCGATTCTGCGCCACCGCGCGCTGTTCCAAGAGATGCACGGCCGGAGAGGCCCGCCGCCGCTGATCGCCGATTTTTGCGTCTGCACGCCGACGATGGACGGCGCCCACGAACTGGCCCGCAAACACATGGGGCCGTTCGTGATGAGCAATTTCGAGCATTACGAACTGCTCGGCGACCATTTCGCCAAGGTCAAAGGCTACGATTCCTATGCGGCCAAGGTCGCGGTCGCGAAGGAAGTCGGGATCGAGGGCATCATCGACGGCTTCATGCAGGCGTCCGTCTGGGGCACGCCCGATCAGGTGCTGCGCATGTTGGAGGACCGGCGGCGCCTGCTCGGCGACTTCGAGCTTGCGACATCCTTCCGTTTCGGCGGCACGCCGATTGAAGTCTCGGAAGGGAGCTTGCGGCTTTACGCCAAGGAAGTGCTGCCGGTCGTCCAGTCCTGGAAGGCAGAGAGCGCGAGCGCCGACGCCAGCGCCGAGGCCGAGCCGGCGCGCCGCGCATAGCTGCCTTGCGCGCGCTTGATCGGAAGGCCTTCGGGACCATCTCCACTGGACCCGATACTTTCAGGAGCCAAGCGATGTTGGAACGCATCCCGTTCGATAGCCTCGGCCATGCCGATTTCGGCTGGCTCGACGCCCGTCACTATTTCAGCTTCGGCCGCTATACGGATCGCAGCCGCATGGGCCTCGGCGCCCTCCGCGTCTGGAACGACGACCGGATCGCGCCGGGCAAAGGCTTCGATCTCCACCCCCACCGGGATATGGAGATCGTCACCTATGTCCGCGAAGGCGCCATCAGCCACGAGGACAGCCTGGGCAATGCGGGCCGGACCGAAGCCGGCGACATCCAGGTGATGTCGGCCGGCGACGGCATCGTCCACGGCGAGTTCAACCGCGAAACCGTCGCCACAAAGCTGTTCCAGATCTGGTTCATCCCGCGCACGAATGGCGGCAAGCCGTGGTGGAAAACCCGCGCCTTTCCGGAACGCCAGCCGGGCGCCGGCTTCACGGCGCTGGCTTCGGGATTTGAGGCCGATCAGGCGGCGGGCGCCATCGCCATCAACAGCGATTCGGCGCTGCATGCCGGGCGCTTTAATGCGGGCGACACGGCCGAGGTCGAGCTATCGGCCGAGGAGTCCGCGTATCTCGTTGTCGCCAAGGGCGGCGTCGCCGTGAACGGCCTGGCCCTGGGCGAACGCGACGGCCTGAAGGTCACCGGCCCGGAGCGTCTGGCGATCGAAGCCGACGCGGCGAGCGAGGTCCTTCTGGCGATCATGCGCTGACGTATCATGTGCTGACGCAAGCGACTGCCGGACGCGCGCCGAGAATGCGTCGTCGTCCGGCGGCGCGGCTGCTTCCGTCGCCATGGCCGGCAGCGTCGGGGCGATGCCGTAGCGCGCCGCGCCGGCGCCGGCGAGCGCCGCGCCAGCCATGAACGCCGCCAGGATGCAGGCGAGCGCAAAGCATCGCCCCAAGGCCGCTTCGATCCATGCCATGTCCGCTATCCTTTCGCGCTGGACTGTCGCGGCGGACTTTTGCGGGCGGGCGTGGCGCCGGCCGCGCGAGAATGCGGTTTTTTCACGAAATTCGGCGCCCCATTGGCGCGCCATGACGCTGCCTATACACTCCGCCGCTTCCCGGCCCGAGGAATGACGATGGCGGACAAGCCAGGACCGAGCGGCAGCGCGAGCGAGGAGGAGCTGAAGCAGCTCCTGTTTGCGCGTGAGCTCCGGCTCCTGGCCGATCTCAAGGCGAAGGCCGACCGGCTGGAAGCCCGCGTCGGCGATGCGCCGGCGCTGAGCCGCAGCATGGAAGACGTGCTGGTCGAAGTGCTCCGGAAAGCCGACGCCCGGGATCACGACCGGGTGGTCGAGGCGCTGGCGCCGCTCATCGCCTCATCCTTGAAACTGGAGGCCGCCGGCCGCCGCGGCCCGATGGTCGACGCCCTGGGGCCGCTCGCCGGCCGCGTCCTCAGCGCCTCCGTCGGCCATGCCGCGGCCAAAGTCGTGCGCGGCGTCGATCGGGCGATCGTCGGGGCGTTTTCGCCGCTCCGCTGGCGGGCGCGCGGCATCGCCCTCATCACGGGCTGCTCCAGCGCCGAAGCGTTGCAGCGCATCAAGCCGGGCTTCCATATCGCCGCCTATCTAGTTGCCGATCGCGCCAGCGGCGCGGTGCTCGCCGAAAGCGGTTTCGACGACGAGGGCGCAGCGGCGCGGGATCGTCGGGCCGGCGTCCTGAACGCGCTGCTGACAATCGCCCGCAATGCCCTGCATCCATCGGCTGAAGGCGATCTCCGGCGGCTGACGGTCGGCGGCGTCGAAATCTTCGCCCGCACGTCGCCCGCGATCCTGCTGGCCGTGCAGCCGGGCGGCCCGATCCCTCCGGACTTCGAAACGCGGATCGGCGCGGTCTTCGACCAGTTCCTGGACGCCGAGGCGAAGCCGCTTCGCGACGATCCGACCACCGACCCGGATGCGATCGGCCCGGTCCGCGACGGCTTCGAGGCCCGCCTGGCGCGGTTGACCGACGCGATCCATCTGGCGCGCCGGCCGCCGCCCGTCGCCGGCCGCATGGTCACGGCGCTTGCCCTGATCGCCATGGCGGCCGCCGCCGGCTACTTCGGCCATGAGGCGTATCAGGCAGACCGGATCGAGCGCCAGGCCCAGGCGATCGTCGCCGACATTCCGGAATTGGCCGGCTTCCAGGTGGTCGCGACAGTGAATGACGGCGAATTGCGCGTGCGCGGACTGACGCCCAACGCAGCCGTGCGCCAGGATCTGGCGGGGCGGATGGTCGCCTACGCCAGGCAGAACGATCTAAGGGCGGCGCTGCAGTTGAACGCGCTGCCGACGCCCGCCGTCCAAAGCGCCGACGCAGTCGCGGCCGTGCTGCTGCCGCGCGTGCAATCGGAAATGGCGCCGCTCTCGGCGGCGGTCGCCGAAGCCGCCTTCCTGATCCAGGACATCGAGGACGGACTGGCCGCCCAGGCCGACCGGACGCTCGCCCAGCAGCAGGCGCTCGTCGCCCTCAAGGCCGACCTTGAGGGCGCCCGTTTGGCGCTGGAAGCCGAGCAGCTTGCCGCAAGTTCAGCCAGGGACCGCCTGGCGGCCGACGTCGCCCAAACACGCGAAGCGACAGCTGCGGTTCGCCAGGACCTGGCCGCGGTGGAACGGCAAGGCGCCGAGCGGAATGAGCGGCTGGCCGCAATTGACCGACAGGGGGCCGAGCGGGATGACCGGCTGACCGCAATCGACCGACAGGGCTCCGAGCGCGATGAGCGGCTGGCCGCAATCGACCGACAGGGGGCCGAGCGGGATGAGCGGCTGACCGCAGTCGACCGTCAGGGCGCCGAGCGGGATGGGCGGCTGGCCGCGGCCATCGCCGGCATCGACGCCGCCGGCAGGCAAATCGACAGGCTCGACGCGGCCCTTGCCGAACTCGGCGCCGATCTCAAGAGCGTGACCCTGACGGCGCGCGCCGAGCGCGACGCGCTTGCGGCGCAGGCAGCGGCCGGCAACTCGCAGTCGGACGCCCTCGCCGCCAGTCTGGCCGCCGCCGACAGCCGGGTTCTGGATATCGCCGCAGCGGTGACGGCCGTTCAGACCAGCATCGCCGCTGGAACGGAACGGCTGCAGGCGACGGAGCAGGCGCTTGAAGGGCTCGCGGACCTGCCGGATGCGGCCGCCGCCGCCGCGCGCGAGATCGCCCGCGCCCAGGAAACGCTACAGACCCTGACGGCGGCGCAAGCGGCGCTGCAGGAACGGATTACAGAAGCTGGCGACGCCCGCGCGGCCGCGCTCCGTGCGCTCGACGATACATCGGGGCGCATCGCCGCCCTCGACGAACGAGTGGCTGCGCTCGCCGAGCAGTCCGGCGCCCAGGCGGCAGCGGGGCTGATGGCCCTCAAGGCGGAGATCGAAGCGAACGAAAGCCGGATCGAGGCTGCGACGAACGAGCGACTGGCGCTCGTCGCGGCGCTCGGCGCGCGGGTGACGGCGCTGGAAGCGGCTGAGGCGTCGGCTGACCGCGACGCAGCCATCGCGGAGCTTGACCAGTCGCTTCAGGCGCTCAATGCGCAATCGGCGGCGATGGCGACGACGATCGCCGGCCTGGAGATGCAGCTTGCCGCTGCCCCCGCCGCGACGCCGGCCGCAAATGCGCCGGAAGTTTCCGCCAGCGCCGGTCCGTCAGGTTCGGATGTCATCGCCCGGCTGGAGGGGTTGGAAGAGCGGGCTGGCGAGGCGATCGCCATGTTGGATCAGAGGATCGACCGGATCGCGAAAGAAGCCCAGCCGCGCGCCGCGAGCCCGCACCAGACAGCGCAGGCGCAATTGGCGCGCTATACGATCCGCTTTGCCGAAAGCACGCAGCCTGCCGACCGCGAGAGCGCGAACGAGGTGCTGCAGCGGGTCGCGGAAATCGCCCTCGCCATGCCGCAGAATGTCCGCCTCAGGATCATCGGCTTCGCCGATAGCGACGGCACGGTGGAGGCGAACCGGATCACGTCGAAGCGGCGGTCGGACTGGGCGCTCGACGCGCTGTTGCAGCTTGGCGTGCCGGCGGCGAAAATGGTGTCCGTCGGCCGCGGGGCCGAACGCCTGCTGAGCGCCGACGCGGGCGACGACAGCCCGAACCGGCGGGTGGAGTTTGAAGCGTTTTAAGCGACTTGCCGGAACATTTGCGCGCAGTCTGGCGCGAAACGGATTTCATGCGCGCGGTTCTGCGGTATAAGCGTCCACAAATTTCGGGGCGCGACCGGCCGCCAAGCCGCCGCCGCGCCGCGCGGGACCCAATAGGGAGTATGCAGCTATGGCCGAGGACGGCGAACAGTTGGTTGACGAGAACGGCGACAGCATCGACAAGGTGCGCGAAATCCTCTTCGGCGCGCAGCAGCGCAAGGCCGACCAGCGTTTCGGCATTCTGGAAAAGCACATCGAGCGCGAGGTTCGCGCGCTTGACGAAAAGCTTGAGGAATCAAAGCGCGGCATGGATCGGCGCCTCTCCGAGATGGAGACCAAGATCGTCGACGAAATGAAGAAACTGAGCCAGCGGCTCGACGATGCGCTGACCGGATTCCGCAAGGAAGCGGACCAGACCAGCGCTCAGCTTGGCGAACGCCTGAGCGCGGCCGAGCGTTCGATGCGCGACGACATCGAAGCCCAGAGCCGGCAGACGCTCGCCCGCATCGCTGAAATGAAGTCCGACCTGGAAACGACCGCCGCCAGCCTCGACGCCGACAAGACCAGCCGGGATGAGCTTGGCGGCTACCTGATGGAATTGGGCATGCGTCTGACCAGCGGCGCTGGCGCGGCGGCGGCCCCAAAGTCCGGCAAGTCCGATGGCCAGCCGGTCAAGAAATGAACCCGACGAGACAGCCGAGCTAAAGCGTCTTTTATTCGCGCCTGAGCTGGAGCTGCTCGACCGCGTGCGGGAACGCACGGCGGCGCTGCATCACCGTGTCGGCGACGATCTTGCCCTGACCGACAGCATCCGGCGCGTGCTCGCGGACGTCCTCCAGCAGACGACGGCGGAAGATCGCGAGCGCGTGGCGGCGATGCTGGCCCCGCTGATCCTGGATACGGTGCGGGACGAAATCCGGCGATCGCGCCAGGATGCCGTCGCCGCGATCCAGCCAGCGGCCGGCCGCATGGTCCGCGCCGGAGTGGCGGATACCTTGGGCGGCGGCCTGGACGCGCTGGCGTGGCCCTTCGACCGCCTGCTCTCGCCGACGCTCTGGAGCGCCCGGGCGAGCGCCTGGCGGAGCGGCCGCCCGGTCCGCCAGGTCCTGACCGAGCGGTCCCGGCGCTTTACCGCCGATCAGGCGACGCTGTTCCATCGTCCGACCGGATTGACGATCGCCGAAAGCCGGACGCGCGAGGCTGGCGCCGACCAGGATGCGCTTCTGACCGCCGTCGACGCCGCGCTTGCCTCGACCTTCGCCGGCGTCCAGACCGACGCGGTCGCCGATCTGCCGTTCGGCCAGGGCCGGCTGCACCTTTCCGTCAGCCCGCAGACGGTGCTCGCGGTGTGTTCCTGGGGCCGGACCCCGGACGATCTTCCAGCGGCCCTGGCTGCGGTTCACCGGCGGCTGGAACGGCGGTGGGCGGAACGGATCGAGCGCTATGACGGCGCCCTCGCCCCCGCCGATCTCGCGACCTTGTCGGATGAGCTTGCGGTCGCGGCGGACGACCTCCAGCCGCTGCAAGCCGCTCAACCGCTCTACCGGCCGATCGCCGGACGGATCGTGCTCGGCCTGCTCGCTGTCGGGCTCATCGGATGGCTGGCGTTTGCCGGGTATCGCGCCTGGATCGATCCGGCGGGGGCGCCCGCACGTCAAGGGCCGAACATGGCCGGAAACGCGGCCCCTGCCGTGCAGCAGGCGCAGCCGGACGCGGCGCTCGCCGCGCGGGTCGCGGCGCTGGAAGGCCGGCGCGGCGGCAATGACGGCGTCGACCCGATCAGCCGCGTCGCGCTATGGCTCGCCCAGCATCCGATCCAGTTCGACAGCGGCGTGGGTTTTGCCGACCTGCGCACGGCCGCGGTGCGGCTTGACGCGGTCGCCCAGGTAATCAGAGGATGGAACCTCGACATGCCGATCCTGATCGTCGGCTATGCCGATGCGCGGGAACGGCGGGCCGGCGCGCTTTCGCAAGACCGGGCGAACGCCGTGCGGCAAGCCTTGATCGACCGCGGCATCGGCAGCGAGCGTATTCGCGCGGTCGGCCGCGGCGCGGCGCATCCCGTCGCGGAAGCCGGTTCCGATCAGAACCGCCGGGCGAGCTTCGAGATCGCCTGGCGCTAACCCATGCGTGAGAAGGTCCCGACGAAGATGGCCGCCGTTGCACAGTCCGCCCCCAAGCAGGAGCCGATCGACGGCTATGACGCGCTGATCGTCGGGGGCGGCATCTCCGGCATGTATCAGCTTTACCGGCTACGCGAGCTTGGCATGAAGGTCCGGGTGTTCGAGGCCGGGTCCGACCTTGGCGGCACCTGGTACTGGAACCGTTATCCGGGGGCGCGCTTCGATTCCGAAAGCTGGTCCTACGGCTTCGCATTCTCCGAGGAGGTCTTGCAGGAATGGAGCTGGCCGGAACATTTCGCCGCCCAGCCGGACACGTTGCGCTATCTGGAATATGTCGCGGACAAGTTCGACTTCCGGCGCGACATGACCTTCAACGCGACTGTCGTTCAGGCGCTGTTCGACGATGCCGACAGCCGCTGGACGATCACGCTCGCCAACGGGGAGCGTTATCGGGCGCCCTTGCTGATCACCGGCCTCGGCCCCCTCTCGGCCTTCACCCTGCCGAACATCCCAGACCGCGACAGCTTCAAGGGTCCGGCTTTCCACACCGCCCGCTGGCCCCATGAACCGGTGGATTTCGCCGGCAAGCGCGTCGGCATCATCGGCACCGGCGCGACGGCCATCCAGACGATCCAGACGATCGCGCCCAAGGTCGGGCATCTGACCGTGTTTCAACGCACGCCGAACTGGGCCTCGCCCTTGCACAACGCCAGGATCACCGAGGAAGAGCAGCGCCGGATCAAGGCCAGCTACGCCGAGATCTTCGAACGCTGCCGCAATACCCAGACCTGCTTCATCCACGATACCGACCCCAGAAAAGCGATGGACGTGACGCCCGAGGAGCGGGAGGCTTTCTGGGAAAAGCTGTACTCGGAGCCGGGCTTCGGCATCTGGGTCGGGAATTTCAAGGACGTCCTGACCGACCCTGAAGCCAACAAGCTGGCGAGCGACTTCATGGCCCGGAAAATCCGCGAGCGGGTGAAGGACCAGGACGTCGCGACCAAGCTGATACCGAAAAATCACGGCTTCGGCACCCGCCGCCTGCCGCTCGAGAGCGGCTATTACGAGGTCTATAATCAGGACAACGTCCTGTTGGTCGACATCAATGACGACCCGATCGAGCGGATCACGCCGACCGGCGTCAAGACCCGCGATAACGCCTATGACTTCGATATCCTGATCTACGCGACCGGCTTCGACGGCGTCACCGGCCCCTATGACCGCATCGATATTTGCGGCTCGGGCGGGCGGCGCCTGAAGGATGAGTGGGCTGACATGCCGAAGACGCTGCTCGGCGTCCAGACTGTCGGCTATCCGAACCTGTTCATGATCCTCGGGCCGCATACGGCGCGCGGCAATATTCCGCGGAACATCGAGGAAATCGTCGATTGGGTGACGGGCATGATCAAGTATATGCGCGAGCATGGCCTGACCCATGCTGAGCCGCGCCCGGAAGCCGCGGCGGACTGGGCCGTGCACGTGGAGAAAGCATCGGAAGGCTTGCTCTCCAGCAAGGTCGCTTCCTGGCAGACCGGCGTCAATCGCAATGTCGACGGACGGCAGGTGCTGCGGGTGCTCGGCTATAACGGCGGCGTGCTGAAATACCGGGCGAAGTGCGAAGCCGTGGCCGCAGGCGGCTACAAGGAATTCCTGCTGAAGTAGGCGGCGGCCTCGCTGGTCAGCTCGCGCGCCGCCAGCCCCACCACTTGCAGATCGCCTCGCCCATGATCAGCGGCAGGTCGGCCTTGTTCAGCCAGGGCATGCCTTCGGTGAACATCAGGATGCAGTCCGTCCACGAACACGGCATCTTGGTGATGTCCGTGCCCCAGAATATCCGCTCCGGACCGAAGGTCTCGTAGATCTGCTGCAGGTATGTGTGCATCTTCGGGAATGGATAGGGCTCGCTGGAATAGCCGGGCGCGCCGGTCGCCTTGACCGCGACATTGGGATATTTCGCCAGCGCCAGCAGTTCCGGCATGTGGGTCATGGCGGCGGCGTCCTTGAGCGTCGTGTTGCCGCCGCGGCCGCCGAGATGGTCGATGGTGATCTTCAATCCGGGATGCCGCGCGGCGATATCGCCGAAGGTCTTCAAGCTGTCGGTCGCCAGGAACGCGACCGGCACGCCCGCGCGCTCCGCGACCGGCCAGAGCCATTCCAGCTCGCCCTTGTCGAGCATCTCCCGCTCATGGCCCGCGAGGACGGTATAGCGGATGCCCAGCATGCCCGGCCTGTCGCGCAGGCCTTCGATCAGGGCCCTGGAATTCGGCCGGTCCAGCGGCGGCGAATCCATGATCGCGAAGCGGCCCGGATAGCGCTGGACGGCGTCGAGCGCCATCTGGGTCGAATCCTTGTCCCAGCTTGGCGGATGGATGACGGCGCCATCGACGCCAGCTTCATCCATCATCCCGATCGCTTCCTCGGCTGTGAAGGATGTCACCTGGCGGTGCGCCATGTTGCTTGGCAGGCCCTTGCCCCAGAGATGGATTTGCGCGTCGATGATCTGCATGGCTCGGTCGTCCCCAATTTCCCGGTTCGACATGCAGCCTATGACGCCCGCCGCCGTTTGCAAATCCGGCCAAAGATATCCACAAAGCGCGGGGGGCGGGACGCGGTACGTTAGGGCTTCCGTTTCGGATTCGCGCTCGGGAGCCCGCCGCCATGCCGCACGCCGCGTTTGTGCATCTCCGCGTCCGTTCCGCCTATTCGCTGCTCGACGGCGCCATGCATGCGCCCGAGATCGTGGCGCTGGCGCAGGAGCACCGGATGCCGGCCGTCGGCGTCGTCGACAAGCGCAACCTCTTCGGCGCGCTGGAGTTTGCATCGAAGGCCAGCGGCGCCGGGGTGCAGCCGATCACCGGCGCGATCCTGCCGCTCGCCCGCGACGCGAGCGAGATGGAAGGCGCCATGCGGCGGCCGGAGGCCGACGACCTCGTCCTGCTCGCGCAGAATGAAGCGGGCTACGCCAACCTGATGAAGCTGATGTCCAGGGCCTATCTGGAGAGCGCCGCGGAGCACGATCCCGAAGTGGCGCTCGCCAGTCTCGAGGGCCTGACCGAAGGCCTGATCGCGCTGACGGGCGGCCCCGGCGGCGCCATCGACCGCATGCTGCTGAACGGTCAGGCGGATCGGGCGCTCCGCCGGTTGGAAGCGCTGCAACGCCTGTTTCCGGGCCGCCTCTATATCGAAATCCAGCGCTTCGACCGACCGGAGGAAGCCATCGTCGAGCCGCAATTGCTCGACCTCGCCTACCGGCTCGATCTGCCGCTGGTCGCGACCAACGACGTGCGCTTCGCCGCGGCCGACATGCATGTCGCCCATGACGCCCTGCTCGCCATCGCCGACGGCCGGCGCATCGAGGACGAGGATCGCCGCCGCTCGACGCCGGAATACCGCTTCAAGTCGCCGGCCGAGATGCAGGCCCTGTTCGCGGACCTGCCGGAAGCGATCGCCAACACCCTGGTCGTCGCCCAGCGCTGCGCGGTCATGCCGGAACCGCGGAAACCCATTCTGCCGAGCTTCGAGACCGACGGCGGACGCGACGAAGCAGGCGAACTCCGCGCCCAGGCGGAAGCAGGGTTGGACGCGCGCCTGATCGCCCTGGCGGCGGACGACGCGGCCGCGGCGCCCTATCGGGAGCGGCTCGACTACGAGCTTGGCGTCATCAACCAGATGGGCTTTCCGGGATACTTCCTGATCGTCGCCGAATTCATCCAATGGGCGAAGGCCCGGGACATTCCCGTGGGGCCGGGGCGCGGCTCGGGCGCGGGCTCCGTCGTCGCCTGGGCGCTCACGATCACCGATCTCGACCCCCTGCGCTTCGGCTTGCTGTTCGAGCGGTTCCTGAACCCGGAGCGCGTCTCCATGCCGGACTTCGACATCGACTTCTGCCAGGATCGGCGGGATGAGGTGATCGCCCATGTCCAGCAGAAGTACGGGCGCGACCGCGTTGCGCAGATCATCACCTTCGGCAAGCTGCAAGCCCGCGCCGTGCTGCGGGATGTGGGCCGCGTGCTCGGCATGCCCTACGGCCAGGTCGACCGCATCTGCAAGCTGGTGCCGAATAACCCGGCGAACCCGGTGACGCTCGGCCAGGCCATCGAGGGCGAGCCGGCCTTGCAGGAAATGCGCCGGACCGACGAACAGATCGCGACGCTGCTGAACACGGCCCTGAAGCTCGAGGGGCTATATCGGAACACCTCCACCCATGCCGCCGGCGTCGTTATCGGCGACCGGCCGCTCGAGGAGCTTGTGCCACTCTACCGCGACCCGAAGTCCGACATGCCGGTGACCCAGTTCAACATGAAGTGGGTCGAGACGGCGGGCCTCGTCAAATTCGACTTCCTCGGCCTGAAGACCCTGACTGTTCTGACCGACGCCATCGCCCTCCTGAAGCAGCGCGGCATCGATCTCGATCTCGATAAGCTGCCTCTCGACGACCGCAAGACCTTCGACCTCCTGGCGAGCGGCCACACGGCCGGCGTCTTTCAGCTTGAAGGTTCCGGCATGCGGGACATGCTGAAACGCCTGAAGCCCAACCGCTTCGAGGATATTATCGCGGTCGTGGCGCTCTACCGGCCGGGACCGATGGACAATATCCCGAGCTATATCGCGCGCAAGCACGGCTCCGAGACGGTCACATACCCCGACCCATCCCTGCAGCCGGTTCTGGAAGAAACCTACGGCATCATCATCTATCAGGAACAGGTGATGGAGATCGCCAGGGTGCTGTCGGGCTACAGCCTGGGCGGCGCTGACCTGTTGCGGCGCGCCATGGGCAAGAAAATCAAGTCGGAGATGGCGGCGCAGCGCGAGATCTTCGTCAAGGGCGCCGTCGAACGCGGCGTCGGGGAGGCGAAGGCGAGCGAGATCTTCGATCTTGTCGACAAGTTCGCGGGCTACGGCTTCAACAAGAGCCATGCGGCGGCCTATGCGCTGGTCGCCTATCAAACCGCCTATCTGAAGGCGAATTATCCGGTCGAGTTCGTCGCGGCCTCGATGACCCACGACATGCACAATACCGACAAGCTCAGCTTGTTCCGGCGCGAGCTGGACCGCCTGGGCGCGCCCTTGCTGCCGCCGGACGTCAATGCCTCCGGCGCTGTCTTCACCGTGGAAATGACCGAGGATGGGACGCTCAGCGTGCGCTATGCGCTTGGCGCGATCCGCAATGTCGGCAAGCCGGCGGCGGCGGCCCTGGTGGCCGCCCGCGCCGACGGGCCGTTCAAGAGCATCGCCGACATGGCGGCCAAGCTCGACACGAGCCGGGTCAACAAGCGCCAGATCGAAACGCTGGCGCGCGCCGGGGCGTTCGACAGCCTGGAGCCGGACCGGGCGCGCGTCTTCGCCGGGGCCGAAACCGTCGCCCGCGCCGCGCAGGCCGCGGCCGAGGAGCGGACCAGCAATCAATCGAGCCTGTTCGGCGGCGGCGACGTCGCGCCGAGCCTCCGCCTGCCGTCGCCGCCGCCCTGGGAGGATGCCGAGAAGCTGGGCCATGAGCTTGAGGCGATCGGCATGTACTTGTCCGCGCATCCGCTCGACGCCTTCGCGCCGCAGATGAAGCGGCTTGGCGTCACGACGATCGCCGACCTGATCCGGAGGCCGCCGGCGGGATCGAGCGGCGGCGGCGATCGGGGCGGCTACAATCGCCAGGCCGAAGCCAATTGCCGAATCGCGGCGACCCAGCTTGGCCGCCAGGAACGCACTTCGGCGCGCGGCATGCGCTATGCCTTCGTGCAACTCTCGGACGCGACCGGAATGATCGAGGCGACGGCCTTTTCCGAGGTGCTGGCCGTCAGCCGCGAGTTGCTGGACTCGGGCAAGCCGCTGCTGCTCGGCGTCGAAGCGCGGCTCGGCGACGGCGGCCTCCGCGTCGGCATCGTCAACGTCCGCGATCTTGAGGAAGCGGCGGCGGAGGTTGGCCGCGAGCTGGTCGTCCATGTCGACGATCCGGCGGCTCTCGCCCACATCTCCAGCATTCTGAAAGACGAAAGGCCGGGCCGGGCGACGGTCCGGATCATGCTGGAAATCGATCCGATGCGGGACGTGCACGTCGACCTGAAACGCCGGATCGCGCTTTCGCCCGCGACCGCCCAGGCGGTCAAATCGCTGAAAGGCGTGATCGACGTCCAGGCGGTTTGACCTGGATTTTGAGGCTTCAGCGGACGCGGGCGTCGTTCACCGCGTAGGGCTTGCACTCGCGGTCCCGCCGGCTGCCTTCGCAGAAGGCCATGGCGTCAGCGATGGCGGCTGCTTGCGACTCGCGGCCCGAAGCCCACCCGAAGCCCCGGCCGTCCTGATAGACGACGAAGGCCTTGTGCAAGCCGGAGCCCAGGAATCGCCGCCAGCGTTCCTTGCCGCGATCGGAAAGGTAGGGCGGGCCCGGATCGTCGAGCAGCACAGGGTCAGGCGGCGCCGCCGTCCAGTTCGGCAGCCCGTTCGCGTCGAGGAACCGGTCGATCAGCGGCCGCCAGATCGGCAGATTGCCGCGCTCGATCAGCTTGTGACCATCTTCGAAATGCTTCAAAGCGCCGATGGCCGGCCGCATCGCCCGGCCGCCCGCGCCGGTATAGGCCCGGTGCATGCGGTCGACCAAATCTGGCCAGAAGTAACGGTCGGCGCTGGAGTAGAGCCAGAGGGACGGCGGGGCGCTCGCGGCCCCCCACGCTCCGAACGCGGCGGCCAGCTTCGGCTCGTCGCAATTCCGGAAATCCTGTGTGGAGCCCCGGCCGCCCGCGAAATTGATGAGGCCCTTCAGGCCAGGCGCCCCGCCTTTGCCAAGCGCCAGGGTTGCGAAGCCGCCGCCCGATTGGCCGATGGCGACGGTCGTCCCGCCATCGACATCGGCGCGCGCGCGTAATGCGACGATCATGGCTCGGTAATCCTCGGCCGCGCGCTTGCCCGCACGCACATAATCCGGTTCGTCGCAGGGACCGTTGCCCTCCACATACCGTCCCTCCGAACCGGCGAAACCGCGGCGCGCGAAGACCGCCGCGACATACCCTCGCCGCGCCATATCCTGGGCGACGGGCGCCAGAAAATTCAGACTGAGGGATTGCCGGTCGTCAGCGTCCCGGGGATTGCCGTGGGAGATGACGGCAAGCGGCCGCGGCCGCGCGTCGTCGGCGCGAAAAATCAGGGTTTCCAGCTTGTAGGACCTGCCGTCGATCGTGACCGGCGTCATGGTCTTCTGCATGGCGATCCGGTCAAACGGCAGCGCCGGACCGTTGTCGGCGACCGCATTCGACGCAAGGCAAAGGGCGGCGACGAGGCCAACGGCGGAGCGAACCCAGGCGGAAGCTGACATGGATAGCGACCTGCATCGTTTCAGGGGATCGCCCACGATAGCGGCTGCGCGGCGAATTCGGCAATCGCAACGCCTGCAGGCGGCGATTCATGGTTAACGCCGGATTAACCCGTTTTCGCCGTCGCATGCGATAGAAGCCGCTGTTAGTATTATTTTAACGAATGAGACAGCGGCCGCTTTTGGGAGGAAGCTGGGCGTATAGTAGACCGGCGCAAAGGATTGGATTTGTCATGGCGGAAGCTACAATTTTCGGACCGAAGCGCTTCATCGATCGCACGTTTGACGAAGCGTTGACGCTCCTCGAAGAAGTCCGCTCCTATATCCTGTATGAAGAGCGTTCGGACAGGCTGGGATTATCGCCGAGCGCGCGCGTTCGTCAAAGCCTTGAAGCGACGCGGATGACGGCCCGCCTTACCAATGTCATGGCCTGGCTGCTGTTACAGAAAGCCGCCGCATCGGGCGATCTCGATTTCATCGATCCGATGAGGCCGGAGAACCGCCTTGGCGGCCGGGAAGCCTGCATGGACGAAGACGGCGCGCTCGATGAGGCGCTGCCGGAACGGATGCGGGAACTCCTGGACAAAAGCCAGAAGATGTATGTGCGCGTCGCCCGCCTGGACGATATGATGGCGCGGTCGGACGTCGCCTGATTCAAGCAGCCCTTTGGCTAAATCGCCCAAAGCCGGATAGGCTGGCCGCTGACACTCGGAACGGCCATCGGACGACGAACACGTCGGGCGCGGCCGCAGCACGAAGGAAGCGGCCATGGCATTCCTGGAGATCGGTCCAGACGACGCGCTCTATTACGACTGGACGCCGCCCGCAGGGCCCGGCGCCCGCAGTTTTCTCTTCATCAACCCGATCACGGGCGATACCGGCCTTTGGGCAGGCGCCATCAAGCCGGCATTGCTCGCGGCCGGCCATGGCGTTCTGCTGTACGATTTCCGCGGCCAGACCCAGAGCCGCTTCAAGCCCGGACAGGCGCTTGACGCCGATCTGATCGTCGCCGACCTCCGGCGGATGATCGAGCGCATCGCGCCCGAAAAGCCGATCCTCGTCGGCTTGTCGATCGGCGGGCTCTACGCCGCCCGGGCGGCCCTCGCCGGCGCGGAGATATCCGGCCTCGTCCTCATCAACACCCTGCGCCGGATGACGCCGCGCGTCGAGTGGATGAACGCCGCGACCATGCGCGCCAATCAGGTCGGCGGCCCCAACCTGCTGAAGGACCTGTATTTCCACCTGCTTATGGGCGAGGACTTTCAGGCGGCCAACCGGTCGGCCTTTCTTGTGGACACGCCGGACTACACGCCCCTCGACCCCCAGTCCGGCGCGTTCAATCTCATCACCTGGATGGTCCGGACCTCCTGGGAGATCGACTGGTCGAAGCTCGAATGCCCGGTGCTCTCGATCACCGGCCTGCAGGACCGGGTGTTCTTCGATCCGGCGATCGTCGACGAGCTGTTCGCCGGCCTGAAGCATGCCCGCCGCGTCGATTTCCCCGATGCGGGCCACATGCTGCCCATCGAAAAGCCCGATCGCTTCGTGGAGACATTGCTGGCGTTCGGCAAGGAGATTGCCGGCTGATCGCGAACCGCCTGCCTCTCGCGTCGCGCGGCTCGCTTCAGTATATCTGAAAGCGACCGGCCGCCGCGTCTGGCCGGGCCGCCGCTCGCTCTCCAACGAAGGTCCCGATCGCATGCGTCTCTTCCAAGCCGATCTTCTGCGCCGTCAGATCGAAGCCGTGCTTGCGGCCTGGGGCTTGCCGGAAGCGCGGCGGCAGTTGATGTCCGGCCTGATGATCGAAGCCGACCTCCGCGGCATCGACAGCCATGGCATCGGCATGCTGCCCCACTATGAAACGCGCCGCCTGGCGGGCCAGGTGTTCCCGGCGGCGGAGCCGACGGTCGAGACCGACCTGCCGGCCTTCTGCGTGATCGACGCAGGCCACGGCCTTGGGCACGCCCCCGGCGCGCTCGCCATGTCGATGGCGATCGAGAAGGCCAGGACGATGGGCGTCGGCATGGGCCTCGTCAAACGCTCGAACCATTACGGCGCCGCCGGCGTCTACGCGACCATGGCCGCCGAACAGGGCCTGATCGGCATGAGCATGACCGGCACCTCCCAGCGGTCAATCGTGCCGACCTTCGCGAAGGAGCCGATGTACTCCACCAACCCGATCGCCTGCGCCGTGCCGGCCGGAGACCGGCCGCCCTTCGTGCTGGACATGGCGACCAGCACCGTCGCCGTCGGCAAGCTCGATATCGCGCGCCGGATGGGCAAGCCCTTGCCCGAAGGTTGGGCGCTGACGGCGGACGGCGGCGTCGAAACCGACGCCCAGGCGGCGTTCGACGCCCGCCCGCGCCGCATGACGCCGCTCGGCGGCGACCGCGAGCGTGGCAGCCACAAGGGCTACGGCCTCGCCATCATGGTCGACATCCTGTCCAGCGTGCTGACCGGCTCCTGGTTCGGCGCCCATGACCTGAAGACCGGCAAGACCGGCAAGCACCACATGATCGGCAGTTTCTTTCTGGCGCTCGATCCCGATTTCTTCCGCGACGACGGCGCGGACTTCAAGACCGACATGGACAGCCTGATCGACACGCTGAAGGCTGTGCCGCCGGCCGACCCCGCCAAGCCCGTGCTGGTGGCCGGCGAGCCGGAGCGCATCGCGCGCGAACAGCGGGTCGTCGCGGGCGTGCCGGTATCCGACACCCTGCTAGAGGAACTCCGACGCACGTCGGAGACCAGCGGCGCCGCGTTCCTGCTGGGAAACTGAGAGCCATGCCCGATATCGACCGGATCGAAGCATCCGCCCGGCGGATTGAAACTACCCATGCCCACGGCAAGACCATCTGCCGGGTCTGGGGCGAGGCTCATGGCGACACGCTCGTGCTGACTCACGGCAGCTTCGGCTCCTGGTCCCACTGGGCGCGCAATATTCCCGTCCTCGCCGAACGGCGGAAGGTTCTGGCGGTCGACCTGCCGGGCCTGGGGTCGTCCGACGCCCCGCCGGAGCCGATCACCGCGGAGACCATGGGCGCCATCGTCGCGGCGACGCTGACCCAGGCGCTCGCGCCCGGCGAACGGTTCGAGCTTGCGGGCTTTTCCTTTGGCGGCATCGTCGGCGGCCAGGCTGCGCTGTTGCTGGAGGATCGGCTCGACCGGTTCTACGTGCTTGGGTCGAACGCCCTTGGCCTCCAGGTCGATGTGCGCCGGCCGATGCTCTCGCCCCGCCGCGACATGACCGAGGCCGAGCTTCGCGCGGTGCATCGCAACAATCTCGACGTCATGATGTTCGGCGATCCGTCGAGGATAGACGACCTGGCGCTGGAGCTGCAAATCCGGAACACCCAGCGCGCCCGCATTCGTAGCGGCAAGATCCCCCATGGCGACAGCCTCGCTAAGGCGCTCAAGCGATTGCGGGTTCCGATCCAGGGCATCTGGGGCGAAAAGGACGCGACCGCGGGCCGGTTCCTGGGCGACCGCCAGCGCCTGTTCGAAAGCCTGCCGAGCTTCGAGGGCTTTACCGTGATCCCCGGCGCCGGCCACTGGGTGGCGTTCGAAGCGCCGGAGGCCGTCAATCGCATCCTCTTGGAAGAACGGCCAAGGCGGGCGTAGGCTTCTCTCTTGAGGAGACCGCCCATGCAATTGAACGCACAATTCCCGACCCGTTTCATCGGCAACGATCCTGCCAGGATCAAGGCCTGGGCTGCGGCCGCCGAAGACCTGGGCTTCGCCATGATCGAAGTGCCGGATCACGTCTACGGCGCGTCGCCCCGCGATGGCTGGATGCCGAACTACCCCGCCAGCGAGCCCTTCCACGAAACCTTCGTGACCCTGGGCTTTCTTGCCGCCTGCACGCGGACCATCGGATTGTCGAGCGGCGTCCTGATCCTGCCGCAACGGCAGACCGGCGTCGTCGCGAAGCAGGCGGCGGAAGCGGATATCCTTTCGGGCGGGCGGCTCCGTCTCGGCATCGGCGTCGGCTGGAACCATGTCGAATACGAAGCGCTCGACGCCGAATGGAAAACCCGCGGCGCCAAGCAGGCCGAGCAGATCGGCGTCCTGCGGCAGCTCTGGTCGGGCGAGCTTGTCACGTATCAGGGCAAGTTCCATACGCTGAACGAAGTGAACATCATGCCGCCGCCGGCGCGCCGCTCGATCCCGATCTGGCTTGGCGGCTCGTCGGACGCGGTCATCAAGCGCGCCGCCAGGCTCGGCGACGGCTGGATGCCGATCATGCCGCCGAACGAGATCGGCAGGGCCAAGCTCGACCAGTTCCGGAGCCATCTGAAGACGTTCGGCCGCGACCCAGCCGACGCGCCGGTCGAGATCTGGCTGCGCGCCGACACGATGGACCCGGACGCCTGGGGCGCCGACGCCGCGACGTGGAAAAGCCTCGGCGTCGATCAGGTGATGCTCTACCCGATGTTCCCGACGCCCGATGTCGAGACGCAGATCGATATCCTGCGGCGCTTCAAGGACGTCGCCGGGTAGGCAGGAGCGGCGCCATGGATCATGCCCGCACCGTCGCCCCGCTCGCCCGCGCGGCGGCGCTCGGGCCAATGATCGAGGCAGCGGCTGACAGCATCGAAGCCAGCCAGCGGTTTCCTGACGACCTGATGGCGGCGCTGCATCGCGCCCGCCTGTTTCATCTCTTCCTGCCGCGCGCGCTTGGCGGCGAGGAATGCCATCCGGCGGAATATCTGGCCGCGATCCGGGAAATCGCCCGCCATGACGGCTCCGTCGCCTGGAACATGTTCGTCGCGAACAGCGCTGTTCTGATCGCGCCCCACCTCCCGCCCGCAAGCGCCTTGACGATCTTCGGCGACCCGCGCGCCGTCGTCGCTTGGGGGCCGCCCGACGGCCAGACCTTGCAAGCGGTCGAGGGCGGATATCTGGTGGAGGGAACATGGCCGTTCGCCAGCGGCTGCCGGCAGGCGACCTGGATGGGCGCCCACGGCCAGGTCCGCGAGGCGGACGGCGCCATCCGCCTGAACGCCGCCGGCCGGCCGACGACGCGCACTGTCCTGTTTCCGGTAGAGGCCGCCAAGCGCCTGGGCGATTGGCGCCCGCTCGGCCTGAAAGGCACGGCGTCGGAAAGCTACCGCGTCCGGGATGTGTTCGTGCCCGAAGCCTTCAGCGCGACCCGTGAGACGCCCGAAGCCCGGCGCGACCCCGGCCCGCTCTACGCCTTCCCGATGCAAGGCCTCTATGCGGTCGGCGTCGCTGGCGTCGCGCTTGGTCTGGCGGCCGCCATGCAGGAAGCCTTTGCCGATCTCGCGAGCCGGAAGGCGCCGCGCGGGCGGCCGCGCCTGGCCGACGACAGCCTGGTCCAAGCCGAGTATGCCCGCGCCGAAGCACGGCTCGCCAGCGCCCATGCCTATCTCGCCCATGTCCTGAGCGCCATTCACGCGACCGCCGGCGATGCCGGCGCGATCGATGTCGAAAGCCGGGCGCATGTCCGCCTCGCCTGCAGCAACGCCATTCAGGCTGGCGTCGAGGTCGCGGACTGGACCCACCGGGCGGCTGGCGTGTCGGCGATCTTTCCGGGCGCGCCGTTCGAACGCCGCTTCCGCGATATCCATACCGTCTCCCAGCAAATTCAGTCGCGGAGCGCCCATTTCGAGGCCGTCGGCCAGGTCCTGCTCGGGACGCCGCCGCCGGTCTTTTTCTGATGCATGCATGCAAGGAGCCAGTTCGGCCATGAAGATTTCCGTTGAGGACGCCCGGGCGCTCGCGTCGAAAGTGATGCAAGCCTACGACAGCTCGCCCGAATATGCCGGCCTGATCGCCGACCATTTGATCGATTGCGAGCTGCGCGGCCTGCACTATGGCGGCCTGCCGCGCCTTGTCAGCATCGTCGAGCGGCTGGACCGGACGGGGACGCCGAAGCGCGCGATCGAGGTCGCCCATGAGACGCCGGTCTCGGCGCGCCTCAAGGGCCATGACAATCTGGGCTATGTCGTCGCCTACAAGGCGACGGAGATCGCCATCCGGAAATGCCAGGCAAGCGGCATCGCCATGGTTGGGGCGGATGACACCTGGTACACGGGCATGCTGTCCGTCTTTGCCGAAATGGCGGCGGCCGAGGGCTTGGTCACGATGATCGCCTCGAACGCCTCGCCCTGGGTGGCGCCCCACGGCGCCGTCGACGGGCGCTTCGGGACCAACCCGATCTGCTTCGGCTTCCCAAGCCAGGGCGACCCGATCATCTGGGATATCGGCACGTCCTCGATCATGCATGCGGAGGTGGTGCTGGCGAAGCGCCTGGGCCAGCCTCTGGCCGAGGGCATCGCGTTCGACGCCGCCGGCCAGCCGACGACCGATCCAGCCGCAGCGCTTGGCGGCGCGTTCGCGGCCTGGGGCGGGCACAAGGGCTCCGGCCTCGGCCATGTGGTGCAATTGCTGGGGGTCATGGCGGGCTCGGCGCCGCAGCCGCCCGACCTCGCGGGCTTCGGCTTTCTGATCGTCGCCATGCGCCCGGACCTGATGGGGCCGGAGGTCGATTTCCGCGCCCAGGTCGCCGCCTATGCCGAGGCCGTGCGCGCCGCGCGCCCCGTTCCGGGCGGACCGCCGGTCCGCATGCCGTTCGACCGCTCCGCCGCCGTCCGCCGCGAACGGCTGGCGGCGGGCGTCATCGACGTGCCGGAGGGCGTGCTCGAGCGCTTGCGGGCTATCGTGGGCGCGGCCGGCTGAACCGCCCCGGCGCAGGAATCTGCAGGGAGCCCGCGCGGACGCCTCTGTTCAAGAGGCCCGAATGAGGCTTAGGATTTCAGGCAAAACATACGGAGGGAAAGCTCATGACTGTCTCCATTCGTCAGGTCGGCCCATGTTTTGCAGGCGAAGTCGATGGCATCGACATGACCAAGCCGCTGACCCAAAGCGACATTGAAGCGATACATGCCGGCATGGACGCGTACGCAGTGCTGGTGTTCCACAACCAGGATATCGACGACGCGCAGCAACTTGCCTTCACCGAAAGCCTGGGCGAGTTGGAGCATTCCATCGGCGCCGGACTCCGCAAACCGGACGAATATCGCCTGCCGACCCAGTTCGCCGACGTTTCCAATCTCGACAAGGAGAACAAGGTTTACGGCCGCGAAGATCGCCGCCGCCTGTTCGCCATCGGCAACCGGCTCTGGCATTCCGACAGTTCGTTCAAGCCGGTGCCGTCAAAATATTCCCTGCTGCACGCCCGCGCCGTGCCGTCGACCGGCGGCAATACGGAATTCGCTGACATGCGCACGGCCTATGAAGCGCTGGACAATCAGACGAAGGCGGAGATCGAGGACATGATCTGCGCGCACTCGCAGATCTTCTCCCGGAAGTCCGTCGGCTTCGAACTGTTCGACGAGGAGGAGCGCATTCGCATGGCGCCCGTCCGCCAGCGCCTGGTGCGGACCCATCCGTCGACGGGGCGGAAATCGCTGTTCCTTTCGTCCCATGCGGGCGAAATCGAAGGCGTGCCCCAGCCGGAGGCGATGCTGCTGCTGAAGGACCTGACCGAGCACGCGACCCAGCGGGAATTCGTCTATTCCCACAAATGGCGCCTGCACGATCTGGTGATGTGGGACAATCGTCGGACCATGCACCGCGCCCGCCCCTTCCCCGAGCATGAGCCGCGCGATATGCGGCGCACGACCGTCGTCGGCGACGGGCCGACAGCCGAGCAGATCGCCGCCTGACACAACGGAGGCGCGCCGCTCCAGACGGGGAGCATGGCGCGCCCATTCGGGCGGCTGGCAGCCATCGCTTAACGCGAGAGTAAGCGATATAATACTTTTCGCACACGGGCGCATCCTTGGCGCCTCCGGTCCGTGTGGCCTCCGCCCTTGGCGATCTCGGCAGAAGGGCGCTGCCGGGAAGCAATGGCGTTCCAGTCAAAATGGATGCGCGCACGCAACGCCAGGAGCGCCCCATGGCGACCGACTATTTCATTTCGTTCAACGCTTTCCCTACCTTGCCGACACCGGACAGCAATGCAGCCCTCGGCACGAAATACCTGGAGGACAACGGTTTCCGGGAGATCACCCGCCTCCAGCTTGGCGCTGAATCGACAGGCGCGCTGGGGACGATCAAAACGGTCGCATTCGATCTCGCTTCCACGCTGGATGTGACCGACCTGGAGATTAACCTTGCCGTAGGCAAGGAGTTTGACCAGGTGACCGTCATCGCGGTGCAGTCGACCGGCGATCGCCAGTTCATCGCCTCCACCCTGAAGTTCGAGGTCGCCTTGCTGTCAAGCGGCAGTCCGTCTGTCAGCACGACGGCGGCGTCGCACGGATTTGAGATGGCTGTCGCGGGCCTGGATTGGAGCGTCGCGCGCGCCGATGCCACGGCCAGTACGTTCCTGACCGAAAGGACGACCGCCCAACCGTTCGACCTCGGCGATGGGAACTCCGCCGAGGCGCCGGCGTTTACGGACGGTCTGGGCGGCGCCGATGAGGCAGATTTCCAAGCTGTCCGCTTTGACGGCGCGGTAGGAAGCGCCGCGGACGTGCGCATTTACATGCGCTACGTCGCGCCCGGCGAAGCCAACCAGGGCGGCCGCGAAACCGTCTGGCATGAGATCGAGGACTTCAGTTACGATATTTCGACTTCGAGTAGCTTTAACAACGGCGGCGCCGGCAAAGCTGCATTCGGCACGCTCTCGGTTACGCGCCCGACCGATGAAGCATCCTTGCTCTTCGCCTATTTGGCAGAAACCAAGGCGACAGTCGGCGAAATCGAAATCGTCGTCGCCAGGGATGTCGGCGGATCGGTGCTCAGAGCCTGACCGAAAAGTGTTTGAGCGATATCAGCAGGTTGTGATTCACCGT
>ERZ888423.435-NODE-435-length-42760-cov-137.213254_pt1 | contig 42760 bp, 65 predicted proteins | sample MGYA00520523_ERZ888423 | MGnify/ENA primary metagenome ERZ888423 (study PRJEB32303, sample SAMEA104408611) | aquatic metagenome | biome: Brackish water; feature: Pelagic; material: water | place: Baltic Sea | collected 2014-06-08T10:24:00 | depth 30,27 m ... | reverse complement strand
TCGTTTTAGTATATAATATAATAAATTGGCTAAGGAGATAACCATGCAAGAGCAATCAGATAACGAAGATACAGATATCGATATCGGAATTGGCGATGTTAACAAAGATATGAAGAAATCTGACCGTATGCTACGCAGTGTTGCTGCAAGAACAAGACGAAAAGAATTAAGACAAATTCGCGAAACGAGAATTCTCACTGAGTGGGCTAAAGCTCGGCGAGAAAGAAAATCAAAGTGACTTCTATACCTAAAACATTAGACATAGTCGAGGATCCCCAAACCGGGGATCTTCTTCTTCAATTAACAGATGAACTTTGCGATCAAATGGGCTGGACTGTTGGAGACAACTTAGTCTGGGAAAACATAAACGACAGTACCTGGTCTGTGAGGAAAGAAGATAATGCATCCACTTTGGGATAAGCTAGACGAATATGCGTCACATATTACTAAGAGATTTGATACATATTTTGATAGATATGATAATACGAATTATTCAGAAGATATGCATTTTGATGGATGGACAGATACTTTCTGGCATTCAGATGAAGTTTATAAATGCCACTTGAAAACTATCCGTCCTGAAGATGGAAAGGGTTTGTGGCTTATGCATGTAAATGTATTTCCAGAAATTGATGTAGAACTACCCATTCTTGGGTTTGATATTGTAGCAGGACCAAAGAAGATCACAGGTTCATTTATGGACTATTCACCTCTGCGTGGTTTTGAGCATCCTTATAATCAATATATGGAAACTGTAACCAAAGGTCTTGAATGGAATAAACCACGAGAGTTGCCAGCATGGGCTAAAGAAATCTTCTCAGAAGATATGATTGCAGTTGGTAATATTAATACTGATAAAGAATTAGATCAATTTATTAATGTCACTAAACATTTAGTAGATTTTTATCTCGAAAATTTAGAATATAACGCTTTTGTTTCCAATAGAAATACATTACCTCTTTTGAACAAATATTGTACAAATCAAAAAATGAATCCTCATCTTCACAGATCTATTCTTAATATGGGAATCTCAGAAGAAGATAAAGAAAGATATGTAAATAATGTGTTATTTGAGGAAAGATAAATGCGTATTACCCCAGTACAGCCTATATCAGGTGTAAATCATGAATTACCAAAAAAACAGTTGACAGTCACAGGTTGTTGTGATAAAGTAGTTATAACAGGTGGTACTACAACAGTAATGTTTGGTAAGCACAAGTTTTATATAACAGTAGTTCATTGTGCAACATGTGGGCAAGTTAAAGCAACATCTAACATCAAGGAGAAAAAATAATGGCAAGTAATAATATTTTCCAAGAAAAAGCAGGGCAGTCTCTCAAAGCGGACTTTTTTGAAACCGAAAATGGTTCTGGTATTCGTTGCTTTATCAATGACGAATTCATCAAAGAAGAAATTTATGAAGACAAGAGTATCCATTGGGCGCGAAGCTGCGCTGAAAATTGGGTAGCTGGAATCAAACCATTAAATGGATAATACCACTATGATCGCACCAAGAACACCAGAAAAAGTACATCATGATATACAAGAAATGTTAGCAAGTGGCGTAAATTATATTGATGCTCTAGTAGAGTACGCTGCAATTAACGGATTAGAAATTGAAACAGTTGCCGATATCGTAAAGAAATCTTCTATTTTAAAAGAAAAAGTACGAACTGAAGCAATTGCTATGAAAATGGTGATCAAAGATGATAAAGACATCACAGAGTTATGCTAACGAAGAATCCTTTCAATGGTATGTAAAGTACCTTGCAATGAAAAAGCACTTCACTACTGATGGTTACGACTACCATAGGTACCACGGAAAGATAAGAGCTTCCTTCGATAAATTTAGAACTCGTAATGACGCTTATTTCTTTGAGAAGCTTGCCCGCAAAGATAACCCAGAAAAGCTAATGCTTGCTACTATGGTTGTTAAACCAAACGCATGGATTCGCGAGATTATCGAGCAAGAAGGCGAAGATCGTTATGTTGATTGGCAACGCAAGATAGATTCTCTGTCTCGTACATTCAAAAGCGACTTGCAAAATCTTGACGACAACTTTCAAGCTAACTTCGCTGCAGTGAATGGGCAACACCCATATATTATGACTATGTACATGCAGCGGAAAATTAGTATTGAAACCTTTACTATCATTGCACATATTGCAAATATTTTTCCTTATTGGGAGAAAGAAGTAGTTGACAAAATTGTAGCATATGATATAATAAGACTAATAAGGAAGTATAGACCTTTCTTAGAAATTGACGAAAAAAAGTTCAAAGATATTGTCCGAGAACGATTTTTCTAATATAAATAGATGGTGGAGTAATCCACAACATACATCGCAAATATAAACCAACGCTATATACAGCAATATAAGGAATAACTAATATGTCATTTGACGCACTCAAAAAGAATCGTTCAGCTTCTCTAACAAAATTGAACGCACAGCTCGAAAAAATCTCAACTAAGAGCTACTCAGATCCTAACGAAGGTAAAATGTGGAAACCAACCCGCGATAAAGCTGGTAACGGTTTTGCTATTATTCGTTTCTTGCCAGCTTCTAAAGGCGAAGAGATGCCATTCGTACGTATCTGGGATCACGGTTTCCAAGGCCCAACAGGTCTTTGGTACATTGAAAACTCCCTTACTACAATTAATCAAGATGACCCAGTTTCCGAATTCAACGGTAAATTGTGGAACTCGGGTGTTGACAGCGACAAAGAGCTTGCACGCAAGCAAAAGCGTCGTCTGAAATATATCGCTAATGTTCTTGTTGTTAAAGATTCATCGAATCCAGACAACGACGGCAAAGTCTTTATGTATCAGTTTGGCAAGAAAATCTTTGATAAATTGAATGATCTTATGAATCCTCAGTTTGAAGATGAAACACCAGTAAACCCATTCGATCTATGGGAAGGTGCTAACTTCCGTCTTAAGATTCGTCAGTTCGAAGGCTATCCAAACTATGATAAATCAGAATTCGATACTCCTTCAGCGGTTTCTGATGATGATGCAGAACTAGAGCGTATCTACAATGCAGAACATTCTCTTCAAGAACTTGTCGATCCTAAAAACTTTAAATCTTATGCTGAGTTGAAAGCAAAACTTTACCGCGTGCTTGCACTTGATGAAGACGCTTCTACTCCTTCTAAAGCAGAAGATGATGAGTTTGATCTAAGCAGCATGGGTAACTCCTCTTCAAATGCTGCTTCTCCATCACTTAAAGAAGCAATGCCAGCGAGCTCATCAGCTATGTCTATGGACGACGATGACGACCTGTCAATCTTTAAGGAACTAGCGAATGGCTAATAAAACCTATGAAGAGGTTTTAGATTTTGACTTTGGTTTCAGCTTCATCGATGAACAGCTTCAAGAAAAAGAAGCTGAAACCAACGCTACTATTCAGAACATCAGCAGCGAGAAACAATCTTTAGAAGATCAATTAGTTGATGCTAAAGTTGCTGCTGATGATCTTGAATATCGTCTAGAACTCTTATTCAAATCTGTTGTGCCGTTCCTAGATAATCTTTGCAAAAATCCAGACAAGTCAACTATTTTTTGGCCAGACCGTGAAGCGAAGATACAGGCTTATAAAGCTAAACTACTTACAATTGTAGAAGGAAAATAAATTATGAGTCTGTTAGATAAACTCGTGAAGAACAGTACTATTAAACTTTCGGCTCCTTTATTGGAATCAAAAGTTTATGGTAAGAAAGATATGGCACCGACGAATGTGCCAATGATTAACGTTGCGCTATCAGGCCGTATTGATGGTGGTGTCTCGCCAGGACTTCTTGTCTTAGCAGGCCCTTCTAAGCACTTTAAATCAGCATTTGCTTTGTTGATGGCTGGTGCTTATATGCAACGTAATAAAGATGCTGTATTGTTATTCTATGATGCAGAATTTGGTACGCCTCAAGCTTACTTTGAATCATTCGGTATTGACATGGATCGCGTAATCCATACACCAATTACTAATGTTGAAGAGCTTAAGTTTGATATTGCACACCAGCTAGACCACATTACCAAAGGTGAAAAAGTCGTTATTGTTATTGACTCTATCGGTAACCTCGCTTCTAAGAAAGAAGTTGCTGATGCACTTGACGGCAAATCGGTAGCAGATATGTCACGAGCTAAGGCTCTTAAATCTCTGTTCCGTATTGTAACACCTCACCTCAACCTTAAAGATATTCCATTGATCGCTGTTAACCACACGTATCAAGAGATTGGACTGTTTCCTAAGGCTGTTGTTTCAGGTGGTACAGGTATTTACTATTCAGCAGATGCAATCTGGATCATCGGTCGTCAGCAAGATAAAGTTGGCACTGAAATCCAAGGTTATCACTTCATTATTAACATTGAGAAGTCTAGATATGTTAAAGAGAAGTCTAAGATTCCAGTTTCGGTATCTTGGGAAGGTGGTATCGTTAAGTGGTCTGGATTGATGGAAATCGCTGAGAAAGGTGGTTATCTTACTAAACCTAAAGTTGGTTGGTATGAAGCAATTGATCCATCTACTGGTGAAGTTATTTCTGAGAAACTAATGCGTGCTAAAGAAGTTAATGATAATAAAGACTTCTGGCTGATGATGTTTGAGAAAACAGACTTCAGTACATTCATCAAGAACAATTTCACCATTGGAGCTTCTGGCTCGATTATGCGAGATGATGATGAAAAAGTAAATGCAAAGCTTGACTCGCTTATAGATGACGAAGATGATTATGAAGATGAAAATTAATAGTTGACATTCTACCGAATGTATATTATTATAGTAAATAATACTTGATTGTACTGGCGGCTGATTTATTAGTCGCCAGTACTCAACTAAATAATTGGAAATAAGTAATGATCGAAACCACCGTCTTATCAAATCTTGTTTATAACGAAGAATACTTTCGCAAAGTATATCCTTATATCAAGGGTGAATACTTTGATGACTCTAGTCTTAAAAAGATCTTTGATACATATTCTACTTATGTTGAAGAATACAAATCCCCGCCTTCTATAGAAGCGCTTAAAATCTCACTAGATAAACGCAAGGACTTAAACGAAGATTCATATAAAAATATGATGCAAGTTGTTAACGGTTTACAGCGCGATACTGATACTAATTTCGACTTCCTTGTTAAAGAAACCGAAAAGTTTTGTCAAGATAAAGACTTGTTTAACTCTATCCGTAAAGCTATTTTGATTATGGATGGTGAGGAAAAAGATTTAGACAAAGGTGCTATTCCACAGTTACTTTCTGACTCGTTAGGTATCAGCTTTGATACTTCTGTAGGTCACGATTTTATTGAAGATTCAGATGAACGTTATGAATTTTATCACCGTAAAGAAGAACGCATGCCGTTCGATATCGATATTCTAAATAAAATTACCAAAGGTGGCTTGCCTCGTAAGTCTATGACTGTACTGCTAGCTACAACCGGTGGTGGTAAATCTCTTGTTAAATGCCACGCAGCTGCTAGTTATCTAATGACTGGTAAAAACTGTTTGTATATTACGATGGAAATGGCAGAAGAACGTGTTGCTGAGCGTATCGATGCTAATATGATGGATGTTACTCTCGATGAGTTGAAATTGTTACCAAGAGATGTTTATAAGAAGCGCATGGAGCGTATCAAATCAAAGTGTACTGGACAACTGGTTATTAAAGAATATCCTACTGGTTCTGCCCACGTTGGCCACTTCCGCCATTTGCTTAATGAATTAAAAATGAAGAAGAACTTTACACCCGATGTAATCTTTATCGATTATCTTAACATCTGTGCATCACAACGTATTAAAGGTGCTGCAGCTGCTAACTCTTATACACTAGTTAAATCAATAGCCGAGGAGGTACGTGGTCTTGCGATGGAATATAATTGTGCTGTGGTTACTTCGTCTCAATTCAATCGTGATGGTTACGGGAATTCTGACGTTGATCTTACTAATACTTCTGAGTCTATGGGGATAACCCACACGGCCGATATGATTATTGGTTTGATTACAACTGAAGAGCTTGATAATCTCGGTCAGCTAATGATGAAACAACTTAAAAACCGATGGGGTGCACTTGATTATTATCGCCGGTTTGTTGTTGGTATTGATAGAGCTAAAATGCAAATTTACGATCTAGAAGAAAATGCTCAGCGCGGTATTGGTGGTAACAGTGCTGCAAACACTGCGTCATTTAGTAATTCTAAGAGTAACGATAATACTGCTGCTTTTGATAAAACTACCTTCGGTCAAGCAGGAAGTAAGAAAACATTATTCTCTGCAGGCGGTATTTCCTAAGTATATAAATAAATGAAAATAGAACAGTATTGGCGCATTTCACATGAAAACGTTTATTAAATATCTATCTGAGGCACCAGTGGTTAGCAATTTAAGATCTTACATCAGTGATTCTCTTGGTATAACTCTTACTCAAGCGCGAGGCGTAACTCACGCTCGTTTTCCAATGAGTGGCTCAGAATCAGATCAAATAATCGCGTTTAGAAAAATAAACATAAGAGTTGATGAATACAACAAAGCTTCTATATCCAGTAAGTATCCTAGTAAACTATTAGTGCTTACAAAATCTATTGGCAAACTAAAAGCTGGTGATTCAATACCGTGGGTTAATAATGCTGCTGGGGCTACGAAAAGCGGTCCTCGCGTATTTACTAATAAAGCATTAACACCAGACGCTTTAGGCCTTGCCGGTAAAACACTTACTTCAGTTCAAATATATACTGCAGTCAAAATTGAGCTTGAGAAAAAGTACAACTCTGATGTTGTGCGCCAACTTATGCAGATGATGCAAGCTGTTCGAACAAAGGGCAGCAAAATAGCAATTGATACTACATTTTCAGCAGAAGATCTTCGGGTGGTTTCATCAGATTTTGGTGAGATACTTTCTGCCATATGGTCACAGACTAATCTTGGATTCAAAGCTTCATCTTTCCCTAAATCTAGTAACGAACCTCTAGTAGATTTCTATGGCGTGCGCTTTGGTATTGAATATCCTATATCAGTAAAATCTGGTGGTGGTGGTAAAGTAACAATACAAAACATTATTAATTCTATTAACAAAAAAGTTAAAAAGGCTACAGCGTTTGATTTAAAATCAGAAAAATCTCTTGCGATATTCAAAATAGTTAATGAGTTGCCAATGAAAGATCAGATGATTGAACTCCACAAATTCATGGATACAGACGCAATTAGAAAGCTTTCTAGCATCATGAACAAAAGAGTACCTGCTATTACAGTAGACACTGTAAAAGATTTTGTTGAAAAGTTTGAAGATCAAGCAGATCTTGTAGCAGCGCTTGAACCGTTTTGGAAAGCCGTAGGCACCACGCTTAAATCAAAGACTATAGAAGGCGACGACAGACTTAGACTTGTGTTGTCACCGTTGGGCGGATCTATCTATAAAATACTTAACGCTGACGAAGAAATGCGCAAGTCGCTTACACGTGTAGCTAAACAAGTTACACTTATACAAGTTAATGTTGACGTAACAAAAACAAATATTCTGTTCAAAAACAATTATTTCAAAGACTCCACATTTAGGTTTGAATGGGCTGGGTACTCTGGTAAAAATAAACTTGGTTTTGTTATGGACAAAAAGGGATAACAATGCACAATTTTAAATCTTTTATAACAGAGTCTAAGAATACTCACATGGAGCATCTCGAAGATTCTATCTTGAACCACGGTGTAGATGGTACTCGTGACGCTATTAATTTTTTGCGCTCCCTAAGAGATATGCTCGCAGGTAATTCTAAAAGTAATGTTGATGTAACAGTTAAATGGGACGGCGCTCCAGCTGTATTCGCTGGTATCGATCCATCTGATAAGAAGTTTTTCGTTGCTAAGAAAGGCATCTTTAATAAAAACCCAAAGGTGTATAAAACACCTGCTGAAATTGACGCCGACATAAGTTCTGGCGATTTGAATGTTAAAATGAAACTAGCCTTGGCCGAGTTACCAAAACTCGGAATCAAAGGTGTAGTACAAGGTGATTTCCTATATGCAAAAGATGATCTCAAAGTGGTGGACATTGAAGGTGAACCGCATATTACTTTCCATCCTAATACGATTGTTTACACGGTACCTAAAGACTCAAACCTCGGTAAACAAATTCTCGGATCCAAGCTCGGTGTGGTCTGGCATACAACATACCGAGGATCAAGCTTTGAAGAAATGTCTGCAAGCTTTGGAGAGGAGATTGCTTCTAGCCTCAAGACAACGAAATCAGTCTGGTCAGTAGACGCGGTTTACAAAGATGTGTCTGGTACTGCAAACTTTACCAAAGCTGAAACTGAAAAAGTCAACGCGGTTCTTTCCGAAGCTGGTAAGTTGTTTAGAACAATCAAAAAAGAAACGTTAAACGGTATTTCTGAGAATGAAGATACTCTTATGAGAGTTAAAACCTTTGTTAATACAAAAATCCGAGCCGGTGAAAGAATTAAAAACACTCGTGCGTTTGTAAGAGATTTAGAATCTTATATTGATGCTATATACGAAAAAGAAGCAGATAAAAGAAAAACAGAAAAAGGTAAGGTTATTCAGCGTCAAAAGAAAGATGCTACCCTCGAATACTTTAAAAGAACTCCACCTGCACAAATAGTAGCAGTGTTTGATCTGTATAACGTTATTATAGATGCAAAGCATATGATAATTCGCAAACTCGACAAAGCAAAACAAGTTGGTACATTCCTTAAGACCGCTGATGGTTATAAAGTAACAGAACAAGAAGGTTTTGTTGCTATTGATAAAATGGGTAAGAGCGCAGTAAAATTAATCGACAGATTAGAATTTAGTAATGCAAACTTCTCAGACAAGTATATTAAAGGCTGGCAAAAATAACCGCCGGTCAACTTGTCACTGTTGACACCAGTGAATACCGACTATACCAAATTGGCAACCCAAATTAGGTCATTTTGTCACTTTTTCTCGATAAATATAATTGTAATTCTACATTAAACAATTATGTGCGTTAAGGAGATGCAACATGTCACACACACTTCAATCACTACCATCATACAAACTTACTGCAGTATCAACAGTATTTACAAAAATCAAAGCTTTATTCACAGCTTTAGACAAATTCATGGTGACGCGCGCACGGCAGCGTCGAACTCTAAAAGAACTAAACTCCCTTACAAACAGAGAATTAAATGATATTGGCATCACTCGCGGTGATATCAAATCTATTGCTTATGGCAATTTTTACGCTGATTCATCACGCACAATGCCATTAGACGCAAATAAAAACAAAAAAGGATGGGTTTAATATGTTCATGAAAAAATTATCTTTGTATCTCGAATTTATCGGTTACTCTCGCGCAATCGGTGCAATGATTGGTCAGCCTGGTGTTACAGCAGACCATGTCGTGGGTTTGTATAGAGCACGGGCAGAAGTAAAATCTAAACTTGACGCCCTTAAAGCTGAAATTAGAGATGAACGTTTTGGAAAGGCATTGTCTAATGCTTGAAGCAATCATCGCAGCATTCAGCGGATTAAACACCGCAATCATTGCTTCAAAATTATGCGAAGCGGGACGCATTGAAGAAGCAAGAGAGTTAATGAATAAATAATTAACTGTTTACTTTGTTATAAATATAAAGGTAGTCGTAAGGCTACCTTTTTTTGTTAAGTGAGGAAGAAGAATTGAACATTGAAAAGAAGATGACCCATATATGGATTGGTCCAAACGACGCTCCTACAAAATGGATGAATACGTGGAAAGACAAACACCCCGACTGGGAATATAGTGTATTTACAGACGAAATGCTCTGGGATCGCAAGTGGAAAAACCAATCACTTATTGAAGAATATTACAAAAGAAGAAAATTTGCTGGTGCGCATGATCTTATTCGTTATGAGTTGATATATGAGCAAGGCGGGTTTTGGCCTTCAGCAGATTCTATATGCTTAGAAAGAGTTGACGAGTTATTCTCAAGTCCCGCCCATCACGCATATACCGTTTACGAGAATGAAGTAGCAAGACCTGGATATTGTTCTCCTATTCTTGCTGCTAACTCTGACAATAATGTGTTAGGCGCAATAATTGATGAGCTACACAAATTACAGCCACGGCAGTTAAATACCCATCCATTTATGTCTACTGGTAATCACTTCTTATCTAAGTTTCTGCCGCAGTTTGATAACGTGACTATTTGGCCATCTTATACTCTTATACCTCAATGGTACGGTCATAAGAAAAGATATGATGGACCCGGCAAAGTGTATTCTGAGCAATATTTTGGATCTTCTGGAAACCACGCTTTAAAAGGTTATAAAGAAGGCCAGTAGACTATGTATATTTCACACAAGTACAAAATAATTTTTGTAAGAATCCCCAAGACGGCGTGTAGTAGCATAACTGATTTTTTAATTAGGAATATTAAAGACTCTGATGCAGTTCATTCTGGTGTAGATGATAGTAAAATAGCACCTACTATTGTTGATGACACAAAACAAAAACAAGTAAACCCGCTACTTAGATCTACCTCTAACAAATATGTTCATTATACTTTAGAAGATATTATAAACGAAGGTTTAATTAAAGCAACTTCTTTAAACCAGTATAGATGCATTGGTGTAATACGAGACCCAGTTGACAGACAAAAAAGTATGTACTATTTCAGAAAGAAATGGAATTTAAGGACAAAACCATCACTCCAAGATTATAAAAATATTACTATAAATAATTGTACGATGAGATTGTCTCCAATCACTGGAATACAACAGTCTGATTTTCTTATGTATAACGGTGTTTCTTATGGCAATATGTGGTTATATGAAAATATAGAAAAAGAATTACCTGCTCTTATGAAAGATCTTGGGTTAAACTCAGATCATAAGTTGCCAAAGCACAAATTTGGAAATAGAAAAACAGGCGAGTTTAATTTCGACGAAGAAGTAATGGATTCTTTAAAAGCGCACTATCATAAAGATTTTAAATTATATAATGAACTAAAGCTGGGGAAACAACATGCTAGTAACTAAAGCGTATATATTAAAGATTGATTCACCAATATCAAATGAATATGCTAAAGTATGCGCAGACTCTTGTGATAATGTAGGATTACCTTGGACATATTTTAACGGTTATCAGAACCAAACTGGTAAATCAGCAAACATGCAGGTTGGTATTAAAGGATTAAACACTGAGCCATACGAGTTTTTAACAAATCCAACACCATCACAAAAAGCCATGTGTACAACTGCAGGTCACATTCATATATGGAAAGCTATATCAGAAGGTCCTGATGAGGCTGCAGTGATACTTGAGCATGATGCTGTAATGTTACACCCTATGACTCTCAGTGTACCAGACGATCAGATACTAGTTCTCGGATATAAGTTAGTAAACATATCTAGATATGACCATAAAAAAGCAGGGCCTCCTAAAGAGTTAATTCCTATACAAGGGCACGAAGGTGCTCACGCATATGCTATGACTCGAAAAATGGCTAACTTTCTTATACAAGAAATAGAAACAAACGGTGTTAAAAGCGCAATTGATAATGCTTATTTTCTTAGAGGACAAAGAAGAACATCGGCTGCTTTGTCTATAGTATCACCAACTCCTGCAGTAGGTTGGTTAAGAGAATCTACTATTTGGGGAAGATCAGCTACTAAAAACTACGAATTTATACCTTCTTTTCTAGAAAATTATAAATAAAGCAATTGCTATTACGTATATTAACAGATCTTAGGATAATTACATGGCTAAGCCAGAAACAAAAAAGAAAATGAAAGGCTTCAAAGAATTTGATGCCTCTAAGTATATTGATTTAGAGCCAACACTAGCAGAAGCAGTTAAGTCTAACACTGTGGTTATGACTTTTGGCAGAATGAATCCTATGACTATAGGTCATGAAAAACTTGTAGAGAAATTACTCAAAGAAGCTCAAACACGTAAAGCTGAGCCAATGGTTTTTCTTTCTCATTCTTCTGGTGCTAAGACAAAAACTGGCAAAGGTTCAGTTAATAGTGATCCTCTATCGTATGATGATAAGATTAAATACGCTATTAAAGCGTTTGGTCCTGTAGTTAAAAAATCCCCTCTTAAAATCTTGATGTTGATTGCGAAATCTTTACAAGGTAAATATAAGAACTTAGTAATGGTTGCTGGTTCAGATCGGGTTGACCAATACAAAGAATTGCTAAACAAATATAACGGCAAAGATTATACCTTTGATTCTATCGAGGTTGTTTCTGCTGGACAAAGAGATCCAGATGGCGAAGGAGCCGCTGGCATGTCCGGAACTAAAATGCGTGAATACGCTCAGGCGGGTGATCTTAAGAAATTCGCAAGCGGTTTACCATCAGGTCTTAAATCAAAAGCGCAGGAAATCATGGATAAAGTAGCTAACGCAATAAACCCTTCAATGAATGAAGAGGCTGAAGTTTTAGACGAAGTACTAGATCGTATGCAAAGACGCAAACGTGGTATTTCAATGAGGAAAGCTCGTTTTAAAATTAAACGCGGTAGAGAAAAAGCTGCTAAAAGAACTGCTTCACAAGATGTGTTAAAGCGAAGAGCTAGGAAAGCAGCGATAAATATTTTCAAGATGAAATTCGCTAAGAACAGACGGTATGCCGATCTTTCTCCTGGCGAAAAAGAAGTAATCGATAAGCGTATTGCAAAAATTAATAAGCGCCGCATTGAGCAGATTGCTCGCAAGCTTTTACCTAAAGTTAAGGCAAAAGAAAGAGAACGTCGTAAAGCTTCAATGGCTGGTGGATCTTCTAAGAATGAAAGCATTAACGAAGCATCTATTAAAGACCAAAGAATTTTGCAAAAACCACACATGCTATTAGATAAAGACAAGAAGCCTAAGGTTGACGGGCGCTTCCGTATGTTTAAGAAGAAATCTGTTAACGAAAGCGTTGAAGATCTTTCAGCAGAAGTGCTTGACTTAATGGAAGCAACTGAACAATTCAACGAAGCTACTATCCCTGATGGCAAGACTGCTATGACTAAGCGTGAGCCATTAACAAAGAGCGACACTAAAACTCTGAAAAAATTGCGTGACATGATGGCTAAAGAAAAGAAGCCGGTGTCTCAGATGTCTCCTAAAGAAAAGGCTGATAATGACAAGAGGCGTAAAGAGTATAACGCGTACCAAAAGTCTAAGCGTAACGAAGAAGTATCTGAAATCGAAGAAGGTGGACTTTGGGCTAATATCCATGCTAAGCGCAAGCGTATTAAGAATGGTTCTGGAGAATCAATGAAGAAGCCTGGATCTAAAGGTGCTCCAACAGATCAAGACTTTAAAGATGCGTCTGAAAGTATAGATGAAGCAACGTTCAAAGTAGATATAGAAGGTTTACCATCTATGTTTGTTGATGCTGGCAGCGCATCTCAAGTTAAAAAGACTTTGCGCCAAATGCTTAAAAAGCCTGATGATAAAATTAAGAGTGTTGAACGTGTACAGCCCACAGAAGTTAAAAAACATTTCCGCTTAAAATCTCTTGGTAAAGAGGAAGAAATGGACGAAGAATCTGCTGGCGCTGGTGAAGAAGGTACTAACGAGTTAGTAAACAAATTCAAGAAAGACACTCCCAATGCTTAACTTCGGAATGTTTTGTGAGAGTATTAATATAAAAGCCGGTGATACTGTTCGTATTAAAAAACAGTTTGCTGATTCTCCTGCTGAAGCCAAAATCTTATACGTTGTTAAAGAGTTAAGAACTCCACGTGTTCTTATTGCCCCGAAGGTTTGGAAAAGCGGTATCGCTCCAACTGAATCTGTACAAATGACAATGATTGAACCGGCTAAGTAATATGAAAACTTTTAAGAAGTACATTGCTGAAGATACACTAAATGAAAGCGCACTTAAAGCTTTACGAGTTGCAACTGCAGCACATTCTGGTCAATCTAGGAAGAGTGGTGGAGAGTATATCGATCATCCAAAAGAAGTTGCTAGGTTCGTAAAGCAGTTTAAAAAATCTAATAATCTTTCTGCAATGATCCAAGCAGCATATTTACATGATACATTGGAAGATACCGATACTACTTACGAAGACTTGGTTAAACAGTTTGGCGCATTGGTTGCAGATATGGTGCAGGCATTGACTACAGACAAGGCAGCTTCAGATGCTATTGGTAAAGGCGAATATATTGCTAATAAAATGGCTAAGATGTCCAGCTGGTCATTGGTAGTAAAGCTAGCAGATCGTCTTGCTAATGTACAAGATATTGATACAAGACCCACTGACTTTCAAAAGCGATACGCTGACCAAACAAGATTAGCATTAGCCCGTCTTAGAAAAGACAGGTATTTAAGTAAAACTCATAATAAGATTATGTCTGCAATCGAAAAAAAGATAAAAGAGTATTAATATGAAAACTTTTAAAACATTCTGTGAAGAAAAAGATTCTCGGTTAGATAAAGCCGGTGTCGAAGGTTTTAATAAAGCAAAGCGCACACCTGGACATAAGACTAAAAGCCACATTGTTGTTGCAAAAGACGGTGATAAGATTAAGACTATTCGGTTTGGTGAGCAAGGTGCTTCTACAGCCGGTGATCCTAAAGAAGGCGAATCGGATAAGATGAAAGCTAAGCGCAAGTCATTTAAGGCTCGCCACGGCAAGAATATAGCAAAAGGTAAAATGAGTGCTGCTTATTGGGCAGATAAAGAAAAGTGGTAATCGCTTTTTATAAATATCACTAAATAAAACAAAAAGGCAAGCTTAATGAAACGTTTTAAAACTCACTTAGTGGAAGCGCAATTAAACGAAGAAAATTGTAGCTGCTGCGATAATAAAATTGATGCTAACGGCAAGTGTGGCTGCGGCCCCGATTGCGAACACTGTGGTGGTCAACACGATGTTGATGAAGGCAGTTGCGGAACGGTTAACGCTAGTAAGAAAAACGAATCATCTGCTCACCCCGAAAAGCATATTAAAATGGCTATCGGTATTGCGTCAGATCCGCGCTATAAAGGTGGTAATATGACCGGTGCGCATAAAGCTATTGAGAAACTTTCTAAAGGTTTAGCTTCTCATCCTAAAGTTGCTGCTGTTCTTCGTCGTCAAAATGAAGAGCTCAGCGAAGCTAAAAAAGCAAAGCCTGGTCATAATGCTGCGGTAATGTCAAAAAACATTAGCAAAGTTCTTTCGGCTGTTAAAAAAGAAGAATTTGAACTTGATGAAGCAGTTGAGCTAGACGAATTTGGTGGTCGTGGTATTTCTGCGGCTGATAAAGAAAATCTACGTCGTAGAATTAAAGATAAAAAGAAAAAAGAATCTGTTGAACTTGATGAAATTTCTATGGGCAAAATGGCTGCTTATGCTCCAAATGCCGTCAAGTCAAGAAATGATGCCAAAGCGGCAACACACTCTGCCGATTCAAATAGAAGAGCTGATGCTAAAAAAACTCTTGCCAAGCGTAAAGCTGGTGCTGACAACTACAACAAGAAAATGTGGGGCTATGGTAATGTAGCACCTACTAAAGAATCAGCAATGGATGAAGATGTAGATTCTAAAAAGTTTGATGTATATAAAAAACATATGAAAACTCATAACTTAGATGAACCTACTGTTCGGATGGCTCATGATAATCCAGATCATGGAGAATCAAAACGAATGATGAAGAACCCAAAGTATTCTAAAGGTTTAGAATTGTACAAGGCTTCAATGAAAGAGGCAGCACAACTCGAAGACACGCAGATTGATGAAATCTCAAATAAAACAATTGATTCTTACCGCAAAAAAGCATATGGTCAATATAAAACATCTGCAGATAAAAAAGGCGATTCAGTATATTTTGGTTCAGCTAAACCCGAAACTCGTGCTAAACACGCTGCAAGATATGATAAAAGACATAAAGGTATTGGTTCTGCAGATAAAAGAACTATGGCACGTGATCCTGACAATTTTAAATTCGGTAAAATCGGTAGAGATGGTCATGATCCAAAAAATGACAGTATGTCAAGTAAGTCAGTAGACGATATGAGAAAAATTAAAGGTTATAGCAATAAACAAGAAGATAATCTTGGTGAAGCTGCACCAAAAATCAAGCAAGATAATATCAAAGCTATCCGTGCTGCAGATAACACGCATGATAACGCAATGGGTAGAACAGCAACCGGCCGTAAAAAACCAGTACGTACAATGACTTCTACTCAAAAATCTTTAGCTAGCATGCGCGAAGAACTTGACGAAGATATTATCAACAATTTAACTGCTGCATATATCAATGAAAACAATATTGATCTAGTAGACATTGAAAATATGACTGAAGAAGAGCTCAATGAGTTAATCGGTAAGGCAATTGGTGGTGCATTTAAATTAGGTGCTAAAGCTATTGTGGGTTCTGCTCGTTTAGCTAAAAAAGGCATAAACAGAATGTCTACTTCTGGTAGAGCAGATGCTGCTGAGAAAAAAGCGGACAAGTTTGATAATAATGTTAAAGCAAAAAAAGCTGTAATTGATAAGAAAGCTAGAGACCGTGATAGAATTAAAGCTGCTGCAGATCGTCTAAGAGATGCTAAAAAAGCAGCGCAGAACAAGTAAAATACTAATAAATAACTATAAGAAAACCCGTTACCTTTAAGGAGAAATCAAATGGCACTATGGGGAAAGACAGACGCATTAGCTTCCGTACCAAAATGGTTGGAAACAGATGCTAATAACACAAACGCTTCACACGATGCTGATAACGCAGTATTTGTTGACGTGACCGAAGCTGGCGTAGCTGGTAACCGTGCAAAGGGTCTTAAGACTCCAGGTTGGCATCTATATTCAAATGCTGGTGGACGGCATCGTTCAGAAGTATTAGTAGCAATGAAGCAGACAGCATATGCTGCTGGTGACTTGGGTGTTACTGGTGATACTGCAGTTGAAGACGCTATCGTAGCTGACGCTTAATTAAAACAAAAATAAAAGAGATATTATGATATTAACAGAATCAACCTTTCTGTTGTTTGCGTCTAAACATTATGATAATCCTCAATGCTCAGATATTTCTGAGTTTGAGGAAGATTTAAAGCGATTCCAGTATTTGCGCAAACTTTTTGGCAGATATAGGCAAGATGCAGACCTTAAAGAAAGGTTGATTCTGAATCATTTGATTATTATCTATAACGTGTTTGGTCCAGAGGCAACAAACATGCTATTTATGAAGTTACACGAATTTCATGACTGTTTAAAACCGTTCGTAGAATACTTAAATTATATGCCTCAGATTATTCAATATGATGATGTAGTATTAGGTACAGACAATATCGATGCAAACGCATCTATAGTAGAATTACTCAAAGGAATATGACGCATGCTCGTCGATCTGTTTTTAGTTTATCAATTTGTACGAAGATTAGCTACCTCGTTTGAAAAATGGGATGCTTTCAAAGAAGGTGTGATTGATAAAGACGGTAAAATACTAATAAAGAAAAAAGATCGTACAAGAGATCAGAAAAAGACTTTTGGTTTGTTTGATCTTATGGTTCTTAATATGAAGAAGCTATTAGGTAAACTGCCTGGTGGTAGTTCTAAGATAGCTTCGTATGCTGCTGCATTGTTCTTAATTAAAGAGTACAAAGTTTTTACAGATGAATCAATGCTTACAGAAGATATGTCTGAAGAAGATCTAACAGAATCTATATCTATATTTAATGACCTATATGTCAATTATACCATGCTTGCAGAAAATGTCAACATAAATATGAATGAAGCAGTTAAAAAAGTTGCGGTGCCAAAGTGGAAAAAATCTGGTCCTAACGGGGAAAAAGAAATTACATTCTCCACTGGACGTCGTTTCCAACTTGAAAAACAATATGATGAAAATGACCGACACAAAGGTGAGTGGAAAATTATGGAATGGGATAGTCGTTCTCGTGATTGGGAATGGATGGAGACTTATAGCCCACTATGGTACGCTAAAGAAAAAGTAATGAAACACGGTCAATACGATAGCAAAGGTAAAAAAGTTACTGAATCTGCTATTAATATCAAACCAGAATTAGAAGAAGAGCCAGCTAATAACGTAAGTGGCGGTAATATTGCTGGTATGGATGCTGGTCACATGTCTAATGCAGGCCAACAAAAATGGACTAGCAAAAACAAGACTACGAAAAAGAAAAGATTAAGAGATATTATGGGAGTAACACAATGATTACACTAGAACAATTTAGCGCTATGATTTCGAAGAACAAAGATCCAGAATCATGGTATGATGCTGCAGTACCAATGTTTGAAAAATATGGTATTGACACAACTAATCGTATTGCTGGTTTTATGGCACAATGTGGTCACGAGTCGATGGACTTTACTGCGCTAGAAGAAAACCTTAATTATTCAGAAAAAGCATTAAATAGCGTATTTGGACGTTATTTTGGAGCAGGAAAAAGAAATGCTAAAGATTATGCGCGCAAACCTGAAAAGATTGCTAACTATGTTTACCAAGATGAATTCAGATCTGCAAAAGGTGCCTTGGGCAATACCAATGCCGGTGATGGTTGGAGATTTAGGGGCCGTGGCATTAAGCAACTTACAGGCCGGAATAACTATACAGCATTTGCAAAATCAATCGGAATGTCAGCAGAAGAATCAGCAGAATATGTAGCTACTCCAAAAGGTGCACTTGAGTCAGCTTGCTGGTTCTGGGCTACTAATAAGCTTGAAAAATATGCTGATGCAGATGACAATTTAGGGTTGACAAAAAAGATTAATGGTGGTACAATAGGTTTAGATGATAGAAATAAGCGTTATGAAACCGCAAAAGCTATATTGGGTGGCGCATCAGTAGCGAAAGCTCCTACTGCTAATCCCGCAAAAGCATCACAAGAAGCCCGCACACTTCGTAAAGGTGATAAAGGTGACGATGTTGCTAAAATGCAAAAAGCTCTTGGTTTAACTGCTGACGGCGACTTTGGATTCGGAACATTAACTTCTGTTAAGAAATGGCAGAAAGTTAATGGTCTAGTAGCAGACGGCATTGTTGGTCCGAATACCCAAGCAAAGATGTTTGGATAATAAATAGTACTACATATTAAATTACATTTAACAAAAGGAGATTAACATGTCTTTAGAGAAAATCGTTGCAGAAGCAATGGCAGGTCGTCCACTAGAAATGAAGGACGCATTTGCAGAAGAAATCGAATCACGCATTCAAGATCGTCTTGAAGAAAAGTATCTCGAAATCATGGAAGCTAAAAAAGCTAAAGATGAAGACGAAGATGAAGATGACATGGACGACGAAGATGAAGATGACATGGACGACGACGAAGATGACGACGAAGATGAAGATGAAGACGATGATAAGCCTGCCTTTTTGAAGAAAGGTAAATAAGACGACCCAGTCGTCTTAATCTTATTATGCCCTCATTTATATATGTCGGAATGATTCTTATGGTAGTAGCTGGTGGTGGAGCTTTGTATTACAAGTCCACTCAGGCTACTATCATGGAATTAACTGCTTACAACGCACAATTAACTGCGAACGTTGAACAAATAGAGCAAGCTAATCAAAAGAATATTGATACTATTGCTCGGATGGAAGCAAACTTTGAAACACAGCGGGAAAATTTCCAACAGCTACAGCAAAGTTACAGCTTAATCCGCGAACAAAAAAACCAACTCCAAGACAGATTGGGTAGACATGATATTGGCGCCTTAGCCGCTGCTAAACCTGCCCTAGTTGAAAGAGTTATCAACACCGCATCAAATAAAGCATTCAGATGCTTTGAGCTAGAATCTGGTGCGCCTTTAACAGACAATGAAAGGAGCGCTAAAAATGGCAAAGCATTTAATAGTGAATGTCCTTGGATTTATGATGATCTTATCACTCGCGGCGTGCTCGTCGAATCCAGTACAACCACCGGCGAAGATAGTAACTGAAACTGAATACGTTGTTCCACCAAAACCGATAGTAATACAGCCAGATCTTCTTTCTCTAAAAGATATAGAGTTTATTGTTGTTACACCAGAGAATTTTGAGAAGGTGATGGCAGATTTAAAAAATGACAAAGTTTTGTTTGCTTTAACTTCTAAAGGTTATGAAGATATTGCTTCTAATTTAAGTGCTGTAAGAGCATATATTCAGCAACAACGTCAAGTAATTATATTATATGAGAAAGTTTGGGATGAATAAATACAAGCAGTATATATCTAAAATAAAATTAACCTTACTAGCAAAAATAGTTAGTAAGGTTTTCTAATCTAAGGAATACCAAATGTCTGAAGATAATGATACTAGTCTAAAGACTGATGTCGCGTTAATAAAAAAAGATCTTAAGCAAATTGAAAGATTTTTCGGGCGATTCGACACTGCGTTAGCATCAATGGCAGACATCTCGCAAAAAGTTGCTGTTCAAGGCGAAATACTTAAGAACACTGTTGAAAAAATCAATGAACTTGGCGATATGGTTATTCAACATAAAAAAGAAGATATTGCCGCCGTTGAAAATATCAATACACGATTAGAAGAACACCGCAAATCTGCTTACGCAGACCATGATAAACTTGCCAAAGAGTCGGCAGAAAACCGCAAAGAACGCAATGAAGAAATCATGGTTCAGCTTGCAAAAATGAATGGTGCTCTAGATAAAAAAATGACATCAATGGATGATCGTATTAAATTGCTCGAGCAATGGAAATGGTACATTATGGGTCTAGGTGCAGCAGTCATCGCCATAGCAGCAAATATTCAATGGAATACACTTTTTTAAGTTGACAACTCTCAATTAATAGTATATAATTAATCTATATAATGTAACTAACGGTTGACATTATAGCTATTTTGTGCTATAATGTATCTGTATATAACCACTGTGGATACTCTTTATTATGGCAGAATTTATTGATATTCAATTTGCACAGATGCTTTCTGGTCGTCTTGATCATTTCAAAATAAGACACACTAATCCGTACAAAATCAATTTTCGCTGTCCTATTTGCGGCGATTCTGAGAAGTCTCGTTCAAAAGCTCGTGGTTGGTTACTAGAACGAGATAACAAGTTCTCTTATTACTGTCACAACTGCGGGGCTAGTCATAGTTTCAATAACTTTCTTAAAACTGTAGATCCTTTATTGTATAACGATTATATTGCTGAAAAGTTTGTAACTAACGCAAATACGTCTATTAAGGATACTAAGAAAGAAGACTCAGCCGAGCAATTCAAAACAAAAGCTCCTGTGTTTAACTCAGATCCCCTCAAAAAGCTTAAAAAAATCAGTCAACTTAGTCATGATCATCCTATAAAGAAATACATTACTTCACGACAAATTCCTCCGGCACATCACTATCGTTTGTTTTATGCTCGCCACTTTATGACGTGGATTAACGAAATCATACCAGATAAGTTTGACCCAGCAAAAATTGGCAAAGATGAACCAAGATTAGTTATTCCGTTCTTAGATGAAAACGGCAAAGTCTTTGGTGTATCAGCCCGTGGATTTAATCCTAACGGAATCAGATATATAACTATTATGTTTGATGAAAGACCAAAAATCTTCGGTCTAGACAAAGTTAACTTAGATCATCCATATTACATTGTCGAAGGTGCTCTAGATAGTATGTTCCTTGAAAATGCTATATCTATGAATGGCGCTGAAGGCAATGGTAACTCTGCAAATGAAAATGCTATATACGTATTCGATGCTGAGCCACGCAATAAAGAAATTCATAAGCGTATGGAAAAAGTAATCAAGAATGGTTACAAAATTTGTATTTGGCCTGATAATGTTCTAGGTAAAGATATTAATGATATGCATCTCACCGGCGTGAATGTAGAAAAGTTAATTGAAGACCACACGTATAAAGGTCTTCAAGCAGAATTGAAATTCCAAGCATGGAGAAAAACTTGATTAGAGCTATATTAGCACACGATTCACAATGGGGAATAGGTAAAGACGGCGATCTTCCTTGGCCAAAGAATAGTGAAGACTTGAAATGGTTTAAAGAATGTACTTGGGAATCTGTTGTTGTTATGGGTCGCAACACTTGGGATAGCTTACCATACTCGTTCTGCCCATTACCAAACAGGTATAATGTGATTGTTTCAAATACACTGGGAACACTAGACCATCTTATGGTTGAAGTTGTAAAGCCGGACATCTATAAATCAAGATTGAATATACTATCAAGTACTCAAGATGTTTGGATTATCGGCGGCGCCCAACTGATTAAAAGTTCCTTAGATATTATTGACGAACTTTGGTTAAATAACGTTCAAAGCAATTATGAATGCGATACTTTCTTACCAAAAGAACAAATCATGAAGCAATTTTCTGCCACATCTTGGGAAGTAAAAAGCTTCGGAACAATTACAAAATGGATTAAAAACAATGTATGATTATGAAAGATTACTGCGCATTATTATAGAGTCAGGCGAAGATGTAGATGATCGTACTGGAACAGGCACACGTTCTATTTTTGGCCATCAGATGCGGTTTGATCTACGCGAAGGATTTCCTGCCGTAACTACAAAGAAGCTTGCGTGGAAATCAGTAGTTGCTGAATTGTTGTGGTTCCTCGAAGGAAGTACTGACGAGCGTAGACTAGCTGAGCTAACATATGGCAAAGATAGAAAAGAACTCGTAAACAAACAAACTATTTGGACCGCAAACGCAAACGCGCAAGGTAAAGCACTAGGATACGCAGATGGCGAACTTGGTCCAGTTTATGGATTTCAATGGCGAGGCTTTAACGAAATCGGCAATGAATGGCCTGGAAGTAGTTATGGCACAGATCAAATTAAGTGGCTTCTAAATGAAATCAAAACAAACCCAAATAGTAGACGATTAATTCTTAGTGCGTGGAATCCTAATCAAATCAACTTCATGGCACTTCCACCTTGTCACGTAATGGCTCAGTTCCGAGTTTATAAGGGCAAACTAAGCTGCCAGATGTACCAAAGAAGCGCTGATGTATTTCTGGGTGTGCCATTTAACATTGCATCATACGCCCTTCTAACACACATTATAGCACGCGAATGTGGTCTAGGTGTTGGCGACTTAGTGCATACTATCGGTGATGCCCACATTTATCAAAATCACATTGATCAAGTAAACGAGCAATTAAGTCGCGCTGCATATCCAGCTCCAACTCTTGTTATTGAAAACGAGTTTGAATTACAGTTAATATCTGCATATGATAACGACACTGCTAGTAAATTTAAGTTGACAAATTACTTGCATCATGATACAATTAAAGCTAAGATGGCAATATAAATATTGTTTACAAGATAGCTATATTATAAAGGAAGAAGAATGATTCAAGTTACTAAACGAGACGGCACGAAAGAGCTGTTGAACGTTGAAAAACTTCATAAAGTGGTTTTCCACGCTTGTGAAGGTATTACCGGTGTTAGTCCAAGTGAAGTTGAAATTAAAAGTCAAATCCAGTTTTATACCGGAATGAAAACTTCTGAAATCCAAGAGACTTTAATTAAAGCTGCGGCTGATCTTATTAACGAAGAAACACCAAACTATCAATTTGTTGGGGGCCGGTTGATTAACTACGCTCTGCGCAAAGAAGTATATGACGGTTACGATCCAATTCATGTGCGTAAATTGGTTGTGAAAAACATCGAAAGAGGGTTTTACGATGAAGAACTTATCTCACATTATAGCGATGAAGAATGGGATAAGATTAACGGATTCATTAAACACGAGCGCGATGAACAGCTAACTTATGTTGCAATGGAGCAACTTCGTGGCAAATATCTTGTTCAAAACCGCGTTACTGGTGAGATCTTTGAAACACCTCAGATGTGTTATATTCTTATTGCAGCTACACTGTTCCATAACTATCCAGTAGAAACTAGACTGCAATATGTGAAGGATTATTACGATGCTATTAGCTTACACGACATTAGTTTGCCTACTCCTGTTATGGCTGGCGTTCGGACTCCAATGCGCCAATTCTCTAGTTGTGTGCTTATTGAAACTGGCGATTCTCTCGACAGCATTAGTGCTACTGCTTCGGCTGTTGTAAAGTATGTAAGCCAAAAAGCTGGCATTGGTATTGGCGGCGGGGCTATTCGAGCAATCGGTACTCCTATTCGTAAAGGTGATGCATACCACACAGGTGTTATTCCTTTCTACAAGCACTTTCAATCTGCGATTAAATCTTGCTCACAAGGCGGTGTCCGTGGTGGTGCTGGTACAATCTATTACCCAATTTGGCATTATGAAGCAGAAGATCTTCTTGTATTGAAAAACAATAAAGGTACTGAAGATAACCGAGTTCGCCATATGGATTACGGTGTACAGTTTAATAAGTTGATGTATGAACGTCTAATTAATGGTGGCAATATTACTTTGTTCTCACCAAGTGATGTTCCAGGCTTGTTCGACGCGTTCTACGCAGATCAAGATAAGTTCCGTGAACTATACGAAAAAGCAGAGCGTAATACAAAGCTACGTAAGAAAACACTTAAAGCTGCAGCGTTGTTTAGTTCGTTTATGGATGAGCGTAAAAACACTGGTCGTATCTATCTGCAAAACGTAGATAATGCTAATGATCATGGATCATTCTTACCAGAACTTGCTCCTATTCGCCAAAGCAACTTGTGTGCAGAAATTACTTTACCAACTAAGCCTTTGAATGATATCAATGATCCTGATGGCGAAATTAGTCTTTGCACTTTATCTGCTATCAACTGGGGCAATATTAAAACACCTGCAGATTTTGAAAAAGCATGTTCACTAGCAGTTCGTGGATTAGATGCGTTATTAAGTTACCAGAACTATCCTGTACTTGCTGCACAGCTGTCCACAGAGAAGCGTAGACCAATCGGAGTGGGCATCATCAACTTTGCTTATTGGCTTGCCAAGCATGACTTAAGCTATCAGGCTATCACTCCAGAGGGCTTAGAACTCATTGACGAGTGGGCAGAAGCATGGTCATATTACCTTATTAAAGCTTCAGCAGATCTAGCAGTCGAGTTTGGTAACATCTCTGGTATCAATGAAACTAAATATGGCCAAGGCATTACACCTAACCAAACATATAAAAAAGATCTTGACGAATTAGTCAAGCATAAAGAACGCATGGATTGGAAAGGGTTGCGCAAACAACTTAAAGCTACTGGCATTCGTAACTCTACTCTTATGGCTCTGATGCCTTCTGAAACCTCTGCACAGGTCGCTAACGCTACTAATGGTATAGAACCACCACGCAGTCTTATAAGTGTTAAGCAGAGCAAGCATGGAGTTCTCAAGCAAGTTGTTCCAGAGTATCGTCGTCTAAAGAATAAATATGATTTATTATGGGAGCAAAAATCTCCTGAAGGTTATTTGAAAATTATGGCGGTACTGCAGAAGTATATTGATCAGGGCATTAGTGTTAATACAAGCTACAACCCGCAATTCTTTGAAGACGAAAAAATTCCAATGAGCGTTCTTTTGCAACACTTACTTATGTTCTACAAATACGGTGGCAAGCAGCTTTATTACTTCAACACATTCGATGGACAAGGCGAAATTGATGTGGATAAAATGACTGAAGCTCCTTTAGCTGAAGGCGAATTAGATGACGATTCCTGTGAAAGTTGCACAATTTAACGGTTGACATTAGCACCCAAAAGTGTTATTATATAAAAGAATAAGAAATTACAAAGGAAATTTAGATGAGTGTTTTTGATGTCAAAAACCGTGTTGACCACACTTCAGTCGCGTCTTTCTTAGATCCAACTGGTGGGCCAACAATTCAACGATATGACACGTTAAAGTATAAGCAGTTTGATCAGTTAACAGACAAGCAACTAGGTTTCTTTTGGCGGCCCGAAGAAGTAGATATCTATCAAGATGCGAAAGACTTCAAAGCTTTAACTGAACACGAGCAGCATATTTTTACTTCTAACTTGAAACGTCAAATTCTCCTTGATTCTGTTCAAGGTCGAGCCCCTGCAGAAAGCTTTGGCTCGATAGTTTCTTTACCTGAGCTAGAAAACTGGATTATTACTTGGACATTCTCTGAGACAATTCATAGCAGGTCTTACACTCACATTATTCGTAACATCTATTCAAATCCTTCTAAGATCTTTGATGAAATGCTTAATGTGCAAGAAATTGTAGATTGCGCTGATTCTATTTCAGGTTACTACGACGCTCTTATCGAGATGGCTGGCTACTATAATCTTTTAGGCCTTGGTACACATACAGTTAACGGTAAGAAAGTTGTAGTTGATCTATATGAATTAAAGAAACTGTTGTACCTTTGCTTAATGAGTGTTAACATTCTTGAAGGTGTTCGTTTCTATGTATCGTTTGCTTGTTCTTGGGCATTTGCAGAATTAAAGAAAATGGAAGGTAATGCTAAAATCATTAAGCTTATTGCCCGTGATGAAAACCTTCACCTTGCTTCTACTCAAATGATGCTTAAACTACTAAAACAAGAAGATCCAGACTTTGTAAAGATCGCAGAAGAAACAGAAGCAGAATGCACTCAAATGTTTGTTGACGCTGTTGATCAAGAAAAAGAATGGGCAAAGTATTTGTTTAAAGACGGCAGTATGATTGGTTTGAATACAGAGTTGCTTTCTCAATATATTGAGTTCATCGCAACGCGCCGCATGGTCAACGTAAAGCTTACTTCGCCTTACAATATTAAAAGCAATCCGCTACCGTGGACTCAAAAATGGATTTCTGGAGCTGATGTACAAGTTGCTCCTCAAGAAACAGAAATTACTTCTTATATTCAAGGTGGCACAAAACAAGACGTATCTTCTGATACATTCAGGGGGTTTTCATTATAATGTATGAAGAATATTTTAACGCTGTAATAAAAGATTTTAAAAAAGATGGCCGATATAGAATATTTAATGATATTCTTAGAGAGCGTGGTGCTTTCCCTGAAGCTATTTGGTACGGAAAATACGCACCAAAGAATATCGTAAATTGGTGTTCAAATGATTATCTAGGTATGGGCCAAAATGAATATGTGATTAGCGCTATGCACACTGCACTAGATCAATCAGGCTCTGGCTCTGGTGGTACTCGTAATATTGGTGGCACATCTCAATACCACGTAACACTAGAACGAGAGCTTGCAAGTCTACATAAAAAAGATGCAGCTTTGCTATTTACAAGCGCTTATGTTGCTAACGAATGGACACTTATCGCATTAAGTAAAATTATTCCTAATATTTGTTTTGTTTCTGATAGTAAAAACCATGCATCTTTAATCGTTGGTATGTCACATAGCCGTGCAGATAAAATGATTTTTGAACATAATAATTTAGACGAACTAGAAGAAGCGCTGTTTCAATGCAATATAAATAACCAAATTCCTTGTATTGTATTTGAATCTGTTTATTCTATGGATGGCGATATCAGTCCTATGGAAGCTATCTGTGATCTCGCAGATAAATACAACGCAATGACATATATCGATGAAGTTCACGCTGTTGGATTATACGGTCCACAAGGCGGAGGTTTTTGTGAAAAGTTAGGATTATCAGAAAGGATCGATATTCTAAATGGAACCCTCGGAAAAGCATTTGGAGTCCAAGGTGGCTATATTGTCGGTAACAGCAATATCGTTGATGCTATTAGGTGTGTTGCTAGTGGGTTCATATTTACGACATCAACAAGCCCAGTCATCTGCGCAGGAGCTCTTGCATCAATCAGATACCTCCGCGACCATTCTTCCTTAAGAGATGCACATCAAGAAAAAGCTGTAAAACTTAAACAAATGCTTGCAGAAGCTGGTATCCCAGTGCATGAAGACGCGTGTACGCATATTGTGCCAGTAATGGTCAATGATGCGTTTAAATGTAAAACTGCTAGTGATCGTCTTCTGAATGAATACGGTATTTACATTCAAGCAATTAACGCTCCTACTGTAGAAGCTGGAACTGAAAGACTAAGAATCGCACCTACACCTTACCACGACGATGTAATGATGATACAATTAGTAGAAGCATTGAAAGAAGTGCTGAAGGATGGATAGGAAATTAATAGACGGCACACTAGTACCTGAATTTCTTATTCCACAGCATCTTCAAATTAAAACAAAATGTCCCGCAAAATGGAAATTAGTAGATATGGAAACCGGTGAAGAATACGCCGGTCAATTGCCTACAGAATGGGATAACAAGTATTGGAAGAAAATATCATGAGGAAAGTATTATGAATAAAATTAAAAGAGCATTTTGGTTTACCCTAGGAATTATCTTAGTAGGTGTAGCTTATCTTGGAGTATTAATTCCTGGCTTACCTTGGAGTACTCCAATTCTTGGTGCAACGTTCTGCTTTGCAAAATCAAGTCCAAGATTCCATGCATGGATTATGAATCATCCACGATTCGGACCGTTTATTAAAAACTGGTCAACATATCGAGTATACCCAACAGCAGCGAAATATCTTATGGTAGCAGTCATGGCTACTTCACTTGTGGTATTTTTCCTTACAGTTGCAAACGTTAAAGCTACAATTTATATGGCTATCACGTTCGCATTGATTATTAGTTGGGCTACACGTTATCCTGGGTCTAGAGCAGAAGCTGAACGCCGCATCGAAGCCGGTGAAAAAATCGGTTGGCTAAAGTAGATAAATACAGTTAAGAAATACTGCTTATAACATGTTATTGATGACGGAGATATTATGACAAAGAGAATACTTATTACAGGTGGCGGTGGTTTTATTGCTCACCACCTGATCAACCAAGTACTAAAAACCACCGATTGGGAAGTTATTACTGTAGATCGTTTAGACTACAGCGGAAATCTTAATCGTCTTCATGATCTTTTGCAAGAAAGAACAGCAGAAGAACGCAAGCGTTTACGCACAATTTTCCATGATCTGAAAGCTGAATTCAACCCAATGCTCGTTGCTGACATTGGTCCAATTGATGTTATTGCTCACTTAGCAGCTGGTTCTCACGTTGATAGGTCTATCGACTTCCCAATGGAATTTGTAATGGATAACGTTGTTGGCACATGCAACATCTTAGAGTTTGCGCGTAAACAAACAAACCTTGAACGCTTCTTATATTTCTCAACAGATGAAGTATTTGGGCCAGCACCTGACGGAGTAAAATACGACGAATATGACCGTTATAATAGTACTAATCCTTATAGCGCATCTAAAGCAGGTGGCGAAGAACTCGCAGTAGCATACCAAAATACATATAATATGCCAATCTATATTACGCATACTATGAATGTGTTTGGTGAGCGTCAGCATCCTGAGAAGTTTATTCCTATGACTATCCGTAATGTACGAGATGGCGGCATGGTAACAATTCACTCTGATGAGACAAAAACAATTCCTGGCTCGCGCCATTATATCCATGCCGAAGACGTAGCAGATGCTACACTATTCTTGCTTCAATCTAATCTTACTCTTAATACTACAAATAATACTGGTGTTAAGTGCCCTAAGTTTAATATTTGTGGTGCAACTGAATTAAACAATTTAGAGCTTGCTCAGATGATTGCTGACGCACAAGGTAAAGAATTGAATTACCAATTTATGGATTTCCATAGCAGCCGTCCTGGTCATGATTTGCGTTATGCACTAAGCGGGGAGCGTATGAAACAAATGGGATGGGAACCTAAACCAGTACATCAACGTATTGCTGAGGTTGTTAAATGGACACTAGAAAATAGACGGTGGTTAGACGTATGAATTTAAAAGATTGGAATAGAGTAATCGAAAGCGAATATCAGACTGAGCTAAATGCGAAGTCTGATATTAACGAGCACTTGCATGATTTAAGCACACTAGCTCAAGATTGTACACATATTACCGAGTTTGGTAGTAGGTTTGGGTCTAGCACAAAAGCTTTTCTGAAAGCTCCGGTAACACTCAGAGCATATGATTTAGAAATTCATAATCCTCTTATGGACTTATTTAAAATGGCTCGTAAGGTTGGTAAAGATGTTGAATATCAAAAAGGTAATACTCTTAATATTCTTATTGAACCAACTGATATGATTTTTATCGATACTTGGCATTCTCAAAAGCAATTACGTGATGAACTCCATTTGCATGGTAACGCAGCTCGTAAATATCTAGCTTTTCATGATACACATACTTACGGCGTACGTGATGAGCAAGCAGATTGGGCTAAAAACCCCGACCGTAAAGCTATGGCTGGTCAAGGTTTACTTCCAGCAATTATTGATTTTATAATTAAAAATCCACACTGGACGTTTAAAATGCATAAGTCTAATAACAATGGGTTAACAGTTTTGGAAAGAAGAGGCTAATATGCAAGTTGTAGATTGTTTTCCTTGGTTTGCTCCTTACGGAGAAGAACTACTTTATTTACGTGTAAACCTTTTAAAAGATCACGTAGATAAATTTATCATTGTTGAATCAAACAAGACTCATGCTGGTCAACCTGTAGAACGTAAATTTCCAGAGGTTGCTCGTAAACTTGGTCTTCCTATTGAAAAGATTATCTATGTAGAGCATGATATCCCCGATACTGAAGACCTTGAAATCTTAGAGATCGATAGACGTAACGCTGGTAATAACGCTACTAATAAAGATTCTTTGTACGCTCGTGTTCGTGAACGCTTGCAAAAGGATGCTGTAATGACTGCATTACGTGATTTTGATAAGCGTGACGTATTCATCTATGGCGATGCTGATGAAATTATTAATCCTAAGCACATTAAGTGGTTAGCAAAGATGGCTCATAATCATCCCAATATTATCGTTAAAATTCCGTTAGTATACTTGCAAGGGCGTGCTGACTTGCGTGTCCATCATCGCAATGGTGCTCCATTAATTTGGAAGCGCGCTATGTTCTTTGCAACAAAAGAGCAAATCAATCACTGTAAGATTAGTAATATTCGTTGTGGTAATATTCATATGCCAATTCGTTTCCCTACTGACGGCGGCATTCAACAAGAAGATATGGGATGGCACTTTGCGTGGATGGGTACTAATGCCCAGCGCCAAACTAAAGCAGATTCATTCGCACATGCGTTTGATAGCTTTAAGTGGCACAAGACTGGTGGATACTCAGACTATAAACAGTTTGTAGATACTACAGAGCCAGTTGAAGGTAACGTTGCACCTGATAGTAATGAAGATCATATTCTTAAAAGATATCCACATTCTGAACTTCCTGAAATAATCTTTGAGACCCCGCTTATTAAAGACTTCTTATTGCCAGAAGTTAAGCTTGAACAAACATACGCTTTCAATGATTGCAATTGCTATTGGTGCCAAAAACTAGATTGGCCTCTAATGTATGATCTAGAGCCAGAGAACAGTAGTAAGATTTGGTTTGAAGTTCCTAGGAGTTGCTCAGTAACTATTAAAGAAAGTTATCCAGGCCGTATGCAGGTTATGCGTGGCACTAGATTATATAAGAAGTTTATCGAAGAAAAGAAAAAACCTATTATGATCTTTACCGATCCAATTGATAGATTTATTTCTTTGATTAATGTTTACCTTACAGATAAGCAACGATATGCTGATTACGGCAAAGATATATTTAGTACATTTGATAAAGACATTAATTCTATTTCAAAACAAGAAAAGATTGATTTGTTCTTTCGCAATTTGAATAAGATTACAGGTGGACAACAGGTTCATCATTTCCATCCTCAGTGCAGATTCGTTGATACTGATAGCTTTGAACATATCGAAGTTATAAAGCGCGAAGATGTTAATAGTTACTTTAGTGTAGATCAAAAGCATAATGTTACTCATAAAGATATTAGACATAAAGACTTTTCTGAAGAGCAAATTAACTTCATTAAAAGAGCGTATGCAAGCGATTATGCATTCTTCGAGAAATATGGTGTAAAGAATGGCAATACTAAAAGTAAACGAAAGAACGGTTGAAGGTCTTCAACTAGAAATCGATCATCATAAGAGAGAAAAAGCTGAGTACCGCAGGGACAATGATTCTCTGCGGACCGATAACAATATGCTTCTCGAGATGCTCAAAGACTTGACTGAAAATGAAAGCTATTGGGTAGATGATGTTAACACAAAAACTATGCTTTGGCGCATAAAAAACTTGCTAAATAACATAAATAACTGTTGACATTGGTTCTTATATGTTTTATAATGATAGTATAAACAAATTAAGGCAGAACAATGAAAAACATTATCAGTACAGCAATGAGTATGACCGCAGCTGCAGCTTTAGTATTAATTCCATTGCATTCTAAAGCCCAAGCACAAAACACTGCTATCACGCAAGCCGTATTTCAAGCGCAAGAAGAAGCGTCAGAATGCCTTGCGTTAAACATTTATTACGAAGCACGCAGCAGCAACCTAGCCGATAAAGCAGCGGTTGCAGATGTTGTTCTTAATAGAAGTCTAGATAGGCGATATCCTAGTAGTATTTGTGAAGTTGTTCAAGACGGTTACAAACCAGGCCGTAGTGATTGCCAATTTTCTTGGTATTGCGATGGTAAAGAAGATGTACCACATGATATGGATCGTTGGAACGAAGCTCAAAGTATTGCTTGGGATATGATAACACTAGGTAAATATCGTGGCATTACAGAAGGCGCAACACACTACCACGCAACATATGTAGATCCATATTGGGCTGACAGTCTTCAAATGGTTGGCACAATCGGCAAGCATGTTTACTATCGTTGGGAATAAATTATGAGAGATATTTGGCTGATAAGTGATACACACTTTGGGCATGAAAACATTCTTAAGTTTCGTGATGGAGGTGAAAATGGTCCATTGATTCGTGGAAATTTGTTTTCGTCTGTTGAAGAAATGGATGAGCACATGATCCAGCAATGGAACAAGACAGTTAAACCCGGCGATATCGTGTACCATCTTGGTGACGTGTTTATGGGACCGAAAGAAAAGTTTCTTGAAAACTTTGCGCGTCTTCATGGTGCTAAGAGGCTTGTTGTCGGTAACCATGATGATATTAAGTTTATGGTTCAGCACAAACTGTTTCAAAAGATTATGATGTGGAGAATGTGGCCAGAGTTTGGAATGCTTTTAACACATACTCCACAACATGAAACTACCATGTACGAAGGTCGATTTAGTAATTTTCCAGGAACTCCTTTGAACGTGCATGGTCACATCCACCAGAATCCTAGTCCTACACCTATGCACAAATGTGTATGTGTTGAGCATATAGACTATACACCTATTCACATCGAGGATGTAAGAGATGGACGCAAATAAATTTACTAATGCTGTTAATCGAGTAGAGCAACCGTGTCCTCCTATTTGGATGATGAGACAAGCTGGCCGATATCAGCCAACATACATGGAAATAAAAGAATCGTACAATTTTGAGCAAATGTGTAAACTACCACAGATTGCTTCTAAAGTTGCTATGTTACCTATTACACAATTTGACTTCGATGCTGCTATTTTATTTAGCGATATTCTTTGGCATGTCGAGGGGCTGGGTCTTCCTTTAAAGTTTGACCCAGCCCCTAAGTTTGAATTTCACCTTAACGAAGATAATTGGAAAGACCACACTGACTTCGACAAAGCAATGGATCACTTATCTTTTCAACAGTCTGCTATGGAACTTACTCGAGAAAAGCTACCTAGCAATAAGAGTCTTATCGGTTTTGTTGGTGGCCCTTGGAGTGTATTGAACTATGCACTAGGCGGTAATAAAGTAAGCAATGACTTTAAAACAACGTATCTTAAAGATGTTATTATTCCACTAATGGCTAGAAGCATCCGAGCACAGAAAGTTGCTGGCGCCGAAGTCGTAATGATATTTGATAGTGGCTTGCGCAATTGTAGCAAAAACTATTATAATAATACGTATCTCCCAATGTTAGAAGAACTTGCAGATATTGGTAACGTAGGATATTATTCACGTGATTTACCGAAAGGTAGTCTGCCGAAAGTAAAGAAAATGAATTGGTGTGGTATTGGTATTGATTCTACACAAGATTTAGCTAAGACATTGAAGACTCACACTAACGGATTTGTTCAAGGTAACTTTGATGAACACCATATGTTATTGGAAAATAAGTTATATCATTACGAATTAGATAAGTGGCTCGATAGTTTAGACGGAGTTAATACTGCAGGTTGGATCTGTGGGCTTGGTCACGGCATACATAAGACAACACCAAACGCTAATGTTAAATACTTTATTGATAAAGTAAGGAATAGGTTTGAATAATGTTTGATTTATATGCTGAGTGGTTTAAAACACTCCAAGACGATATTTCGCATACGTTAGCAAGTATAGATCACGATTGCCCAATGGAAGTTCATTCAGACACCGACGGCAAGAAAGGCTGGACTCAGCAGCATATGACTATACACGGTGATGTGTTCGAGAAAGGAACTGTAAACTTCTCTAAGATCGAATCTGAATTTGATCCAAAGTTTGCAAAAGAAATTCCAGGTACTGAAGAGCACGATAGATATCAAGCTACCGGCATTAGTGTTGTTCTGCATCCTTGGAATCCTCATGCCCCAGCGATGCATTTCAATACACGTTATCTGAAAACAAGTACTAAAGAATGGTTTGGTGGCGGCATGGATGTTACTCCGTGTATGCCGTTTGATACTAAATCATATCATAAGAAATTAGAAAACATTTGCGACTACTACAATCTTGAATACTATCCAAAGTTTAGTAAAGCGTGTGACGAATATTTCTACTTACCACACCGTAAAGAAACTCGTGGTGTTGGTGGAATATTCTTTGAGTACCATGATCCGAAAGATATGAGCTTTGAATTTGTACAAGATATTGGTCGAACATTTAATGATCTAATTAGAAGTATTATTACACCTACACTAAATATGGGTTACAGTGATATAGATAGAGAAATACTTGAAATTAAACGTGGAAGATATGTTGAGTTTAATCTTTTGTATGATAGAGGAACTCGGTTTGGGTTTAAAACAGGAGGTAACATGGATGCAATTCTTATGAGTCTTCCTCCAACAGTAAGGTGGGCATAATGACAACCAGAGTACTAAGAATTGGTGTTAGAGGTAGCAAGTTAGCGTTAGCATATGCAGAACTTGCAAGAAAATCAATAGCGTGTCATACTGAGATAGTTATTATTAACACTATAGGAGATTTAAACCCCGATGTCCCAGTTCACGAAATCGGCGGCAAAGGTGTCTTCTGTAGTGCGTTAGAAATGTCTTTGATTGATAACGAAATCGATGTTGCTGTACATAGCTTAAAGGATATGCCTGGAGATTGGGAACACCCAGATCTAGAAGTTACTGCAACACTAAAACGTAATAGCCCATACGATGTAATTATTGGAAATGTATTTGACGGATTTACATTAGGCACAAGCAGCCCTAGACGTACAGCACAATTAGAAGAATTGTATTCTGCAATGAATGTAAAAATTAAGCATATCAGAGGTAATATCGATACTCGCTTAGCAAAACTCGACGCTGGTGAATACGATGCTATTGTTTTAGCAGAAGCCGGTTTACAAGCACTGGGTATTGAAAGAACATATAAAATACTGCCAATTATTCCTGCGATTGGTCAGGGTACTATAGCTTTACAATGCAGGAAATCAGATATTGATTCTGTTGCTATAGTAAAACGCGCCGACCACAATTTAACCCACCGTCAATCTAATTTAGAACGCGCTTTACTTAAAGGTCTTATGGGTGACTGCAACACACAAATTGCTGCACACGCACAAGGTGATAATCCAATTACAATGCGCACAGTCTTTTACAAATAAGTGTTGACAGTATAACATTTGTGTGTTAATATTATATTAATAATTTCAATAGAGGAAGATATGTTATGAGCAAAGACGAAAACCTTTTCTGGGATATGCTTGAAGAAGAGTCATCCACATTATATGTAGATAATGATATGTGTTATATCGAGGATGAAGATACTGAAGAATCAACTTCATTTGATTTTGGTTTAGAAAGGTTAGTATTTTTGTTTGCCGCTAAAATGGGCGTTAATGCAGAGAGTGTTTAATTAATGGTAGAAATTACTGAAAAAGAATTCAAACAGTTTGAAGTGTTAAAGAAAATCTTTATCCACTCTAACCCAGAAAAGTTTGAAGGTGCATATTTTATTTGTGGAGAAGGAGGAGAAAAAGACGAGATGGGATTGCCTGAATTCGTTTCAGTTTGCCCAGCGTTAGGCTTAGATGGCTTTGCCATGTACAAAAAACATAAAGATTACTCAGCGCCAAGCTATTAATTTAGGGAATTATTAATGAAGAAATCAAAACAAATTGATCTAATGGATCTGTTTAAACCGCCAGTAAGCCAAAACCATAGAATTATTTCAAAACAAGCAGTAAATATCCACGAGTTTTATTTAAGCGGAGAGATTGAATCATCAGAAGATTACATTGAATGGTTTGATATTATCCGCAGTGCCAGCGCAAATGATATTTTAAAAATCTATATTAACTCTCCAGGCGGTGATCTTTTCACTGCAATTCAATTCTTAAGGGTGCTGTCAGAGACCGAAGCTACTATCTCGGTATCAGTAGAAGGCGCATGCATGAGTGCAGCTACTCTTATCTTCTTGTGCGGCCACCAGTTTGAAGTATCGCCACACTCTATGTTTATGTTCCACAACTATTCAAGTGGAGTAATGGGTAAAGGTGGGGAAATGTATGACCGCCTATCGCATGAAAAAGTATGGTCTGAGAAACTTCTACGAGATGTTTATAGTGATTTCTTGACTGAAAAAGAAATTACTTCTATTCTCGATAGCAAAGACATTTGGATGGATGGCGATGAGTGTATTAAGCGCTTGAAGAAAAAAGTCAAGGCACTAGACAAAGCCCATGCTAAACAGTCTAAAGCAGATAAAGCAGAAGAAGACGAATAAAAAGGTTGACACCATCTTACTTTTGTGATATTATATTACTATAACTTATAAAGGCTATATTATGGACATTAAACATCCAACTATTATCGATAAAGATAAAGTGATTGAGATATACGAAGCTAAAGATGGTGTTCCAATCAAGTACGTATGTACTACTGATCTATCGCGTAGTGATGTTCCTACAGATATTTTCTATAGAGACTCACCCCATCCAGAATTTGGCAATCGTTACTTTGGTTTGTATTACAGTACCGATACAAGACTGATTCAAAAACGGCACCTTATGATTACAAATGCTGATATGGTTGAAGGTTTCGAATTTGGAATGATTAAGGATAGTGACAATAACTGGTATTATTCTTCTTCACATCATGATTGTATTTTTATTGAAGACAAAATGATTGACGGTGGTCGTCAGTACATTCGTTCCACTGGCCTTGATGGCGTATTTAAAATTGTTAATGGAGAATTTGTAAATGCCGAATGAAAATGAACGTTATGTTGTTGTAACTTGTATTTCGAGTTTTCGTCAACGCTACGCAATTCCTGTAAGTGAATTGCAAAAGCTGAACCCAGATGTGGACATCACCAATAATATTGATGAACAAATTACTTGGGCAAACGATTCTGTCACAATGGAAGAAGTAAAAGAATTTTCTCAAAAGTGGCTTGGTGAAAGCATTGTTGATACGTTTATTCTTGATGAAGAACGTGTAAAGCTTATGTTTAATCGCGACAACGACTACTTATCCAGTTGGTCTGATGAAGAGAAGATAGAATGGATTAAAGATTGTTGGGAGAATAAAAATGAGTGATTATACACCAGACAATTGGGTGGTGTTAAAAATTAAAGAAGGTAAAGGCACATTCCCATTCTATAAAGTTCTAGCAGGATGGAGTGGAGGCTATCTCGATGGTGATAGTTGGCGTATGAATAGTGGCATCACTCGTGTAGAGGATGATGGTGACTATTATAACTTCTATGGGTCGTCAGGTAGTTGCTATAGGTGTTATAAAAAAAATTATTGTTTACGCATGAATAATGCAAGCGTCTATGATAATTTAGTAAAACAGCAGAAGTTTAAAGGTCAGGTTAGATTGATGCCAGACAATACTGATTGGATGAATACTGATTGGGGCATTAAATGAAATTATCACTTATTAATAGGTTTGAAGTCATCAACCACACCGATACTGGTGACTCGTGGCTTAAAGAGTGGCCGACTGGCAGAGTATATGTGAAGTATCTCGAAGCTGATGAACAAGTTACTTATGAGCTTCAAGATGAAGGCCGTACCCTTAAAATGTTTATAGGAAAAAAATGAAAATACAAGTATGTGGGTATGGATTTGTCGGTAAAGCACACGCTTTAGCTCTAGAATCTAACCACGATGTACATGTGTATGATCCAGCAAAAGATCGTATAGACTTTGATGGAGCAGCCGACGCGGTGGTTATCGCCGTATCAACTCCAATGCAAGCCGACGGTTCTTGTGATGTATCAAATGTAATTGACTGCATATCTATGGTAGAGCCGGGTATTCCTATATTAATCAAATCAACGATTAGTTTAGAAGGTTGGGATACTATTAACAGGACTTATAGCAACGTAAGCTTTTCACCTGAATACCTTCGTGCTCAGCATGCTATGGAAGACTTTAAGAATCAAAGTACTATTTGGGTCGGCGGCGGCGATACTTCTTTCTGGTCAGATCTTCTTAGAACATCTCTTGGTGTTAGCATAAATATCGTTACTGCAGAAGAACTTATTATTGCTAAATACACTCGTAACAGCTTTTTAGCTTTGAAGGTTGCTTTCTTTAATCAAGTTTTTGATTTATGCGAAGCAAGCGGTGTGGATTATGATAGTGTTGCTAAGTTAGTAACTTCTGATGATCGTGTCGGTAGTAGCCATACAGTTGTTACAGCCGAGCGCGGCTTTGGTGGTCATTGTTTTCCTAAGGATACTGCAGCATTTGTAGAGTCTGGAAGAGTTAGCAAATCAGAAACAATAATGACTATTTTGAAAGAAGCTATTGAATATAACGACAGGATTAGAAAGAAATGAAATACGGTATAACCTTTAGTACATTTGACTTGTTACACGCAGGCCATGTGCAGATGCTCAGAGAAGCCAAAGAGCAATGTGATTATTTAATATGTGGCTTACAGATGGACCCGTCAGACGATCGTCCAGAGAAGAATGCACCAGTTCAAACAGTTGTAGAACGATATACACAATTAAAAGGTGTTCGTTATGTAGACGAAATTATTCCTTATTCTAGTGAAAAAGATGTTGAAGACATATTGACAATGTATCACATTGATGTTAGAATACTAGGAGAGGAGTATAAGGAAAAAGATTTTACGGGCAAGGATATTTGTAAAAAGCGTGGTATCCTGCTATATTTCAACAAACGCGAACATCGCTTTTCATCCTCAGACTTGCGCAGACGTGTAGCAGAACATCAAATAAGTAGTACACCTTCAACTGGACGAAAATAACTGTTGACATTCGTTCTTAAATGATGTATAATAGCTATATAAAGTAAACCAAAGGAAACTGTACAATGAATAGTAAAGATATAGATGCTGTTAGGGAAAATGATAAAGAGATGGTAGATCAGTTACGTTCTGCAGCTACACTCTATCATACACCTAGACTTGATGAGATAGCAGATCGTTTAGCAGCGCTGACTACTAAAGCACACGAGCGCTTACATTGGACAGGATCAGAATAATGTATTGGTCTTTATTCGTTATAACAGCTTTAGCAGGATCTTTAGATAACCAAAATGAGTACGTGCATCTAGATACTTTTAACTCTAGAATCGAGTGCGAATACGCAAAAGCGCGGATATACCGTTTTATGATTGTACCAAAAGAAGTTATAATCGAGTGTGTTAAAACAGATGAGGCATAAATGAAAACTGTATACGAAAAAACTGCAATGCTAACTAATACCCGAACTGATATAAAAATAGAAGTAGAGGTTGATAATGTTAGAGCTAACCAATCGCTTGACGTATATGTCGCGACAAATAAGATTAAAATGATCTGGAATGGTAGAATATACGTCGGCAATAAAGGTGGTATGGAATTTACTACAGCTGGCCCAGTACAACACATAATTAAAGGTAGATGAATGAAAACTAAATACGTATTTGATGTAGATGGTACTCTTACTCCGAGCCGCGGTTTAATTGATCCTGAATTCAAAGCGTTTTTCAACGCGTTTTGTCTATTCAATGACGTTTATCTAGTTACAGGAAGCGACCGTGATAAAACTATTGAACAAGTGGGCGAAGACACATATAATCTGTGCAAAAGAGTATATCAATGTTCAGGCAATGATGTGTGGGAACGCGATGTAAACATCAGAACTAATGGCTGGATAATCCCAACAGAAGTTCATCAGTTGTTAAGAGAATTTGTACGACTTAGTGAATTTCCGATACGCGCTGGTAATCATATTGAAGAACGACCTGGAATGGTTAACTTCAGTATTGTAGGCCGTAACGCCAGTCTAGAACAGCGAGCAGAATATGTTGCTTATGATACTCGTAAAAAAGAACGTGAAGTATTAGCTCGTATTATCACTAACGAGTTCCCGGATATTACTGCAACAGTAGGCGGTGAAACTGGAATTGATATCGGTCAACGTGGCTCAGATAAAAGCCAAATACTAAAAGACTTTGGAAAAAGTAATAGAATACATTTTTATGGTGATGCTATATTCGAAGGTGGTAACGACTACCCATTAGCTCAAGCATTAAAGAAATTTCAATTAGGATTTTCACATCGTGTTACTGATTGGGAAGATACCTTTGTTAAACTAGAAATATTAGAGTCTGTACAGAGAGAAGAATTCGAATGAAAGTATACATCGGTGAATATCCTAGTAGATTAACTTGTAATATACATACCAACCACATGCATAAAAAGTATGGGTGGTACAGTTGGAATGAAAATGTAAGTCACGAAGACTATGTGTTTGAAGCTATTGAAGATATAGTACAGGACGTGTATAATGTTTTCAATTGGATCTGGTTTGATCGTCGTGTTCAGAAAATAAAAGTTAAAATTAACAAGTGGGACACTTGGAGCATGGATCATACATTAGCTTCAATTGTATTACCAATGCTAAAACAATTACAAGAAACTAAACACGGCAGCCCCTTTGTTGATGATAAAGACGTGCCGAAAGAATTGCGTAGTACTAGCGCTCCTCCAAAAGAAAATAAGTGGGACACAGACGCTAATCACTTTCTTCGTTGGGATTGGGTTCTTGATGAAATGATCTGGGCATTTGAACAAAAGTGCCGTGATGATTGGGAAAGCGATTACTACAAATATGATGAAGCCCCTGAAGAACAATTTGGATTGAAGCTTGTATGGGAAGACCGTACAGCCAGAGAAGCACATCAAAAACGAATGACAAATGGGTTTAAATTGTTTGGAAAATACTACGAGGGTCTTTGGGACTAATGAAAAAATTCTGGCGGGTTTGGGCTAAAAGCTTAGGCGAAAAAGTAGGTGAAACTGACAAGCAAGCAGATGCAGTGGCCGTGATCAGAACGTTTTGGTGGGTTGTACATATTGCTACTTGCTTTATGATTATTATACATAACACAACAAAGTTAGGATGGATATAATGTTTACAATAGAAATGGATTGGGATGAAACGGCTATTACTATTCTAGACACAAACGCAGAGTTTGAAGATCTTCAAATTATTATGTATGATGATATAGTATACATAAGACAATTTGACGAAGATACAGAAAGTTTTAGCTTAATAGCTATATCGCCAGAAATGATGTTAGCGCTTCAAAAATCTTTTACGCTACCTAATGGTGCGTATTATTTAAAAAAGCCAGATAAAAGGGATTTGTATTAAAATGAAATATGTGATTGATATCGACGGAACTATTTGCAAAGAAGTTATTCTTCCAAATGGTAAAAAAGACTATGCTAATCATATTCCATACATGGATCGTATTGCAAAAGTAAATGCATTATACAAGGCTGGACACACAATTAAGTATATGACTGCTCGTGGCTGCGTTAGTGGCATTGACTATTATCAACTAACAAAAGATCAACTAGTAAACTGGGGCGCAAAGCATCACGAACTAAGCGTTGGTAAGAAAGAACACTACGACATTTGGATTGACGATAAAGCATTTTGGAGTGAAAACTTCTTCCGTAGCACAGGAGAAACCTATGAGTAAATTTATCGCAGCAATGGATCATAGCGGCGGTTCTACCGGTGGTGTCCTAAAAAATTACGACCAAGAATATACTGAAGAAAACAAAATGGATTTAGTCCATGAAATGCGTCTTAGAATGGTTAACTCTCCTGACTTCAACAGCACTAACATCTGGGGAGCAATCCTCTACCAAGATACAGTTGAACGTGGAATGGTTCCAATCCTTAAAGCTAAAGGCATTCAATCATTTCTTAAAGTAGACAGTGGTTGTGAAGAAAACGGATATCTAAAATATTTCAAATTAGATAAAATGATAGATGTTGCGCATGAACATGAATGCTATGGTACAAAGATGCGTAGTATTGTTAAGAGTTTAGATGTAATGGATATGATTTTAGAGCAACAGTTTGCATTAGCTGAAAGAATCTATAATGTTGGATTGATGCCAATTATCGAACCAGAAATTCCTATTGAACACCCTGACAAAGCAAACATGGAAGAAGCATTGTTTTTGAGATTGAAGGCATTTTTAGATAACTACAAAGGTAAATGTATTCTTAAACTTACATTGCCAGAAATTCCAAATACTTATTGGTTATTGAATCAATATCAAAATGTTCATAAAGTTGTTGGGCTCAGTGGTGGTTATTCTACTCAAGAAGCTTGCGAACGACTAAGCAAAAATAATAATATGAGCGCAAGTTTTAGTAGAGCATTAAGTGAGCGCCTAACTAAAGGGTTGACAAATGAAGAATTTGATTATATAATTGGATTCAATATCTCTAATATAGCAGCAGCGTCCTCATAATAACTGGAGAATCAAATGATTACAATTTACGG
>ERZ888423.434-NODE-434-length-42898-cov-40.506921_pt1 | contig 42898 bp, 40 predicted proteins | sample MGYA00520523_ERZ888423 | MGnify/ENA primary metagenome ERZ888423 (study PRJEB32303, sample SAMEA104408611) | aquatic metagenome | biome: Brackish water; feature: Pelagic; material: water | place: Baltic Sea | collected 2014-06-08T10:24:00 | depth 30,27 m ... | reverse complement strand
CGTCGGCGTCGGGTCGTACAAGCGGACCTCGCAACCCGTCTCCTCGCGCGCCTCGGATTGATGGCGTGAGAACGGCTGAGCGAGATGCGGCAGGAGCCTGCGCATCTCGTCGAGGCTGCGGGCTTCGTCGGCATCCGCCGGCAGATGGGCGTCGAGCAGACGGTGCAGGGTCGGCGTCATGGGAAAATCGGTGCGGCTATCTGCCGACCGGCGGCAGCCTCACTTCGAAGCGCAGCGCGAGGGCGCGTAGCCCCGTGGTGACCACCGCGCAGAGGGCGATCGCCGAGCCGGCCTCGGCCCCTAGGCCCGCCGCGATCACGTAGATGACGGCGCCCGCCGCGGCACAGAGCGCGTAGGGGCGGTGGTCGCTGAAGAGTTCGGGGACCTCGTTGCACACGAGGTCGCGCAGCACGCCGCCGAAGGTGCCGGTGATCACGCCCATCATCACGGCGACGATCGGCGGCTGGTCCATCAGGTACGAGAGGTGGGTGCCGGTGGCGCAGAAGAGCCCGAGCCCGATCGCATCCGGTGCCTGCAGCCAGCGCTGACCATGCTCGAGCCGCCGTCGGCTGACGAGCGTCGCGCCGAGGATGCTGATCGCCAGTACGCCGAGCAGCACGGTTTGGTGCTCGACCCAGAAGAACGGGCGCCGGTCGAGCAGCACATCGCGCAGTGTGCCGCCGCCGAACGCTGCCAGGAACCCGCAGGCGCAGATGCCGACGATGTCCATGCGCTTGCGCAGCGCGCCGATCACGCCCGACAGCGCAAAGGCCATCGTCGCCACGAATTCGAGGACGACGATGGCTTCGCGACCGAAGCCCGCGACAGGGTTCACGGCGAGATCCACGCGTCGGTCAGGGCGCGATGACCGCCGGCGTGTACTCGTAGCTCGACCCGATGCCGAGCGGATGCCCGAAGTGCCAATAGGTCAGCAGGAAGATCGTCCAGCCGACGAGGAAGGTGATCGAGTACGGCAGCATCAGCGCGACCAAGGTGCCGATGCCTGCGCGTTGCACATAGCGGCGGCAGAACACGACGATCAGCGGGAAGTAGGGCAGCAGCGGCGTGATGATGTTGGTGGAGCTGTCGCCGACGCGATAGGCCGCCTGCGTGAGGTCGGGCGAGACGCCGAGCTGCATCAGCATCGGTACCATGATGGCGCCGATCAGCGCCCATTTGGCCGACGCGGAGCCGATCAGCAGGTTCACGGTGGCGGTCAGCAGGATGATGCCGGTGAGCGTCACGCCGAGCGGCAGCGCAGCATCGCGCAGCGCGTTCGCGCCCTTGAGCGCGAGCAGCGCGCCGAGGTTCGACTGGCCGAAGGCGTAGATGAACTGCGCGCAGAAGAACGCCATGACGATGTAGTAGCCCATGCCCGACATGGCTTTGGACATGCCGGTGACGACATCGCGGTGGGTCTTGATGGTCCCTGCGGCGATGCCGTAGGCGATGCCGGGCAACAGGAAGCCGATGAAGATGATCGGCACGATCGACTGCATCAGCGGCGCGCCGGAGACGAGCAGCTTGCGGACGCCGTCGGCATCCGGGGCCGCAGCCCAGGCCGTATCGCCGGTCAGCGACCAGGCGAAGAGGGCGCCGGCGACGAGGGCGGTGGCGAGCGCCACCCATAACCCGCGGCGCTCCGCGGCCTGCAGCGGTTCCTGGGTCGGCAGTTCCGTGGGATCACCGTCCACGGTCGTGCCCTTCAGGCGCGGTTCGATGACGAGATCCGTGAGCGCCCAGCCGAGCAGCACGATCAGCACCGAGGAGGCGGTGGTGAAGTAGTAGTTGTTGAGCGGTGCGATGACGACCGCGGGGTCGACGAGCTGCGCGGCCGTCTGTGTCAACCCTGCGAGCAGCGGGTCGAGGCTGGATGGCACGCCCATCGTCGCGCTGAAGCCGCCCGACACGCCCGCGAAAGCGGCCGCGATGCCCGCGAGCGGATGGCGACCTGCGGCGTAGAAGATCACGGCGCCGAGCGGGATGACGAGCACATAGCCCGCATCGACCGCGACATGGCTCAGGATGCCGACCGCGATCAGCGCGGGGGTGAGCAGCACGCGGGGCGTCACGGCCATCGCCGAGCGCAGGGCGGCGTTGATGAAGCCGGTGTGTTCGGCGACGCCGAGCCCGAGCATCGCGACCAGCACCACGCCGAGCGGCGGAAAGCTGGTGAAGGTGGAGACCATCGTCGCCATGAACGCCGTGAGCGACCCGCCCGCCAGCATGTTGCGGATCTCGATGGCCTTGCCGTTGCGTGGGTCGATCTCGCTGAAGCTGACTTGAGACAGCAGCGCGCTGACCACCCAGGCGAGCACCATGAGCAGCAGGAACAGCACGGCAGGATCGGGCAGGCGGTTGCCGACCCGCTCCACGACATCGAGGCTGCGGGCGAGCCAGCCGCGCCGCTCGCGCGTGATCGCTGCGGGGCCGGTGGGCGAGGGCGGAGTGTTCGTCATGGTCTGTTCCTCAGTCGGATTCGGGTCGAGGCGATCGGACGTCCCAAGCCACCCGCCACCCGGCGGTCAGCTGGCGACGGTCGGGACGCTCGGAACGGCCTCGGCGCCGGCGACCACGGTGCCCGCGATGAAGTCGTGCAAGGTGCGCCGTTGGTCGTTGACGAACAGCGCGATGAGCGAGGCGATGTACCAGATCCCCGACAGCGTCATGACATGGCTTGACCACGCGGGCGTGTAGACCTGCAGGTTGGACTCCCGCTGCATGGTGTCGAGCCCGGCGAATTCGGCCGCGGGGATCGCGGCGAGGGCGATGAGTTGGGCGCTGAGCGTCAGGCCCGTGAACAGCATCTCGACCGAGCTGCGAAGCAAAGATTCACGCCAACCGATGGCTTCGCCGGAGAGGCGTACCACGCGAAGCTTGACGACGCGCTTGCCGACGGTCTGACCCCAGATGGCGTGACAGTAGACCCGGTAGACGATGAAGGCGACGCTGACGAGCACCGTGGACAGGATGGCCATGCTGATCGAGTGGCCGCTCGCCCAGATCTGCAGCGCGATCAGCGGCGAGAGCAGCAGGAAGTCGATCAGATAGGCGCCGAGGCGTCGGCCAAAACTTGAATAGGTCATAGAGCCCCCAAGGAATGGATGTGGTCAGTATAGGGAAGGCCGCTCGCCGAGGGTGCGCTCTTGATGGCTCATGGGCTTGGACGAGGCGGCTGACGCCCCGGCGGCAACCACGCGAGGCTCGCCAAGATGGCGCCCACCAGCGCGATTCGTGGTCCGTCGGGGAGCTCGCTACCGAACCAGTCGGGCAGCAGCGTGAACGCCAGCGCGGTCGCGAGGATCCGCGCTTGTTCGAACCGGTGCGCGAACGACCGCTCCTCCAAAGCCCAGCCGATGCCCAGCGTCGTCGCCGTGATGACGAGCGCATAGGCGATGCCCGGCATCCAGGACAGCGTCTGCACCGTGACCAGGAAATGCAACACCATCGCCGCAAGCAGCAGATATTGCACGAGCGCATGGCGCCGCACCTCGGGCCGGGTGCCGGCGTCGAAACGCCGTACGCTCTGGAGGTCGAGGTGCGCCACGGGTTTGCCGCGACCGCCGGGTGGGTCGAACCAGGCGCGTAGCGCGTCGCGCAGCGTCGGCGCCGTCCGAGTGCGTTGCAGCAGATCGGCGAACACATGCAGGTTGCCCCACACCGGGTTGTAGCTTGCGAGGGGTTTGCGGATGCCGTAGGCGATCGTTTCGTCGTCGCGCTCCTCGGTGAAGGTGCCGAACAGCCGGTCCCAGAGGATGAGGATGCCGCCGTAGTTGCGATCGATGCAGTAGTCGTTCTGACCGTGGTGGACGCGGTGGTTCGAGGGCGTGACGAACACCCGATCGAGCCAGCCGAGTTTGCGGACGAGTTCGGTGTGCACCCAGTACTGGTAGAGCAGGTCGATCAGGCCGACCACCGCGAACACCAAGGGCGGCACGCCGCAGAGCGCCATCACCACATAGAACGGCCAACTGGTGAAGGCCCCGGTCGCGCTCTGGCGCAGCGCCGTCGAGAGATTGTAGTACTCGGACGAATGGTGCACCTGGTGGGAGGCCCAGAACAGGTTCACCTCGTGCCCGGCGCGGTGCGCCCAGTAGTAACAGAAGTCATAGAACAGCAGCGCGCCCACCCACACCCAGGGGCTCTCGAGCGGCAGCGTGAACAGCCGCAGGTGATCGTATACGAGGACATACATGCCGAAGGAGAGCAGGGCGGTGAACGCGCCCCACACCTGGCTCAGCACGCCGAAGTGCAGGCTGGTGAGCGCGTCCGGGATGTCGTAGACCGCCATCCCCCGCCGGTGGGCGATCCACGCTTCGAGCAGGATGGTCGACATGAAGACCGGGATGGCGACGAGCATCGGATTCATCGTCGGCATTCGACCACAGACGCTGACGGATTGTCTAAAATCACCGCATGCGTCAGGCCATGCAACCCGCGATCATCCCGCTCGGACGACCGTGGCCGCTGATGGGCGAGCGGTGAGGGCGCCAGGCCTCCTGCGCCGGCGCCGGCCCTTTCTGGCGCCGTTCTGGTTGGCGGGTTTCGTCGTACTCGCGAGCCTGGCCCTGCTCTACGGCGTCTTGCGGGCCACGATCGCGTTCGCCGGCGAGACCACGACCGTGATCGTGCTGCGCCATGCCGAGAAGGCCTTGGTTCCCGCCGATGATCCATCCTTGACGCCCGCCGGCGAGGCGCGCGCGCAGCGGTTGCGGACGCTCCTCGGCAGCAACGCCGTACGCGCGGTCTACGCGAGCGAGGCCCGTCGCACCCAAGACACCGCGCGACCGTTGGCATCAGCCTTGTCTTTGCCCGTGACCGTGCACCCGGCGCGCGATCCCCAGGGTCTGCTCGACGCGATCGGTGCGCGCCACATCGGCGGCACAGTGGTGGTGGTGGGTCACTCGAACACGGTACCTGCCATCGTCTCGCGGCTGACCCGCGGCAAAACGCAGGTCGTGTTGCGGGACGATGAGTTCGACCGCCTCTTCGTCGTCACGGTGACCCGGTTCGGTCCGCCGAGTGTCGTCGCCCTCCAGTACTGAGACTGGCTTTCTATACAGCATCGACCGAGAGGTCTTCCGGATCGTTCTCACGGTGATAGAATCCCGGCCCTCGTGTGGGGCGGTAGCTCAGCTGGGAGAGCGTCGCGTTCGCAATGCGAAGGTCGAGGGTTCGATCCCCTTCCGCTCCACCATTTTTCCGGTCCGCGCCGGCCGTTGACGATCACCCCGGGCGTGCCCCCGTAGCTCAGTGGATAGAGCGACCGCCTCCTAAGCGGTAGGTCGTCGGTTCAACTCCGGCCGGGGGCGCCAGATCCCGGAACCGTGCGCCAGCTGGCACGCCGGCTGCCCCCCTTTCCGTTAGACTACGCGGCCTTCAAAACGGTATCGGGGGTCGTCTTTTTCATGGGTGCCACGCGCGGCGATCAGATCGCCACATCGGCTCTTTACGGCGGTAACGCCGACTATGTCGAATCCCTCTACGAACAGTACCTCGCCGACCCGGCGAGCGTAGAACCCCACTGGCGCGGCTATTTCGCCGCGCTGCCCCGGCCGGCAGCGCCGGAAGCGTCCCACCGCGCCATCCAGTCGGCCATCGCCTCGCGCGCCCGAGCCGCCCGGGACGCCGGTGCCGTGGTCGCCGCTGCGGGCGTCGATGAGGAGAGCGCTCGCCAGGGTGCGGTGTCGCGCCTCGTCCAGATCTACGCCAACCGTGGCCACCTGATCGCGAAACTCGATCCGCTCGGTCTCTCGCGCCGCGATCGGCCGCGGGTCCTTGAACTCTCCTACTTCGGTCTCGATGAAGCGGACCTCGATCGCAGCTTCTTCACCGGCAGCCGGGTCGCCGACGTCCCGCAGCGCAGCACGCTGCGCGACATCGTCGCGATGCTGGAGCGCACCTACTGCGGCACGGTGGGCGCCGAGTTCGCGCATGTCTCGGACACCGACGAGCGGTTGTGGCTGCAGGACGAGTTCCAATCAGGGCGGCTCAACCATCGATTCTCAGCGGAAGAGCGCCGTAACATCCTCTGGCAGCTCACCGCAGCCGAAGGTCTCGAGCGTTACCTGCACACGAAGTACGTCGGCCAGAAGCGCTTTTCGCTCGAAGGCGGCGATGCACTGATCCCGTTGCTCGACGATGTGATCCAGACCGGTGGTGCGCTAGGAGCCGAGGAGTTCGTCATCGGCATGGCGCACCGCGGCCGCCTCAATGTGCTCGTCAATGTGCTCGGCAAGGCGCCTTCCGTGCTGTTCTCGGAGTTCGAGGGCAAGTACGACACCGCACACCTCACCGGTTCCGGCGACGTCAAATATCACAAGGGTTTCTCCGCTGACCTGCGCACGCAGGGCGGCAATGTGCATGTGGCGCTCGCGTTCAACCCCTCGCATCTGGAGGTGGTGAACGCGGTGGTGGAGGGTTCGGTGCGCGCCCGGCAAGAACGCCGCGATGACACCCTCGGCGAACGCGTGGTGCCCATCCTCATCCACGGCGATGCGGCTTTCGCCGGTCAGGGCGTGGTCATGGAAACGCTGCAGCTCTCGCAGGCCCGCGGGTACAGCACCGGCGGCACACTGCACCTCGTGATCAACAACCAAGTGGGCTTCACCACCTCGCGTCCGGATGACGCGCGTTCGACGATGTACTGCTCCGATGTCGCCAAGATGCTCGAGGCGCCGATCTTCCATGTGAACGCCGACGATCCCGAGGCCGTGGTGTTCGTGACCCGCCTCGCGATGCGCTACCGCATGCGCTTCCACAAAGATGTCGTGATCGACCTCGTCTGCTATCGCCGGCTCGGGCACAACGAGGCCGACGAGCCCTCCGCCACGCAGCCGGTCATGTACAACGCGATCCGCAAGCATCCGACCGCCCGAAAACTCTATGCGGACCGGTTGGTCGCCGATGGTGTGCTGACCTCCTTCGAGGCGGACGGACTTGTAGAGGAATACCGCGCTGGGCTCGACGAAGGTCGCCCGCAGGCGCGGGCGTCGCTCGGCATGATCGGCAACAAATACACCGTCGATTGGAGCTCCTACCTCGAGATCGACTGGGCCGCAAAGCTGAGCACCGGGCTCGCACCGAAGCGCCTCGCTGCGCTCGGCGCGCGCATCACTGCGGTGCCCGAGGGCTTCCCGCTCCACCCGCGCGTCCAGCAGGTCGTCACCAACCGCCAGAAGATGCTGGCCGGCGAATTGCCGCTCGATTGGGGCTGCGCGGAGACGCTCGCCTATGCCGGCCTGCTCGAGGACGGCTATGCCGTGCGGCTCTCCGGACAGGATTGTGGTCGTGGCACCTTCTTCCACCGGCATGCGGTGTGGCATCACCAAGAGACCGGTGAGACTTTCGTACCGCTGCAGCACATCGCGGAGCGCCAGCCGCGCTTCCAAGTGATCGACTCGGTGCTCTCGGAAGAGGCCGTGATGGGTTTCGAGTACGGCTACTCGACCACCGATCCGGGCGTGCTCGTGGTCTGGGAGGGCCAGTTCGGCGACTTCGCGAACGGCGCACAGGTCATCATCGACCAGTTCATCGTCTCGGGCGAATCCAAGTGGGGCCGATACTCCGGTCTCACGCTGTTCCTGCCGCATGGCTACGAGGGACAGGGTCCTGAGCATTCCTCCGCGCGTCTCGAACGCTTCCTGCAACTCTGCGCCGAGCTCAACATGTCGGTGTGCGTGCCCTCGACGCCCGCGCAGATGTTCCACATGCTCCGTCGCCAGATGCTGCGCAGTTTCCGCAAGCCGCTCGTCGTCATGACGCCGAAGAGCCTGCTGCGGCACGAATTGTCGGTCTCGAGCCTTGCGGACCTGCAGAGCGGTGCCTTCCAGAACCTCATCGACGAGATCGACCCGGTCGATCCGGCGGCGGTGCGTCGCCTCGTGCTCTCGAGCGGCAAGGTCTACTTCGACCTGCTCAAGGCGCGGCGCGCGGCGGGACAGACGGATGTCGCCTTGGTCCGCCTCGAGCAGCTCTACCCGTTCCCCATCGACGAGTATGAGGCGCTGCTGGCGCGTTACCCGAAGGCGCGCGAAGTGGTGTGGTGCCAAGAGGAGCCGCAGAACCAGGGCGCGTGGTACCAGATCCGCCACCAGCTGGAGCGGCCCATCGCGGGTAAGCGCGAGCTGCTCTATTCCGGCCGTGCACCGGCTGCAGCGCCGGCGACCGGTATCGCCAAAGTACATGATGCCGAGCAGGCGGCGATCGTCCGGGCCGCCCTCAGCGCGACGGTGCGCGAGGTCGGCCAGCGCGAGACGGCGCGGCTCTCGAACGCCTGACCCCATCCCGTTTGGATCCAGCTTCTAGGAACGACCCACGATGACCATTGAAATCAGAGTCCCTCAATTGCCCGAGTCGGTCGCCGATGCGGTGTTGGTCGCATGGCGCAAGCAGCCGGGCGAAGCGGTGAGCCGCGACGAAAGCCTCGCCGACCTCGAGACCGACAAGGTGGTGCTCGAGGTGCCGGCGCCCGCCGCCGGCGTTATCAAAGAATTCAAGGTGCAGCCGGGTGCGACCGTGAAGAGCGGCGATCTGCTGGCGATCTTCGAGGAAGGTGCAGCGGCCGTGGCACCCGCCAAGGCTGCGAAGAGCGCGAAGTCTGCGCCCGTCGCGGCGACGGCCGCTCCAGCCGCACCGGCAGCGAAGCTCGGTCCTGCGGCACGCCGCCTCGTCGAGGAGAACCAGGTGGACCCTGCCACCGTGGCGGGATCCGGGCGTGACGGCCGCATCACCAAGGCTGATGTCGCGGCGCATGTCGCCCGCGAGGTGGCCCCGGCCGCTGCGTCGGCAGCCGCCCCGGCAGCTGTGTCGGTAGCCGCCGCGGGTCCCGTGACGGTGCCTGGTGCGCGCGCCGAGCAACGCGTGCCGATGACGCGTCTGCGTATGCGCATCGCCGAGCGGCTGCTGCAGGCGCAGCAGAACGCCGCGCTGCTCACCACCTTCAACGAGATCGACCTGACCGCCATCGGCGAGCTCCGTGCGCGCCACAAAGACCGTTTCGAGAAGGAACACGGCGTGAAGCTCGGCTTCATGTCCTTCTTCGTGAAGGCGAGCATCGAGGCGCTGCGCAAGTATCCGGTCATGAACGCGGCGGTCGACGGCAACGACATCATCTACCACGAGTACTACGACATCGGGGTCGCGGTCTCGACCGACCGCGGGCTCGTGGTGCCGGTGCTGCGCAACGCAGAGACCCTGGGTTTCGCGCAGATCGAGCGGAAGATCAACGATTACGGCGTCCGCGCCCGTGCGGGCGGCCTCGCGCTCGAAGAATTGCAGGGGGGCACCTTCACGATCACCAACGGCGGCGTGTTCGGCTCGATGCTCTCGACGCCGATCCTCAACGCGCCGCAGAGCGCCATCCTCGGCATGCACAAGATCCAGGATCGGCCGGTGGCGGTGGGTGGGCAGGTCGTGGTGCGGCCCATCATGTACCTCGCGGTGACCTACGACCACCGCATCATCGACGGCCGTGAGGCCGTGCAGTTCCTGGTCGCCATCAAAGACGCGCTCGAAGATCCGGGCCGCATGTTGATCGGTATCTGAGGCGGAGCATCATGAACGACAGCTACGACGTCATCGTCATCGGCGGCGGTCCTGCGGGCTATCCGGCCGCGATCCGCGCCGGCCAGAACGGGCTCAAGGTCGCCTGCATCGATGCTTGGAAGAACTACGACGGCAGCACCGCCTTCGGGGGCACCTGCCTCAACGCGGGTTGCATCCCCTCCAAGGCCTTGCTCGAATCGACCGAACTTTTCCATCGGGCACGATCCGAGTTCGCCGCGCACGGCATCCATGCCGGCGAGGTGTCGATGGATGTCGCGGCCATGCAGAAGCGCAAGGCCGGGATCGTCAAAGGCATGACCGGCGGCATCGCACAGTTGCTCAAGGCGGCCGGCGTCACGGCGCTGCAAGGCCGCGGGCAGTTGCTGCCGGGGCGTGAGGTCGTATTCACGGCCCACGATGGCAGCCAACGCCGGCTCTCGGGCAGACATGTGGTGTTGGCGAGCGGCTCGGTCCCGACGGCGCTGCGTACCGCGCCCTTCGATTGCAAGCACATCGTCGACAGTTGGGGGGCGCTCGAGTTCGACGCGGTCCCGAAGCGGCTCGGCGTCATCGGCGCCGGTGTGATCGGCCTCGAACTCGGCAGCGTGTGGCGTCGGCTCGGTGCGGAGGTCGTGGTGCTCGAAGCATCGGCTTCGTTCCTCCCGATCGCCGATCAGCAACTCGCCAAGGAAGCGCTCAAACATTTCAAGAAGCTCGGGCTCGACATCCGCCTCGGGGCCAAGGTCTCCGGTGCCGAGGTCAAGGACGGCGCGGTGCAGGTCGCCTACGCCGATGCCGCAGGCGCTGCCCAGTCGCTCACGGTCGATAAGGTCGTGGTCTGCATCGGTCGGCGGCCCTACACCGAGGGGCTGCTCGCCGAGGGCACGGGCGTCGAGATCGACGAGCGGGGCTTCATCAAGGTGGACGACCACTGCCACACCGGCGTGGAGAACATCTGGGCGGTCGGTGACTGCGTGCGGGGCCCGATGCTCGCGCACAAGGCCAAAGAAGAGGGCGTGTCGGTCGCAGACCGGATCGCCGGTCTCTATGCCCATGTCAATTACGATGTGATCCCGTCGGTGATCTACTCCGCGCCGGAGATCGCCTGGGTCGGGCAGACCGAGGAGCAGGTCAAGGCCAGCGGACGCGCCTACAAAGTCGGCAGCTTCCCGTTCGTCGCGAGCGGGCGTGCTCGCGCCATGGAAGCGGGGCAGGGTTTCGTGAAGCTGATCGCCGCGCAGGACGACGACCGTATCCTCGGCGTGCACATCGTCGGGGCGATGGCCGGTGAGTTGATCGCCGAAGCCGTGCTCGCGATGGAGTACGCGGCAAGCAGTGAAGACCTGCAGCGCACCATCCATGCGCATCCCACGCTCTCCGAGGCCCTGCATGAAGCGGCGCTGGCCGCCGACAAGCGCGCCATCGACATGCCGAACCGCTGAGGTCTCCGCGCCGCGATGGGCCTTTGGTGGGCTGCGCGGAAGCCTGTGAGCCCTCTGGAATCGGGGTATCATGAAGGCTTGTTTTGCCTCGCCGATCCGGCGTCCGGAACGCATGCCGAGTTACCGCTCGAAGTCCTGGCGCGCCTACCGTCCCGAGTCCTTGGTGACGGGTGCCGCATCGCCCCCCGCCGCACCGTTGCGTCTGCGGGCGGATGCCTGTCGCATCCTCGGTCTTGATCCCGGCTCGCGACGCACCGGCTTCGGCGTGATCGCCGTCGAGGGCCTCGACAGCCGCTGTCTCGCCCAGGGTCACATCGAGATCGAGGCACTGCCCTTGGCCGAGCGTCTCTCCCGCATCCACGCCGGCGTGACGGCACTGATCGCGCAATGGCGCCCGACCGAAGTGGCCATCGAGCGCGTATTCCTCGGCCGCAATGTCGACAGCGCGCTCAAACTCGGTCAAGCACGCGGTGCGGCGCTCGCAGCGATCGGCGGGATCGAACTTGCCGAGTACGCGCCGCGTGCCGTCAAACTCGCCACGGTCGGGTTCGGCGCCGCCGACAAGATCCAAGTCGCACACATGATGCGCACGCTCCTCAAGATCGAAGGCACGCTCTCCGCCGATGCGGCCGATGCGCTCGCCGTGGCCTTGTGCCACGCCCAGCACCGGCGGCTTGCGCCGTTGCAGGCGCTGCGCGCCTCGGCGCCGCGACCGGCCACCAAACGGACGCGGGCGGTGCGGACCGAGGTGTCGGGATGATCGGTTCGTTGCGCGGCCGGCTCACCGTCAAGCAGCCCCCGCAGTTGCTCATCGAGGTGGGCGGTGTCGGCTACGAACTCGAGGCGCCGATGTCGACCTTCTACGCGTTGCCTGCGCCGGGCGAGGAGGTCCGACTGCTCACGCATCTCGTGGTGCGCGAGGACGCGCAGGTGCTCTACGGCTTCATGCGCGAGGAGGAACGGCGCCTGTTCCGGCTCTTGATCAAAGTGTCGGGTGTGGGTCCGAAGATCGCGCTCGCCATACTGTCGGGCAGCGACGCGGATGCCTTCGCGTCCTGCATCGCTGCCGGTGATACCGCCTCGCTCATCCGCATCCCCGGGGTCGGCCGCAAGACCGCCGAGCGACTGATCCTCGAATTGCGCGACCGCGTCACCACCCATGCGGGTGCGACGCCGACGCTCGGCGAGGCCGCAGTGGGTGGCCCGCGTGGCGAAGCGCTCGCAGCCCTGTCGGCGCTCGGCTATCGCCCCGCTGAGGCGACGCGCATGGTCGACGCAGCGGTCGGAGACGGCGGCACCGGTGCGGCGGCAGATGCGCCGACGAGCACCGAGGAGATCATCCGACGGGCGCTGCAGTCCGCCGCGTTCGGCAGCGGAGGTCGGTCCGGATCATGACGAGGGTCGACGCATGAACGAGCGATTGGTCGACCCGGAGGGCGTCCGGGAGGACGAGGCACTCGATCGCGCCATACGGCCGCGGCGCCTTGCGGACTATGTCGGTCAGGCGCCCGTCAAAGAGCAGCTCGGGATCTTCGTCGATGCCGCACGCGGCCGCGGTGAGGCGCTCGATCATGTGCTCATCTTCGGGCCGCCCGGCCTCGGCAAGACCACCCTCGCCAACATCCTCGCCGCCGAACTCGGCGTGAACCTGCGCCAGACATCCGGCCCTGTGCTCGAGCGCCAAGGTGACCTCGCCGCGATCCTGACCAACCTGCAGCCGCGAGATGTGCTGTTCATCGACGAGATCCATCGGCTCTCGCCCATCGTCGAAGAGGTGCTGTACCCCGCGATGGAGGACTACCAACTCGACATCATGGTCGGTGAGGGGCCCGCTGCGCGCTCGATCAAGCTCGCACTGCCGCCGTTCACGCTGGTGGGCGCCACCACCCGGGCGGGCTTGCTGACCTCGCCGCTCCGGGACCGCTTCGGCATCGTGCAACGCCTCGAGTTCTACGATGTCCCCGATCTCGCGAGCATCGTGCGGCGCTCGGCCGGCATCCTCGGCGTGCCGCTCCGCGAAGACGGTGCGCTGCGCATCGCCGAGCGTGCGCGCGGTACGCCGCGCATCGCGAACCGGCTGCTGCGTCGGGTGCGCGATTACGCGCAGGTGCGCGGCGATGGCACCATCACCGCACCGCTCGCGGTCGCGGCGCTCGATCTGCTCGCCGTCGACCCTGTCGGGTTCGACTCGCTCGACCGCAAGCTGCTCACCACCCTCATCGAGAAGTTCGAGGGGGGTCCCGTCGGCATCGAGAGCTTGGCCGTGGCGATCGCCGAGGAGCGCGGAACGCTCGAGGATGTGGTGGAGCCGTTCCTCATCCAACAAGGCTTCCTGATGCGGACCTCGCGGGGCCGGGTCGCGACCCGCGCGGCATACCTGCATTTCGGGCTTGCGCCGCCGCAGCGTCCCGGGGACCTTTCGGCCTTGACGGTCGATCCATGAGCGCGGTCAGCATCGGCGGTGAGATGCGGCCGTTCGAATGGGCGGCCCGCGTCTACTGGGAAGATACCGACGCCGGGGGTGTCGTGTACTACGCGAACTATCTGCGCTTCCTCGAGCGTGCCCGTACCGAATGGCTGCGCTCGCGTGGCATCGTGCAGCAGCAGCTCGCGTCGGAGAAGGGCCTGCAGTTCATGGTCCTGCGTGCCACCGTGGACTATCGTGCCGCCGCAAGGCTCGATGATCTGTTGGCCGTCACCGTCGAGCCGCGTCAGGACACCCGCACCACGGCGATCTTCCGTCAGTGCGTGTTCCGTGAAGCGATGGACGGCCGCACCGGGGAGCGGGAACTCCTGGTCGAGGCCGAGGTCAGGGTGGTATGCGTGGACGCCAAGACTTTGCGTCCGCGCCGCATCGCGGAGTACATCCCTTGAACGATCTTTCCGTGTGGCGGCTGATCCTCGAAGCGACGATCGTCGTGCAGTTGGTCATGCTGTTGCTCTTGGCCGCCTCCGTCTATGCGTGGGCCGTCGTGTTCCGCAAGCGGGCGGTGTTGCGCCGCGCGCGGGACACCCTGGTACGCTTCGAGCGCGAGTTCTGGTCGGGCGGAGATCTCAGCACCCTATACCGCAGCATCGAATCGCGAGGCGATGCCAACGGCATCGAAGCGGTGTTCCAGGCCGGATTCCGCGAGTTCGCACGCCAGCGCCAGCAGGGGGTGGAGACCGCAGAGCAGATGCTCGACGGCGCCCGCCGCGCCATGAAGGCGCAGCAGATCAAAGAGATCGAGCACCTCGAACATCAACTCTCCTCGCTCGCCACAGTCGGTTCTACGAGTCCCTATGTGGGGCTGTTCGGCACCGTGTGGGGCATCATGCACGCGTTCGTGGGGCTCGGGTCTGTGCAGCAGGCGACGCTTGCGACGGTCGCCCCGGGCATCGCCGAAGCCCTGATCGCCACGGCGATGGGTCTGCTGGCCGCCATCCCGGCGGTGGTCGCCTACAACCGCTTCGCCGATCAAGTCTGGCGGCTCGAATCACGATACGACGCTTTCGTCGAAGAGTTCTCGACCATCCTCCAACGCAGCGTCCCGCGCAGCGCGGCGGTCGAGGTCCGTTGATGTCGTCGGGCAGCCGTCGTCGTCGGCCGATCAGCGAGATCAACGTCGTGCCGTACATCGACGTGATGCTGGTGCTCCTCATCATCTTCATGGTCACGGCACCCATGCTGACGCAGGGTGTGAAGGTCGAGTTGCCGCAAGCGGCCGCCGAGGCGATCGACCCCGCAGACCTCGGCGAGCGACCCCCGATCGTGTTGTCGATAGACCGCGAGGGACGGCTGTTCCTCAATCAAGGTGCGACGCCGGAGGCCGCGCTCACGGACGACCTTCTCGAGGCGCGGGTCGCCGCGCTGCTGCGCCGCGCGCCGGGTGTCCCGGTGTTCGTCAAAGGTGATCGGGCCGTGCCCTACGGGCGCGTGGTCGAGGCGATGACCCTGCTGCAACGGGCCGGCGCCGCGCGTGTCGGGTTCATCACCGAGCCGACAGCAGTCCCACCGTCTGCGCGAGCGGCGTCGCTCTGATCAGCTCGTCCCGCGTCATCGCCTTGCCGCAGTGGCAGCCGTGGATGCTGTCGACCGGGCTGCACGGTCTTTTGTTGGTGGCGCTCGCCGGTGGTGTGGTGCTCACCCGCATGACGCCGCCGACCGAGTCGGTGTCGGCGCTCGAGGCGATCGTGGTCGATGCGGCGACGCTGGCGTCGCTGCAACGATTGAGCGCACCACAGCCGGTCACGAAGCCCGCGCCAGAACCTGCACCGGAACCTGCGCCGGAAGCGCCTGCGCCAAAACTTGTGCCAGAACCTGAGCCAGAACTTGCGCCAAAACCGCGCGTGGAACGCAACGCCGCGCCCGTGACGGCGCCATCGCCTGCGCCGGTGGCCGTCCGACCCACAGCCGAGCCGCCACCGAAGCCCGTCGTGGCGGCGCAACCTCAGCCCCGGCCCGCTGCGGTGGTGCCGGACACCGCGGCGCGCGACGCTGCCGCCCGGGAAACGGCGGAGCGTGAACTGCAGACAGCGCTCGCCGAGGAAGCCGCGCTCGTCGAGGGAGATCGGCTTGCGGCGCTGCGTGCGAGCGGCATGGCCGCGCAGTGGGGCGCCGCGATCCGCGGTCGTGTGCAACGCGCTTGGATCCGTCCCGACACGGCCCGCAGCGGTATCGATTGCACAGTGGCCGTGACGCAGACACCCGGGGGTGTCGTCGCGGCGGTCGAGGTGCGCGCCTGCAACGGCGATGAGGCCGTGCGGCAGTCGATCGAGGATGCGGTCCGACGCGCCTCGCCGTTGCCGGCGCCGCCAGACCCTGCGCTCTTCGAGCGCGAGATCATCTTGAGGTTCAAGCCCGATGCGTGATCGATCTTCCGGTAGAGGGGAGGGTGTGCGCACCCGCTGTGCCGTCATGGCGATGTCTTTGGCGGCGATCCTGGTCGCGCTGTGGCCTGCGCGTGTTATCGCCCAACTGCAGGTGGACATCACCGCAGGCGTCACCGACCCGATCCCCATCGCAGTGCAGCCGTTCGAGGGTGACGCTGCGGCGCTGGCGCAGATCGTCGCTGCCGATCTTGGTCGCAGCGGTCGGTTCGTCATCCGCCCACGCAACGAAGCGGATTACCTCGTCACGGGCCGCGCGGCGCCCTCGAACGCTGCGGCGTCGGTCGGCGCGCTCGCGATCGGTTTCGAATTGCAGAACCTGCTCACCGGTCAGACTCTGTTGAAGGAGACCCTGTCCGCGCCGGCTGCAGCGACCCGTCAAGCAGCCCATCGGATCGCTGATCGCATCTATCTCCGGCTCATCGGTCAGCGCAGCGCTTTCGCGACGCGCATCGCCTATGTGATCGTGGAAGGCCTGCCGCCGCAGCGGCGTTACCGGCTGATGGTGGCCGACGCCGACGGCGCGCTGCCGCGCGTGGTGCTCGAGTCACGCCGACCGCTGATGTCGCCGGCTTGGTCACCCGATGGCCGTTGGCTCGCCTATGTCTCGTTCGAGACCCGCAGTGCCGCGGTCTATGTTCAGGACCTGCGTACCGCCGAGCGACGCGCCGTGTCGCTGCGCCCCGGCGTGAACGGGGCGCCGGCGTGGTCGCCTGACGGCACGCGTCTCGCGCTGACCCTGTCCTCGCCGACCGGTAATCTGGATATCCACCTGCTCGATCCACGCGATGGCACGCTCGAGAGGTTGACCGACGATCCCGCCATCGACACCGAGCCCGTGTGGTCGGCGGATGGTCGAACGATCTTCTTCACATCGGATCGCGCCGGCGGACCGCAGGTCTATCGCATGGCAGCGCGTGCGGGCGAGCGCGCGCAACGGATCACTTTCGGTACGCCCTATGCAGCGCGTCCACGCCTGAGTCCGGATGGCCGTCTGCTCGCCTTGGTGGTGCGCGATGAGGGCGGCTATCGCATCGCAGTGCAGCCACTCGCGGGCGGCGAGCGGCGGGTGCTTTCGCGTGGCCCACAAGATGAGTCCCCCGCGTTCTCGCCGGATGGGGGTACGCTGATCTACGCCGCGCGCGCGGGCGGCAGCGGCACACTCGAGGCCGTCACGATCGATGGGCTCGTCCGCTATCGTCTGCAGTCGCCCGGTGTCGATGCGCGGGAGCCCTCCTGGGGACCGTTCCCGCCTTCCGTGCCATAATTTTGTCCATCCGATCCGTCCTTCTTGGGAGACCCTTCATGGGAAATGCCGTCCGCTTGCCGCTTGCCTTGCTCCTGCTGGTCGCCCTTGCAGCCTGTTCCTCGAACCGTGCGAAGACGCCCGATGCCGCAGAGACGATGACACCGCCCGTCGCGACGAGCGAGCCTGGTGTGGTCGCGACACCGCTCGACGCCGATGGCGTGGTCGGAGCGGGTATGGCTGCGGAGCCCAACGAGGGTGTCGTCAACCTTCCGCCCGAACTCGTCGATCGTCGCGTGATCTATTTCTCGTACGACAGCGACACATTCGGTCCGGCAGAGATCGAACTTGTCGCCGCGCATGCGCGGTTCATGGCGAACCGGACCGGGGTGCGGTTGCGGCTCGAAGGCCACACCGACGAGCGTGGCGCGCGCGAGTACAACATCGGTCTCGGTGAGCGTAGAGCGCAGGCCGTGCGTCGTGCCTTCAGTCTCAATGGCATCGCCGATACCCGACTGGCGACCGTCAGCTACGGCGAGGAGCAACCCGCAGCGATGGGCAGCGACGAGGCCTCACTCAAGCTCAACCGCCGGGTCGAGTTGGTCTATGCCGCGCAGTGAACTCGGTGCCGCGCGCATCGCGCTAGCGGCGGTCGCGCTCCTGCTGCCCGCCGTGGCCTCGGCACAATCGACGCGAGATCGCTTGGACGCGTTGGAAGCTCGGGTGCTGCAGACGGAGTCGGTGCTACAGGGGCAAGGTCTTGCGGAACTCTCCACGCGGCTCGACGAACTCGCCGCCCAAGTGCGAGCGCTGCGCGGTGAACTCGAGACGCAGGCCGAGGAACAAGTCGCGCTGCGCAAGCGATTGGCCGAGCTCACCGCCCCGGCGTCGCCCGAGATCGCCGCAGCGTTGGTCGAGGCTGCGCCCGTCGCTGCTGCCGCGCCCGTCGCTGCTGCTGCGCCCGTCGCTGCTGCTGCGCCCGTCGCTGCTGCCCCCGTCGTCGCCGCGGCGGCCGCCCCCACCGCCGTCGCTGCTGCGGCGGCGTCGGGTCCGGACACGCTCGGCCCGGTGCAACGCTACCAGCTCGCCTTCGAGGCGCTGCGGGCCGCCGACTACCCGCGGGCGGTGGCCGGTTTCGAGGACATGATCACGCGTTATCCGGACCATGCGCTCGCGACCAACGCCCGGTATTGGCTCGGCCGCAGCTTGCTGTTGCAGAACGAGCCGGCGCGGGCGATCGATGCGTTCACGGCTGCGCTCGCGACCGGCACGCTCGATGCGGGCCGGGCGGCGGACGCGCTGCTCAAAAAAGCGCAGATGGAGGTACAACTCGGCCGTCAGGACGACGCACGGACGACTGTGGGCGTGCTGCTCGAGCGCTATCCGGACGGCGAGCCGGCGCGTCAAGCCCGCGCCCTGCTCACGACGGCGCCCTGAACATGACCGAGCCCTGAGCATGGCCGCCGCCGCGCGTCTCAAGATCACCGAGATCTTCCGCTCGCTGCAAGGCGAGGCGGATACCGTCGGCATCCCGACGGTGTTCGTGCGGCTCACCGGTTGCCCGTTGCGTTGCGGCTACTGCGACACGGCCTACGCTTTCCACGGCGGGCAGTGGTGGTCGTTGGACGACATCGTCGCGCGGGTGCGCGAACTCGAGGTCACCCATGTCTGTGTGACCGGCGGCGAACCGCTCGCGCAGCCTGCAGTGACGGCGCTGCTCACCTCGCTCTGCGATGGCGGCTGGCGGGTCTCGCTCGAGACCAGTGGTGCGATGTCGCTGGCGGCGGTCGATCCGCGCGTCGTGAAGGTGGTCGATGTCAAGACGCCGCGTTCGGGCGAAGAGGCGCGCAACCGATATGACGAGCTGAGCGGACTCGCGGCGACCGACCTCGTGAAGTTCGTGATCGTCGACCGGGAGGACTACGAATGGAGCCGCGCGCAGCTGCGCGATCGGGGGCTCGCCGAGCGTTGCACGGTGCTGTTCTCGCCGAGCCATGCCGACCTCGCGGCCCGTGACCTCGCCGATTGGGTGCTCGAGGACCGGTTGCCGGTCCGGTTCCAGGTGCAGCTCCATAAATATCTTTGGGGAGATCAGCCGGGACGATGAGCGCTCGACGTGCAGTGGTGCTGCTCTCGGGTGGCCTCGACTCGGCCACGGTGCTCGCGCAAGCGCGCAGCGCAGGCTGGGTCTGCCATGCGTTATCGGTGCATTACGGGCAGCGCCACTCGGCGGAGCTCGCTGCGGCCGCGCGGGTCGCGCAAGCGCTCGGCGCGGTGGAACATCGCGTGATGGGCGTCGACCTCGCGGGCATCGGCGGTTCGGCGCTCACCGACCCGGATATCGCCGTCCCCGAGTCAGCGGCGTCCGGCATCCCATCGACCGGCATCCCATCCACCTATGTCCCGGCGCGCAACACGCTCTTGCTGGCACTTGCGCTGGGGTGGGCCGAGGTGCTGGAGGCCGAGGCCGTGTTCGTCGGCGTCAATGCGGTCGATTATTCGGGATACCCCGACTGTCGCCCGGCGTTCGTCGCCGCCTTCAACGAAGTGGCGCGGCTCGGCACCCGCGCCGGCATCGAGGGTCGACCCGTGACGGTGCTCGCGCCGTTGGTGACGATGACCAAGGCGCAGATCATCCAGAGCGGTATCGCGCTCGGTGTGGACTATGCGATGACGGTGTCCTGCTATCAGGCCGATGCGGTGGGGGCGGCCTGCGGTCGCTGCGAGTCGTGCCGGTTGCGGCGCGAAGGTTTCGCCGCTGCGGGCGTCCCTGACCCCACCCTCTACCGCACGCGCTTCGGGTAGAATCTGCACCGCCGGTTTGGGGGTCCTTAGCTCAGTCGGTAGAGCAGCTGGCTTTTAACCAGTTGGTCGCGCGTTCGAGCCGCGCAGGACCCAATCCCTTTGCCGTAACCGCCGAGGCTTTTTTCAGCGCGGCGATGGCGGGCTATCCGCGCATCCGCACCGCGCGAGGACCAAACTCGCCGCTTCCGCGCCGCTCTCGCAATGATGCACCAAGGCGGCCTCGGCGGGGCTGATCAGCCCCTGCGACACCAAATATTCCAGATCCAGCATGCGCGACCAATACTCGTGCCCGACCAGCACGATCGGCATCGCTTCGATGGTGCCGGTCGCGATGAGGTTCAGCGCTTCATAGACCTCATCGAGCGTACCGAAGCCGCCCGGGAAGGCGACCATAGCGCGGGCTCGCAACAGGAAATGCATCTTGCGCAGGGCGAAGTAATGGAACCGGAACGCGAGCCCCGGTGTGATCCAGGCATTCGGGACCTGTTCGCGAGGCAGACGGATGTTCAAGCCGATGGTGGGCGCTCCGGCTTCGCTCGCGCCCCGGTTCGCGGCCTCCATGATCCCCGGTCCCCCGCCCGTGGCGACCACCAATCGGTGGCAACCGGGTGAGTGGGTGGCCCCAACGCTCAGCGCGTGGGCAAAGCGTCTCGCTTCCTCATACCAAGCCGCGAGCGGATGGCCCTCGACACCCGCGTCCGGTGCGGGCACCCGGGCGCTGCCGAAGACCACCACCGTGCTCTCGATGCCGTACGAGCGGAGATAGGAATCGGCGCGCTGGAACTCCAGCGCGAGGCGCATGGCGCGGGCGCCATCGCTTTCGAGGAAATCGCCGTCCTCCACCGCGAGGCGGTAGCTGGGGCTTGAGAGGATGGCTTGCGTGCGTTGGTCAGGTGTCATGTCCGGTCTGGCGTCGGGGTTGCGTATTAATAAGACGCCGGACCCTGAATGCGGTCTGCAACGTAATCTTGTCGGAGAACGACCATGTCGAACAAAGCCATCTGGAACCTTGATCGTTGGGAAGATCTGGTGCTCAGAGCCTACCTCACCGTAGGCGCCTTCGTCTCTGGCCTCACCGGTCTGATGGTCGTATTGGGCAAGTCCCCGATCGCTGTCGAGAGCGGCCTGCTCGCGGCCCTGCTGTATCTCGCGGGCTGCTTCAACTTCATTCTGGCATGGCGGCGATGGGCGAACGGGCGGGGCTCCCTGCGCGCGCCCCAAGCATTCTTCGCGACCTTCATCCCTTACTTGGCGGCCGGTGTCGTGGTCGGTTCGCCCTCGGGTGATACCCGGGTGCTGCTGGTCCTCAACATCATGCTGCTGGCGGGTTTCCTCATCCACAGCCAAAAGGCGCCGATCAACGCCAGTTGATCCCATAGGCCCGTCGCGCCGCTGTCCAGAGCGGTGCCGCCCCCGCACTGTCGGTGATAGATTGCGGCGCGCGTCGTGCAGAGCACGGCGCCCGTCCGAGTCCACCCACGCCTGCGGGAGCCCCCCATGAAGCTCTACAGTTATTGGCGCAGTTCGGCTGCGTATCGAGTGCGCATCGCGCTCGGCCTGAAATCGATCCCCTATGAATATGTGGCGATCAACCTGCTGCGCGACGGGGGCGATCAACGGCGCGCGGACTATCTGAGATTGAACCCGGGCGGCAGAGTGCCGACCTTGGTGGTCGAGGGGCAAGTGATCGTCCAATCGATGGCCATCCTCGAGTGGCTCGAAGAGCGCTTTCCGGCGACCCCGTTGCTGCCTTCAGATGCGTTCCAGCGGGCGAGGGTCCGCGGTCTTGCGCAGATGATCGTCTCGGACATCCAGCCGCTGCAGAACTTGTCGGTCACCGAGTACCTCCGGGATGAAGGCGGCTGGCCGCCCGAGCGCGTCGCGGCATGGCTGCAGCGTTGGGTGGGTGCAGGCATGGCGGCGGTCGAGCGGTCGTTGCAGGAGTCGGCGCAGGCCAGCCCCGGCTTGGACGCCGGCTTCTGTGTAGGCGAGGTGCCCACGCTCGCTGATGCGTGTCTGGTGCCGCAGTGCTACGCGGCACGGCGTTTCGGGGTGGATCCGGCCGGATTTCCGCGCATCGCAGCCATCGAGGCGCGTTGTCTCGCGCTTGAGGCCTTCGCGGCAGCGGTGCCGGAGCGGCAGCCCGACGCGCCCCCGGGGGGCGCGTGAGACCGTTCGCTTCGGGAGAGTGGCGCTCCTTACGGGATTCGAACCCGTGTTACAGCCTTGAGAGGGCTATGTCCTGGGCCTCTAGACGAAAGGAGCGTGAGCCGGGTGCGGGAGGTCAGGGCGCGGTATTATATGCGCCCGCCCCGATACCTCAAGCGGAAACGAGCCACTCTTGAACCAATCCCCAGCCTCCACAGAGGCCGTCCCCCGCCTCGCGCGTGTCATACCGCGCGATGGTCATCCCATCTCCCGTTCGAAGATCTCGCCCGAGGCCCTGCGGGTCCTCTATCGCTTGCGCGAGGCAGGATTCGAGGCCTTTTTGGTCGGCGGTTGCGTCCGCGACCTGATGGTCGGCTTGGAGCCCAAGGATTTCGATGTCGCCACCGATGCGTTGCCGGAGCAGGTCAAGCGCCTCTTCCGCAACTGCCGGTTGGTCGGCCGACGGTTCCGTTTGGCCCATGTCTTCTTCGGTCGCGAGATCATCGAGGTCGCGACCTTCCGCGCCTCGGGCGGTCCGCCGATCGCCGATGAAGTGGATGACACCGAGGAGGACATCGTGGACCCCTCGATCCTCGACGATGAGGATCTCGACGCCGACGACGGGTACGAGGATGACGGCATCGCCCGCGACGCGAACGGCGACATCAACGGCAACATCGATCCGCACTATGTCCCGCAGCCTACCGGTGCGCATCCGGCCTCCGGCGGCATGGTCAGCGGCCAGGGCGGGGAACGGTTGGTCGACGAAAGCGGTCGCATCCTGCGCGACAACGTCTACGGCAGCATCGACGAGGATGTCTGGCGGCGTGATTTCACCTGCAACGCCCTCTACTACAACATCGCCGATTTTTCGGTGTGGGATTACTGCGGCGGTTTCGAGGATGTCCAGGCCCGACGGTTACGCCTGATCGGCGATCCCGAGACCCGCTACCGCGAGGATCCGGTGCGGATGCTGCGTGCGGCGCGTTTCGAGGCGAAGCTCGGCTTCTCCTTCGATCCGGCGACCGCTGAGCCGGTCGAGCGGTTGCGCGAACTGCTCGGCGGCGTCCCGCCCGCCCGTCTCTTCGACGAGACGCTGAAGCTGTTCCTCACCGGTCACGGTGTGCGCAGCTATGAAGTGCTGCGTGCGCACGGCCTGCTCGAGATGCTGCTGCCGAATGTCGCCGACTTCTCCCGCCGGTACCCCGGAAGTCCGCCGGAACAGATGTTGTTGCGCGGCCTCGCCGACACCGACGCACGCGTCCGCGCCGATCGTCCCGTGTCGCCGGTGTTCCTGTTCGCGCTCTTCATGTACGGCCCGATCGGCCTGCGCATCGAGCAGGCCCCGCGCCGGATGTGGCACGACACCTCCACCATCCTCGATGCGTTCGACGATGTCGCGCGGGCGATCTGCCAACGGATCGCCATCCCGCGTCGTTTCATGCTCGGCGTACGAGAGATGTTCCTCATGCAACCGCGCCTCGAAGCGCCGCGTGGCCGGCGTGCCCTTCGCACCCTGGAACACCCGCGCTTGCGGGCGGCCTTCGACCTGCTGCAGTTGCGCGCCGACTTCGGGATGGCCGATCCGGCGATCGTCGAATGGTGGGGCAAGCTCCAGGCGGCGTCCCCCGCACAGCGCACACAGATGAGCGCCTCGGCGGCTCAAGAGGGCGCAGGCCCTGGCGAGGGCGGTGACGATACGGCAGCAGGCGGGGACGGTGACGGCCCGCGTCGTGGCCGGCGTCGTCGTGGCGGCCGCAGTCGTCGGGGTGGACGGGGCGGCTCCTCCGGGGCCTGAGCCCTCCGCCGAGTGGCCTGACCGTCCTGCCGCGTGTCTGACCTGGTCTGGCAACCCGCCTATATCGGCCTGGGCAGCAACCTCGGCGACCCGTCGGCACGGCTCCGCGCCGCGTTGTCAGCCCTCGAGGGTCTGCCGGACTGTCGGCTGCTCTGCGCCTCACCGCTCTACCGTTCCGCGCCTTTCGGGCCGGTCGAACAGCCGGATTTCGTCAATGCGGTCGCCGCTCTGTTGACCTCGCTTGCGCCGCACGAATTGCTGGCGGCGTTGCGGGCGCTCGAGCAGCGGCTCGGCCGCAGTCCGCCGCGTGAGCGATGGGGGCCGCGCGAGATCGACCTCGACCTGTTGGTGCACGGGACGGCGCAGATCGCCGATGAAGTATTGACGGTTCCGCACCCGGGCATTCCGCAGCGGGATTTCGTTCTGTATCCTCTTCAGGACATCGCACCGGATCTTTGGGTGCCGGGTCTCGGTCGCGTGCGAGCGCTGGCGGCCCGGGTCGAGGATCGCGGAGCACGGCGCCTTACCTGAGACCGACCGTCCTATGACGCCCGCCCCGAAGCATCGTTTCGTCGTCATCGAAGGTCCGATCGGGGTCGGCAAGACCACGCTCGCGCGCCGCCTCGCCGACACCTGGAGTGCGGAGCCGGTGCTGGAGCAGGCCGACAGCAACCCTTTCCTCGAACGCTTCTACCGCGATCCGATCGGTGCGGCCTTGCCGGCGCAGCTGCACTTCCTCTTCCAGCGCACGCAGCAGCTGGCGGGCCTGCGTCAGCAGGACCTGTTCGCGCCGGTGCGGGTGGCGGATTACCTGCTCGAGAAGGACCGCCTGTTCGCCCGGGTCACGCTCGAGGATGCCGAGTATTCTTTGTACGATCAGGTCTACTCGAGGCTCGTCATCGATCCGCCGAAGCCCGACCTCGTGATCTATCTGCAGGCACCGGTAGATGTGTTGATGGAGCGCATCTCGCGGCGGCGGATCCGGATGGAGCAGCTCATCGACCGGGCCTACCTCGAGAAGCTCAACCAGGCCTATGCGCGCTTCTTCCACGACTACGAGCAGGCGCCGCTGCTGATCGTGAACGCGGCCACCCTCGACCCCGTCGCCAACGACCTCGATTACGCAGAGCTCTTGGGCGCCATCCAGCGCATGGGCAAGGGTCGGCTCTACTTCAATCCGTTGCGTCACGCGGTGCTGTGACCGCCGTCCTGCGCCGCTCCTCGAGCTGCGCCAACGCCCATCGGACATGCTCGCGCAGCAGCGCCGAGGGATGCTCGAGCCGCGATTCCAGCGCGCTGCGCGCCGCCTCGGTCGGTGGGCCGTTGCCGAGCGCGACGGCGATGTTGCGTAGCCAGCGCTCGTGACCGATGCGGCGGATCGCCGACCCGCGCATCCGCTCCTCGAACTCCTCGGCTTCCCACGCGAAGAGCGTCGTGAGTTGCGCATCATCGAGGCCGTTACGCACTTTCTGCAGGTCGGGGTGCGCCGCGGCCTGCGCGAACTTGTTCCATGGGCACACCAACTGGCAGTCGTCGCAGCCGTAGATGCGGTTGCCGATCAAGGGTCGCAGCTCCTCAGGGATCGCGTCGGCCAGTTCGATGGTGAGGTAGGAGATGCAGCGGCGCGCATCGAGCTGCCACGGCGCGGTGATGGCTCCGGTCGGACACGCGGGGATGCAGGCCTCGCAGCTGCCGCAATGGCTGCTGGCCGCGCCGTCGGCGGGCAACGGCAGGTCGGTGTACAACTCCCCGAGGAAGAACCATGAGCCGGCCTCGCGCGCGATGAGATTGGTGTGCTTGCCGATCCAACCGAGGCCGGCGTTGCGGGCGAGCGCTTTCTCGAGCACCGGGCCGGAGTCGACGAACACGCGATAGCCGAATGGACCGATCTGCGCCTCGATGCGCTCGGCGAAGTGCTGCAGCCGGTTGCGCAGGAGCTTGTGGTAGTCGCGTCCCAGCGCGTACCGCGAGACATAGGCGCGCTCGGCATCGGCGAGCACGGCCTCGGCGGGGGTGGCCTCCGCCGGCCAGTAGTCCATGCGCACGCTGATGACGCGTATCGTGCCGGGCTTCAGTTCCGCCGGTCGTGCGCGACGCATGCCGTGCCGTGCCATGTAGTGCATCGCGCCGTGACGGCCTTGCTCGAGCCAGCGACGCAGATGCTGCTCATCCTCGTCGAGCGCGATGTCGGCGACGCCGAGAGCGGAGAACCCGAGGCCCGCTGCGAGCCGCTCGAGTCCGTCACGCAGCCCTTGCATGTCCGGAAGGTCGGGCATGCCCCCAGTATACTCATGCCGATGGAACTCCCCGTATCGTTGCTGTCGGTCGCGCAGGTCCGGGCGTTGGAGCGTCGTGCGCTCGCCGCACCGGGTGTCGATGGGCTGACGCTGATGCGGCGTGCGGCGCAGGCAGCCTTGAGTCGTCTGCGCGAGCAGTGGCCTGGCGCGCGCGGATTCACGGTCCTCTGCGGCGGCGGCAATAACGGCGGCGATGGCTGGATGATGGCGGCGCTCGGTCGTGCAGCGGGTCTCGATGCACGGGTGAGTTGGACGCATCCGCCGCAGGGGCTGCGGGGTGAAGCCTCAGCGGCCGCCGCGGAATCTTTGGCAGCGGGCGTGCCGGCGACACCGTTCGACGCCAACCGCGGTCTCGGCACTGCGGCGGGCCCCTGCGGTGCCAGTGCAGGTGCAGGTGCAGGCACCGATGTCGCGCCCGCGCTCGATGTCATCGTCGATGCGCTGCTCGGCATCGGGATCGTCGAACCGGTCCGCGCACCGATCGCGGCAGCCATCGCGGCGATCAACTCATCGGGACGGCCGGTGTTGGCGCTCGATGTGCCCTCAGGCCTCTGCGCCGATTCAGGCCGTGTGCTGGGTGTCGCCGTGCGCGCCGATGTCACGGTGACGTTCATCGCCTTGAAGACCGGGTTGCTGTTCGGCGAGGGCCCCGAGCACGCCGGGCGTGTCGCGTTGGCGACGCTCGAGGTCGCACCGCTGCCGTCCGAAGAGGTCGTCTGGCAGCGGATCGATGCGGCGCAGGTGAGGGCGGTGATCCCGCTCCGTCGTCGCGATGCCCACAAAGGGCAGGGCGGGCGCGTGTGCATCGTGGGCGGTGGCGAAGGCATGGCGGGCGCGGCTCGGCTGGCCGGTGAGGCGGCGCTGCGCGTCGGTGCGGGCCGGGTCACCGTGGCCTGCGCAGCGGCATCGGCTGCTGCCGTGGCGGCCCGTCCCGAACTCATGGTCCAACCGTTGCCGCTCGATCCCGTCGCGGCGGCGTCGCGGTTGGCGGAGTTGCTCGCCGTCGCCGATGTCATCGTCGCCGGGCCCGGGCTCGGCCGAGACCCTTGGGCGCTGGCCTTGCTGGCGGCGGTGCGGGAGAGCGGACGGCCGACGGTGCTCGACGCCGACGCGCTGTTTTTCCCGCTCACCGAGGTCCCCGCGAATTGCGTCCTCACGCCCCACCCGGGCGAGGCGGCGCGGCTGCTGGGAGGCACGGCGTCCCTCGTGCAGGCGGATCGCCCGGCGGCCCTGCGCGCGCTCCTCGATCGGCACGCGGCGGTGGTGGTGCTCAAAGGCGCAGGCACTTTGGTGGGCCAGCGGGGCCGTGTGTCCCAGGTCTGCGACCGAGGTCACCCGGTGCTCGCTGCGCCCGGTACCGGTGATGTCCTCGCCGGGGCGATCGGTGGGCTGCTCGCGCAGTCAGGTGATCCATGGGGTGCCGCCGTGGCAGCGGTCTGGCTGCACGCCCGTGCAGGCGAACGGCTCGCCAACGACGCCGGGCGGGGGGTGTTGGCCGGTGAGATCGCCGCCGCCTTGCCCGCTGCGATGGCAGAGGTCTTACGCACATGACGGCAGCCACGACGCTTGCGATCGTCTCCCTCGATGAGGCGTTCACCGAGACGATCGGTGCCCTGCTGGCGCAGACGATACCGCCCACCGTGCCGAGGGCCTTATATGTCCATCTCAGCGGCGACCTCGGCGCCGGCAAGACCACGCTGGTGCGTGGTTTTCTGCGTGCCCTCGGTGCGACCGGCGCTGTCAGAAGCCCGACCTACGGACTGATGGAACACTATGGCCTCTCGCCCTGGACCGTGCTGCATCTCGACCTCTATCGTCTGCGCGACCCGTCCGAAGTGCTCGCGCTCGGTCTGCGAGACCATGATCTGCCGCAGAGCGTCTGGCTGATCGAATGGCCCGAGCGGGGTGGCGCGCAGCTGCCCGCGCCCGACCTACAGCTCGAGCTCGAGGCTCGGCAGCCCGCACACCAGATCTCGTTGCAGGCCCAGAGCCCCCAAGGCCTGGCCTGGCTGACGGCCCTTCAGTCGATCCGGCCGTTTTGAGTTGTCGGTCACAGGTCTCTAATTTTGTTGAATATATTCCCCCAAAAAGCCTACAGTATCGCCCCATGAACCTGCGCGCTTCGATCTTGAGCTGGGTGCTCGTGCCGTTCGCGGTCTGCGCGCTCCTCCTGCGCCCCGCGGCGCTCGACGCCCGTGAGTTGCAGACGGTCCGGGTGGTCACCGAGCAGGGCGTCACCCGTGTGTTCCTCGACCTCAGCGACTCCGCGCCGCATCGGTTCTTCACCTTGGAGAGTCCGCGCCGGGCGGTGCTCGATCTGGAGCGGGTGACCGGCGTGACCGCAGCGATGCCCGCCGCCCAAGGCAGCGTGGTCGGCGTGCGCACCGGTAAGCAGCCCGACAGCGTGTTGCGGGTGGTCGTCGAGTTGCAGCCCGGAGCCCGTGCCACGCTGCAGCCCTCGTTGACGCGCGATCCGCTCGGTCAGCGGTTGGTGCTCGAGGTGAGCGCAGGCGAAGATCCCGTCCCCGTGGCGGAGGTCTCCGCGCCGCAACCGGTGGCGCTCAAGCCGGTCAAGGCCGCCCATGCGCCGCCCTCTACCGGGCGCGTCATCGTCGTCGCGATCGATCCGGGTCACGGCGGTCAGGATCCCGGCGCGATAGGTCCCGGCGGCACCCAAGAAAAAGTCGTCGTGCTCGACATCGCCAAGCAACTGGCCGCGCGTATCGACCGCGAGCCCGGTATGCGCGCGGTCTTGACCCGTGACGGAGATTTCTTCCTGCCGTTTCGCGAGCGGACGCGCCGCGCGCGCGCCGCGGGGGCGCAGCTGTTCGTGTCGGTCCATGCGGATGCCGTCCCCAACCGCGAGGTCACCGGCTCATCGGTCTATGTGCTCTCGGACAAGGGCGCGACCGATGAACAGGCCCGTTGGCTCGCCGACCGAGAGAATGCGGCAGACCTCGTGGGCGGGGTTTCATTGGACGACAAAGATCCTTCGTTGGCCTCCGTGCTCGTCGATCTCACGCAGGGTGCGCAGATCTGGCAGAGCATGACCGCTGCCGAGCGGGTGTTGCGATCGCTCGGAAAGGTCAACACGGTGCGCAAGCCGCAGGTCCAACAAGCCGGATTCGTGGTCCTCAAAAGCCCCGATATCCCCTCGATGCTGGTGGAGACCGCGTTCATCTCGAGCCCGGTGGACGAGCGCCTGCTCGGCATCCCGGAGCGGCGCACCGCGCTCGCCGAAGCGATCTTCGATGGCGTGCGGCAGTACTTCATCGACCATCCGCCCGATGGTTCGCGCTTCGCGCTCGAGCGCGAAGCGGGGCGGACGGTGCTGGCGTCCGGAGGCGACGGCGCGGCCGAGGCGGGCGGCAAGCCTGCAACGGGTCCGACCCCGGCCGCCGGCCGTCTGTAGAGCCGGAGCGCGCGTGCCCATCAGGCTGCTGCCGAGCGCGCTGGTCGACCAGATCGCCGCCGGCGAGGTCGTCGAACGCCCGGCCTCTTTGGTCAAAGAATTGGTGGAGAACAGCCTCGACGCCGGCGCGCGCCGCATCGAGGTCGATTGCGAAGCGGGTGGCATGTCGTTGGTGCGCGTGCTCGATGACGGCCACGGCATCCCGGAGGATGAGCTCCCGCTCGCGGTGCAACGGCACGCGACCAGCAAGATCTCGACCGCCCTCGACCTCGCGGCGATCCGCTCGATGGGTTTCCGCGGTGAGGCGCTGCCGTCGATCGGTTCGGTCGCCCGCCTGCGCATCGCCTCGCGGGTCGTCGGCGCGGCGCGCGGCGCCGAGCTGCGGATCGACGGTGGCGAGATGCAGCCGACGGCCCCCTCGGCGCAGCCGCAAGGCACCTTGGTGGAAGTGCGCGACCTTTTCTTCAATCTGCCGGCGCGGCGCAAGTTCCTGCGCGCCGAAGCCACCGAACTCGGGCACATCGCCCGGCTGGTCGAGCGTTTCGCGTTGGCACGCTTCGATGTGGCGTTCCGCTTGCGCCACGGTGGGCGGGTTCTCATCGATGCGCCGCTCGCCGACACGCCGATCCTGCAGCGGACCCGCATCGCCTCCATCATGGGCGAGGCGTTCATGGACGGCGCGCTGCCGATCGATCGCGAGGCCGGTCGGGTCTCGCTGCGAGGTTGGCTCGGACAGCCGCAGGCGGCGCGTGCGACGAGCGATCAGCAGTTCGCCTATGTCAACGGCCGCGCGGTGCGCGATCGATTGCTCGCCAACGCGATCCGCTTGGGCTACCGCGATGTGCTCTACCACGGACGACAGCCGGCGTACCTGTTACACCTCGACATCGAACCTGAATGGGTGGATGTCAACGCGCACCCGCAGAAACTCGAACTGCGTTTCCGCGACGGACGGCAGGTGCACGATTTCGTGTTCCGCGCCGTGCACGACGCGCTCGGCGTGGGCGCCGGGGTGGCGGCACCGACCGCCTCGCCCGCAGCGCTCGGCGTAGCGGCCAGCGGCGCGACCCCGGGCGATTCCGGGACGGCCCAGTCCGGGACGACCCAGTCCGGCGCGTTCGAGTTCGCAACGGCCGCGCCGGGTTTTTGGCCAAGCGCGGGACCGCTAGGCGTCCCCGCAGTCCGCGACGGCGCCGCCCCGCCGCCGCTAGGGATGGGCGTGAGCGCCGGATCGCTCGGCGTCGCGGTGGCGCAGTTGCACGGCGTCTACATCCTCGCGCAGAGCGAAGCGGGATTGGTGCTGGTCGACGCCCACGCCGCGCACGAGCGCGTGCTCTACGAGCGCATGAAGCGTGGGTTCGGCGGCCGTCCCGCAGTGCAGCGCTTGCTCGAGCCGCTCGTGATCGAGACAGCGGCCCATGAGACCGAGGCATTCGAGGGTCACGCGGCTGAGTTCGCCGCCGCGGGCTTCGATCTCAGCGTGCTGGCGCCCGGGCGGCTCGCCTTGCGCGCGGTGCCGGCGTTGCTCGCGCAGACGGATCTTGAGCCGCTCGTTAGGCAGGTGCTCGGAGACCTGCGTGAGGAGCGCGGCGAACATCACCTCGAGGCGGCCGCGCATGTCTTGCTCGGCAACATCGCCTGCCGGGCCGCGATCCGCGCGAACCGCAGATTGACCCTGCCCGAGATGAACGCCTTGCTGCGCGACATGGAGACCACCGAACGGGCGGGGCAGTGCAACCACGGCCGACCGACCTGGACCTTGCTGACACTCGCGCAGCTCGATCAGCTTTTCCTGCGCGGCCGCTGAGCGCGCGGTCAAGGCCCGTGTCTGCAGCCGCCCCGGCCATCGATGCGCTGCTGCTCTGCGGCCCCACCGCGAGCGGCAAGAGCGGGCTCGCGCTCGCGCTCGCGGATGCGCTTGCGCCAGGCCAGCGCGTGGAGATCGTCAGCGTCGATTCGGCACAGGTCTATCGAGGCCTCGACATCGGTACGGCCAAGCCGTCGGCGGCGGAGCGTGCTGCGGTCCCGCACCACCTCATCGACCTGCGTGACCCCGAACAGACCTACAGCGCCGGGGAGTTCGTCGCCGATGCGATCGATGCCATCCGTGACATCCGTAGCCGGGGCGGGTTGCCGCTGTTGGTCGGTGGCACCCTGTTGTACTTCAATGCTTTGCTCCGCGGGATCGCGGCGTTGCCGCGAGCGGATGCCGGTGTGCGTGCCGGGCTCGATGCGCGCGCGGAGGCGCTCGGCTGGCCTGCCTTGCATGAGGAACTGGCGAAGATCGATCCGGCGGCTGCCTCGCGCATCCATCCCAACGACCCGCAGCGCATCCAACGCGCGCTCGAGGTGTATCTCCTCAGCGGCCGACCGATCAGCGAGTGGCAGCAGGACACCCGTCCTGCGCACGGCCTCGTGTTCGAGCGCTGGGCGCTCGTGCCGACGGACCGTGCGGCGCTGCATGCGCGCATCGCCGAGCGTTTCGCCGTGATGATGCAGGCGGGATTGCTCGAGGAGGTACGCGCCCTGCGGTCGCGGCCCGCGCTGTCGGCCGCATCGCCCTCGCTGCGCGCGGTCGGCTACCGACAGCTTTGGCAGTATCTCGATGGCCCGCAGTCGCCCGAGTTGTTGGCGGCAGCGGTCGAGCGGGCGGTGGCCGCGAGCCGTCAACTTGCCAAGCGTCAATTGACCTGGATCAACGGCGATCCGGGCTGGAATCGCCTCGACCCCACCGCCTTGCAGAGCCCTGACGGAGGGTTGAGCGCCTTGCTGGCCGGGTGCCGTCGCTTTGTCTAGGGAACTAATGGCATGGTAAATTTGTCTTGATAACAATAGATACCGCAGCAGAAGTGCCATCCGCTGCGGTATCCAAAAACGACATTCGCCGAGGAGGCACCGAAATGGCCAAAGGCCAGTCCCTGCAGGATCCGTTCCTCAACCAGCTTCGCAAGGAGCGGGTTCCCGTCTCCGTCTATCTCGTCAACGGAATCAAGCTGCAAGGCCAGATCGACTCCTTCGACCAGTTCGTCGTGCTGCTGCGCAACACCGTCAACCAGATGGTCTACAAACACGCCATCTCGACCATCGTGCCGGCGCGCAATGTGCGGCTGCCGTCGCCCGAAGAGCCGCCCGAGGGCGGCGTCGACCCGGCCATGCCCGATTGATGATCGCCACCCGTGTTTGATCGGCCGCGCGGAGGCGGGCGAGCCGTATTGGTGCGGCTCGGGCTCGGCATGCCGGTCGAGCAAGAAGACCTCGACGAATTCGTGCAGCTGGCCGAGTCCGCCGGCGTCGTGGCGGCGGCCACCGTCACCGGTCGTCGCGACCGTCCCGATCCGCGGTTCTTCGTCGGTAGCGGCAAGGCCGAGGAGATCCGCGTCATCGTCGAGGACACCTGCGCCGAGGTGGTGCTCGTCGACCACGCGCTTTCGCCGAGTCAGGAGCGCAACCTCGAAAAACTCGTCGGAGTACGGGTGCTCGACCGCAGCTCCCTGATCCTCGACATCTTCGCCCAGCGCGCCCGCAGCCATGAGGGCAAGCTCGAGGTCGAGCTCGCGCAGTTGCGACACCTCGCGAGCCGCCTCGTCCGCGGCTGGACCCATCTCGAGCGTCAGAAGGGCGGCATCGGCTTACGCGGTCCCGGCGAGACCCAGCTCGAGACCGATCGTCGCCTGCTCGGCGGACGCGTCAAAGTGCTCTCGAAGCGCCTCGAGAAGTTGCAGCAGCAGCGCGAGACCGGCCGTCAGCGCCGCGTCGAGATCCCGATCCCGTCGGTGGCACTCGTCGGCTACACCAATGCCGGCAAGTCGACCCTGTTCCGAGCCCTCACCGGCGCGGACGCCTACATCGCCGACCAGCTGTTCGCGACCCTCGATCCCTTGGTACGGCGCGTGCAACTGCCGGGCGGCAGTCCCATCGTCATCGCCGACACCGTCGGGTTCATCCGCGAACTGCCGCACGAACTCGTGGCGGCGTTCCGTTCGACGCTCACCGAGGCCCGCGAGGCCACCTTGCTGCTGCATGTGATCGATGCCAGCGATCCACGGCGCGAGGAGCGTATCGATCAGGTCAACGCCGTGCTCGCGGAGGTGGGTGCCGGCGATCTGCCGCAGATCCGGGTGTACAACAAGATCGACCGCCTGGGCGACACGCCGCGTGTCGAGCGGGACGGGGAGGGCCAGCCGTCCTCGGTCTGGGTCTCCGCGGTACAGAGCCAAGGTCTCGAAGGGCTGCTGGGTGCGGTCGCGGAGCGTCTGTCGCGCCATGCGCGGCTGCGGGTGCTGCGGGTGCCGGCGCGCGAGGCGGGGGCGTTGCGCGCCCGGCTGTATGCCGCGGGGGTGATCCGCAGCGAGACGGTGCTGCCCGATGGCGGCCTCGAGTGGCTGGTCCAACTGCCTGACCACGAGGCCTTGGAACTTGCGGCAAGATCAGGGGTCGACCTCTTAGATGCACAGCAACCTTGTGCCACTGGCGAGCGATACCTACAATCAACTTCCCCTCCGATGGTTTGAACTCTCATGGCATGGAACGAATCTGGCGGCAGTCCGAAAAACCCTTGGGGGAAGCGTCCCGCCAAAGAAGGTGATGACGCCTTCCAGAACTTCCAACGCAAGCTCGAGCAGATCCTGCGCGGCGGCGGTGGTGGTGCGGGATCGACCGGAGGCGAAGAACCGGCCGGCGACAGCCGTCAACAACTCTTGATCGTCTTCGGCGTCGCGGCGCTTTTCTGGGCTTGGCAGAGTTTCTTCACCATCGACCAAGCCGAGCGCGGGATCATCCAGCGCTTCGGCAAGCTCGTGTCCGTGCGTGAACCCGGGCTCGGCTTCCACCTGTGGCCCATGGATCGCCTCACGAAGGTCAATACGCAGAAGGTCAGCAGCGTCAACTACACCGCGAAGGTGCTGACGCAGGACATCAACCTCATCGACATGTCGCTCGGCGTGCAATACCAGCTGCGAGACCCCGTGAAGTACCTGTTCCGGGTCAAAGATCCCGACCAGACCCTGCGTGATGTCGGCGAGATGGCGATCCGCGAGGTCGTCGGGCGCAACACCCTCGACACCATCTTCGTGTCCAATCGCGAACAGGTCACCACCCGCACCAAAGATCTCATCCAGCGCACCCTCGATCAGTACGGCGCCGGCATCTTCATCACCAGCGTCAATCTGACCGACATCCAGGTGCCGGCGGATGTGCTGGAATCGCAGCGGGACGCGAATAAAGCGCTCGCTGACAAGGAACGCCTCGTGAAGGAAGCCGAGGCCTATGCGAGCGGCATCCTGCCGGTCGCCGAGGGTGCCGCCTTGCGTCAATTGCAAGAGGCCGAGGGTTATCGCGCCCAGGTCGTGTCGGTGGCGGAAGGTGAGGCGTCGCGCTTCAGCCAGATCGTCAGCGAGTACGAAAAATCGCCGCGTGTGACCCGCGAACGGCTCTACCTCGAGTCGGTCGAGGGGGTGATGTCGCGCTCCCGTAAAGTGGTCGTAGACACCAAGAGTGGCAACCAGATGCTGTACCTCCCGCTCGATAAACTGGTCGAACGCAGCCGCAACGACGAAGTCTCGGTCACCGCATCGCGAGGCGGCGCCTCGGGGGGCGAGACCGCGGAGGCCGCAGCGGCCGCCGATCCCCGCAACCGGACGGAGCGCTGACATGACCCAGACCCTCCAGCGTCTCATCGGCGTCGCCGTCGCGATCGGTGTCGCCTTCAGTTTCTGCGTCTTCACGGTCTCGGAGAACGAGGTCGCGATCCGCACGCAGTTCCGCGAGATCATCCAAACCGGCTACGAACCGGGGTTCCACTTCAAGTGGCCCATCGACACGGTCCGCAAGTTCGAGAAGCGCACCGTCTCGCAGAGCTTCGAGGGAGAGACCTTCCTCACCAGCGAGAACCGCGGTCTGATCGTCGACTACTACGTGAAGTGGCGCATCAAGGATGCCGGTCGGTATGCCCAGGCTTTCGGAGCCGACACCTCCGCAGCCGGCCAGCGTCTCTCCGATATCGTCAAAGACGGCATCAAGAACGCGGTCGCGCAGCGCACGCTCCAGCAGATCGTCTCCGCGGAACGCACGGCGTTCACCGGCGACATGTTCGACCGCGCCAGCAAGAGCGCTGAAAGTCTCGGTCTCGAGCTGATCGATGCGCGGGTGCAGAAGATCGGTCTACCGCCCGACGTCGAGTCCCGCGTCTACGCCAGCATGCAGCAGAGCTTCGGCCGGCTCGCACGCCAGTTGCGCGGCGAGGGCGAGAAAGAGGCGTTGCGGATCCGCGCCGAGGCCGACCGCAAGCGCACGGAGCTGCTGGCGGTGGCGGCGCGTGACGCCCTCAAGATGCGCGGTGAGGGTGATGCGAAGGCCGCAGCGCTCTATTCCGCGGCCTATGGCCGCAACCCCGAGTTCTACTCGTTCTACCGCAGCCTGCAGGCCTACAAGAACTCGCTCGGCAAGGAAGGGGACCTGATGGTGGTCTCCCCTGACAGCGATTTCTTCCGCTATCTGCGCGCGCCGGGTGGCGGCGCGAACCGCTGACACGACCCGCAAGCGTAGCGTCCCCGTCCCGTGGCTCAAGGCCGGTTCGTCGTCGTCATCGGCACCCAATGGGGTGACGAGGGCAAAGGCAAGATCGTCGATCTGCTGACCGAGCGCGCGGCGGCGGTCGCCCGTTTCCAAGGCGGCCATAACGCCGGGCACACGCTCATCGTCGGCGGCGAGAAGACCGTGCTGTCGCTGATCCCGTCGGGGGTGCTGCGTCCGCAGGTCGCCTGCTATATCGGCAACGGTGTCGTGCTCTCGCTCGAGGCGCTGTTCACCGAGGCCGATATGTTGGTGGCGCGCGGCGTGCCGGTGTTCGATCGGCTGCGCATCGCACCGAACTGCCCGCTGATATTGCCCTCACATGTCGCACTCGACCGCGCCCGCGAGCAAGCCCGCGGCGCGGATGCCATCGGCACCACCGGTCGCGGGATCGGTCCGGCCTATGAGGACAAAGTCTCGCGGCGCGCATTGCGCGTCGCCGACCTGTTCCAGCCCGCCCGTTTCGCGACCAAACTCGGCGAGATCCTCGACTTCCACAACTTCGTCCTGCAGCACTATTTCCGGCTGCCGCCGGTCGACTTCCAGCAGATCCTCGATGCGCACCTCGCCGCCGCCGAGCGCATCCGTCCCTTGGTGGTCGATGTCACCCTCGAACTGCAACGACTGCGTGCGCAGGGCGCCAATGTGATGTTCGAGGGCGCACAGGGCGCGATGCTCGATGTCGATCTCGGCACCTATCCCTTCGTCACCTCCTCGAACACGACGGCCGGGTACGCCGGCACCGGCACCGGGATCGGGCCTTGCAACTTCGATTACGTGCTCGGCATCGTCAAGGCCTATACGACGCGGGTCGGCGCCGGGCCGTTCCCGACGGAACTCTTCGATGAGACCGGTGAGACGCTGCAACGGGTCGGCAAAGAATTCGGCGCAGTGACCGGTCGCCGTCGCCGTTGCGGATGGCTCGATGCGGTCGCGCTGCGGCGGTCGGTGATCCATTCGAGCGTGTCAGGTCTTTGCATGACCAAGCTCGATGTGCTCGACGGGTTCGACTCGATCCGGATCTGCGTCGGTTACCGCGCGGCAGGGGAGGTCTCTTCGGAGCCACCGCTCTTCGTCGACGCTTTCGCCGATGTCGAGCCGGTCTACGAGGAGATCCCGGGTTGGAAGGGCGTGACGCTCGGCGTGACCCGCGAGGCGGACCTGCCGCCGGAGGCGCGGGCGTACCTCGCCCGCATCGAAGAACTCGTCGGCGTGCCGATCGATGTCATCTCGACCGGTCCCGACCGCGACCAGACCATCATCCGCCGACATCCCTTCGGATGAGCCGCCGGAGCCGGGCCCTCCATCCCCTGTCTGTGCTCTGGGTGCTCGCGGCGGGCCTCCTCGGTTTGAGCGTCTCGCCCACGGCTTCGGCTGCGTGCGAGCGCAACGAGCCCGGCTATCTCTGGAACTTCGACGGCGCGATCGCCGAGAAGTACCCCGTCCGCATGACGCTCGTCTTCTCCGGTGACACGCTCGAGGGCGTCTACACCTACCGGAGCCAGCTGCGCGACATCCGCCTGCGCGGTCGCATCGACGGCGGCAAGACCGTCGTGCTCGATGAGCTCGATGCGGCTGGCCGCGTCACGGCGCGCTTCGAGGGCGAGTTCGTGACCCGCGACCCGAAGGGCCGCTACGGCGACAGCGAACTCGCCTGCGAGGTGATCGTCGGCAGCTGGGGCAAGGTCGGCGCCTCCGAACGCCTGTCGGTCTACCTCGGCACCGAGGGCGCGACCGCGGGCAGCCTCAAGCACCGCTACGGCACCATCGGCGTGCGCGACGACGAGGTCGTGCACCGCGGCGCAGCGCGTTTTTGGCGCGCCGTGAAGGCGGGCGACCGGGCCACCGTCGCGGCGCAGGTCCGCTACCCGACCGCTGTGACCCTCGACGGCAAGGTCCGTCGGCTGACGGGGCCCAAGGACCTGCTCACGGTCTATGATGCCGTGTTCACGCCGAAGTTCGTCGGGGCCATCCTCGAGAGCACCCCGCGCTACATGTTCGTTCGCGACCAGGGCGCCATGCTCGGCAGCGGCTGGGTCTGGTTCGGCGCCGACGGCAAGGTCACCGCGCTCAACAATTTCTGATCCAGCCCCGGGAGGGCACCATGTACGACATCATCGTCTTCGGCGCCACGAGCTTCGTCGGCCGCATCCTCGTCCGCTACCTGCTCGACCGCCACGGTGCGGCGGACGGCGGCCTGCGCTGGGCGATCGCCGGCCGCTCGGCCTCCCGCCTCGAGGCCTTGAAGGCGGAGTTCGGCACGCCGTCGCTCCCCACGATCGTGGTCGATGCCGCCGATGCTGAAGGTCTGCGCAAGCTGTGCGCGACCACCCGCGTCGTGGTCTCGACCGTCGGCCCCTATGCGCTGCACGGCGAGCCGCTGGTCGCAGCCTGTGCTGCGACCGGCACCGACTACTGCGACCTCACCGGCGAGGTGCAGTGGATCCGGCGCATGATCCTGCGGCACGAGTCCGCAGCCCGCGCGAGCGGTGCGCGCATCGTCAACTGCTGCGGTTTCGATTCGATCCCGTCCGATCTCGGCGTCCAGGTGCTGCAGCGGGAGTCCGTGCAGCGCTACGGTCAGCCGCTCGAGCGCGTGCGCCTGCGGGTCAAGAAGATGCGGGGCGGCGCCTCGGGCGGCACCGTGGCGAGCCTGCTCAATGTCATCAAAGAAGTCCGCAAGGACCCCGCGCTGCGCGGCGAACTCGCGAACCCGTATTCTTTGTGCGTCGGTGCCGAGCCGCTCGCCACCCGGCAGCCGAACGTGTCGGGCGCGGTGTACGACGAGGCCTTCGGCAGCTGGTCGGCGCCGTTCGTGATGGCGGGGATCAACACCCGCATCGTCCACCGCTCCAACGCCGTGGGCGGTTATCCCTACGGCCGCGGGTTCCGCTACGACGAGGGCGTGCTCACCGGGCGCGGCCTGCGCGGGCGACTGACGGCGAGCGGTACGGCGCTCGGTCTCGGCGCGTTCATGGTCGGCGCAGCGCTCGGACCCACCCGCGGCCTGCTCGAGCGCTTCGTCCTGCCGAAGCCGGGCGAGGGGCCGAGCCCGGCGGCGCAGGCCAGCGGTTTCTTTGACCTCCGCCTGCAGGGCACGACTGCGGACGGGCGCGAGCTGCGCGGCAAGGTCACCGGCGATCGCGACCCGGGCTACGGCTCCACCGCCAAGATGCTGGGTGAAGCGGCGGCCTGTCTCGCCTTCGATCTGCCGAAGGACGCGCTGCCCGGTGGGCTCTATACGCCCGCCACGGCACTCGGTGAGCGCCTGGTGCAGCGGCTCGAGGCGCACGCCGGGCTGCGGTTCACCGTGGAGGATGTCGCGCGCGGCTGAGGGGTCGTCACCCGCGCCGCGCGCCTCACATCTCCGGTCGGGCCTGGTCGCGCGGCGTCAACGCGCAGTTGCCGAGCATCCACTTGAGGTTGATGGCGATGCGGTCGGCCTTCGGGTCGGTGAAGGCGTAGCCATGCTCCTTGACGCTGCCGTCCGCCAGTCTCTCCATCACCGACAGCACCAGCGAGTCTCGGTTGAAGTTGTCGTTCGACTCGTTGAGCACATGCCAGGTGACGGCACGCAGCATCAGGCCGATCTCGCGCGACTCGAGTCCGCGCTCCGGGTGGGCCGTCGAGCGGAACCAGTGCACTGCGCCCTTGTCGTGCAGCGTGAAGCGGTCGAAACGCTCGAAGGGGATATCGCCGCCGCCGCCGACGCCCGGTACATCCGCATAGCAATGGAAGATCCGTGCGCGTTCGAGCCAATACGGATCGCCCGAGGCGACACCGGTGATCCGCTTGCCATCAGACATCCGGTATTTGTGGTCGTGGACGAAGAGATCGTCGCGCGACAGCGAGATCTCGTTGTCCGTGTACACCGCAGAGCCTTCCCAATCGAAGCGGCAGGCCTTCGGGCGTTGTAGACCGCGGAAGTGGTCGGCGCGGCGCTCGAAGTGGTAATCGCAACCCTCCGTGCGGCGGAGGTCGCCAGGCTTCAGCGTTGCGAGTTCGTCCGAGCGGATCTCGCCCGACATGCGCAGGTAGTGCCGCAGGGTCACCTCGTCGGAACCGGGGCCTGCGGCGAGTGTGGCGATGCGCGAAGAGGTCACGCTGCCCTGCGGGGTGTCGGTGCGGTTCACCCAAAGAAATGCGTAGCGTCCGAAGGCGGGGGCTTCGACGCGGGTGATGGTGGTCGACATGCGCGCGTGGCGGTCCTCCAGCGGCAGTTTCCGGCGACCGTCGAAGTAGGCCTGATTGGCGTTGTCGTAAACGCCGGGCAGCAGCTCGGCCATGATGCGCAGGTTGCGTTCGCCGGCGGTGGAGTCTTGGCCTTGCGCCAAGGCGGCGCTGGGGGCGAGGGCGGCCAAAAGCAGCCCGAGCAAGGCGATCGAGCGGTGAAGGTGTGGCATCGGTAGGAGGATGCCAGAGTCCCTCGCCGATGCGGCGGCCGTGTCCCCGCCCGACCTCAGCGTGGTGGGTCGGTGGAGGGGGAGAGATGGTGCCCGGGAGAGGACTCGAACCTCCAAGGAGTTACCCGCTAGTACCTGAAACTAGTGCGTCTACCAATTCCGCCACCCGGGCAGGGGGGGCGCGAGAATGTACGCAGCACCGCCCGGACTGTCAACGCCAGCCCGCTTGGCGGCGGCGTTCGCGCCTTGTGCGCAGCCCCCCCCTCTGGGACGATGCAAGGATGACCAAACGCCACGCCCGCAAGGGCAAGTCCGCAACCGGCCGTGCCCACTCCAAGGTGCCCCCGTCCCCCCCTCATCGCAATGCGCCCCGTACAACACGCCACGGGGGGCCACAGCGCTCCGCCAGCGGGGGTCGTACCGCCGCCGGCAGCATGGAAGGGTTGGTCAGCCCCCATCGGTCAGGGTTCGGTTTCGTCAAGGTCGAAGGTCAGGAGCAGAGCGTGTTCCTGCCGCCCCCGCAGATGTCGGGTCTGACGGCGGGCGACCGGGTGCGGGTGCGGGTCCGGGAGGACGCCACCGGGCGGCTCTCCGGTGAGGTCGAGGCGGTGCTGGCACGCGGCGTCACCGCCTTCCTCGGCACGGTCGAGGCGATCGGTCGGACGCTGTTCGTCCACTCGGTCGATCGGCGGCTCAGCCTCCGTTGCCTGATCCCGCCCGGCAAGGCGGGGGAAGCCCGCGCCGGGGACTGGGTGATCGCGCGGATCACCCGTTATCCGGACGGTCATCAGGGCGCCACCGCCGAGATCACCCGCCGCCTGGATCCCGAACGGCCGCTCGAGATGGCCTGTGAGAGCGCGATCGCGCGCCATTCTTTGCCCGTGGATTTCCCGGGTGATGCGTTGGTCGAGGCCGAGCGATACGGCGAGCGTGTCGATCCGCGCGAGGCCGAGCGCCGCGTCGACCTGCGGACCTTGCCGCTCGTCACCATCGACGGCGCCGACGCGCGCGACTTCGACGACGCGGTCTACGCGGAGCCGACGGCGCAGGGTTTCCGCCTGATCGTCGCGATCGCCGATGTCAGCCACTATGTCCGCCCCGGGACACCGCTCGATGTCGCGGCGCGCGAGCGCGGCACCTCGGTCTACTTCCCGCGGCGCGTGCTGCCGATGCTGCCGACCGCGTTGTCGGATCATCTGTGCTCGCTCGAACCCGAGGTCGATCGACTGTGCTTCGCCGCCGACATGCGCGTCAGCAAGGCGGGTCTGTTGCAGGACTTCCGCTTCTACCCGGCGGTGATGCGCAGCCATCGGCGCCTGACCTACGACCAAGCCTACGCGGCGCTGTTCGAGGGTCGGCCGGATGCCCAGCAGGCGATCGGAACGCTGTTGCCGGCGCTGCGGCCGCTGGTCGATCTCTACCATTCGCTGCTCAAGGCGCGCCATCGGCGCGGGGCGCTCGATTTCGAGAGCAGCGAGCCCAACTATGAATTCGACGGCAACGAGCGGGTCCGAGCCATCGGCCAGTACAGCCGCAACGAGGCGCACAAGCTCATCGAAGAATGCATGATCCTCGCCAATGTCGCGGCGGCCCGTGCGCTCAAGCAAGGCCAGGCGGGTGGTCTTTATCGCGTCCACGGCACGCCTGAGGAGAAGCGTCTCGATACCTTGCTCTCGGCGCTCGCCTCGCTCGGTATCGAGGCCGAACTGCCGGAGGAAGTGAAGCCGCGCGACCTGCGCCGCATCACCGAACGCCTCGGCAAGTCGGAGGACCGTCCCTTCATCGAGTCGCTGGTCGTGAGGGCGATGCCGCAGGCGGTCTACGACCCGCTCAACATCGGACACTTCGGCCTCGCGCTCGGCGAGTACGCCCACTTCACCTCGCCGATCCGTCGTTACCCCGATCTCGTCGTGCATCGTGCGCTGAAAGCGGTGCTCGATGCGGGGGATCCGAGCGGCCGACGCCATGGCGAGGCCGAACTCGCGGTGTCGGGTGCGGAGCTCTCGAAGCTCGAGAAGCGTGCGGATGAGGCCGATCGCAGCGTCGACACCTTCCTCAAGTGCAGCTATCTGCGGGAGCGGCTCGGCCAAAGCTTCGAGGGATTGATCACCACCGTGGTCGAGTACGGCTGTTTCGTGCAGCTCCGTGGCATCAACATCGACGGGCTGCTGCGGATCGAGGCGCTGCGCGACGACGATTATGTGCAGGAGCGGGGCGGCCAGGCCTGGGTCGGGCAGCGTTCAGGTCGGCGGCTCGCGATCGGCGCTGCGGTGCGCGTGATCGTGACCAACGCCAACCCCGTCGAGGGCCTCATCGACCTCGAGCTCGATCCGCTGGTCGGCATCGCGGTCGGCAAGCCCGC